>Ga0210398_10002141_pt1 | contig 19513 bp, 14 predicted proteins | sample IncBWC4OmetaG_FD_161047 | JGI IMG/M metagenome (GOLD analysis project Ga0210398, IMG submission 161047) | Forest soil microbial communities from Barre Woods Harvard Forest LTER site, Petersham, Massachusetts, United States - Inc-BW-C-4-O | ecosystem: Environmental > Terrestrial > Soil >... | reverse complement strand
AACACATGCACATGCTTGGAGGTCTGTGACAAGAAAACCGCGGCTTGCCCCGCTGAGTTGCCGCCACCGACGACAATCACTTCCTCGCTGCCGCACAACTGCGCCTCGATAAACGTCGCGCCATAGTAGACGCCCGCTCCCTCAAAACTCGACAAATTTTGCAAAGGCAGCTTGCGGTACTCAGCCCCACTCGCAATGATAATCGTGCGCGCAGGAAGCCGTGCGCCGCCATCAATTTCAATCGCATAGGGCTTGCGTTCGCAGCTTAGCTTCACGGCTCGCCGCGCGATCATCATTTCCGCGCCGAATTTTTGCGCCTGTGTGTAGGCGCGGCCCGCAAGCTCCTGTCCGGATATACCTGTCGGAAATCCCAAATAGTTCTCGATTTTTGAACTGGAACCCGCCTGGCCGCCAGGTGCGTTCGTTTCGACCACGAGCGCTTTGAGCCCCTCGGACGCGGCGTATACCGCCGACGAGAGCCCGGACGGCCCTGCGCCCACGATGATCACGTCGCGCATTTCTTGCTGGTCGATTCCTTCGTTGAACCCCAGGCAGTCCGCTACTTGCCAGTTCGTCGGATTGCGAAGAACAGTTTTGCCCCGGCAGATGACCACGGGAACCTCTGCCGCCGTTACTTGGAACCTGTCCAATACTTCCTGAACGCCCGTATCGTTGTCGAGATCGACATACGAGTATGGGTGTCCATTACGGGAAAGAAACTCTCTGATCCGCAATGTCCCAGCGGAATTGCCCGACCCGAGAAGCACTACATCCCCTAAGCCGCGCGCGATCAGTTCGACTCGGCGGAAAATAAAAGCGCGCATTAAGATTTCGCTGAGGTCGGCATCGCTCTGCACCAGGTTCTGCAAGCACCCGTGATTGACCTCCACTACTTCCCCGCCCTCGCGCATCCGCGCGCGCACCAAGCTGCGCCGGCCCGAAAGCATTCCTACATCGCCCATAAACTGCCCGGCGGCGTGCACCGTAATTAGGTCTTCCTCGTTGCCATTTGGACGCAAGATATCTATTGCGCCACTGATCACGACAAAAAACGGAAGGTTTTGATCGCCCTGCTCGACCAGGACCTCGCCCGCTGAAACGCGCCTTCGTTTGCCATGGGCTGCGATGCGCTCGATCTGCGCCGGGCTAAGCGTCGGAAAGAGCAGCTCGCGCCGCTCCGCCGTTAGCGATGCGCTCAGCGGAATGGGAAGGGTGGTACTCATAACCGAATTAGCGTAGCACACTGCCTGCACCGTTCCATCAGCCTCCTGTTGAAAGACAATGGCGGTGGGGAGAAAGAGTGCGTTGTGACGCTTAGGGTGGGCGGGTGCGACAGGAAAAAATCGGGCCGCACCAAAGCTGCGCGGCCCGACCGAATCACTATCGCTAGTTTTGCTTGCTTGGTTTCGCCTTGGACGGCTCCCGCTGTGCCGAGTGTTTGGCGAAGGCTTGCTCTTATTGGTCGTCCTTGCGAGCCGTGCCTTTACTGTTCCCTGTGGCACTCCCAAAAAATCTACTGTTTCGCGAATGCTGAAATTCTCGAGGTTGCATAAGCGATTCTTTCGGCAATTTCTCGCTTGCAATGCATCTCTTCGGGATCGGGGTGAATGTCTGACACCATGTCCGTTACGGAAACATTCTGCTCCCCACGTGGTTCATCCAAAGCGATTTGCACCCGCGACAAACGGCGACGTAACTTCATTCGTGCAGAATTAATGACGATCGTGGTCAGCCACGTGGACATCTTTGCTCGCCCTTTGAACCTGTCTACGCGTGTCAAGGCTGACAATAGAGCGTCCTGAACTGCGTCCTCCGCGTCAGCTGCGTTCCCCAAATAACGCAGCGCGAGTCGACGAAAGCGAAGCGAGTGGCTACTGATAACATCTATAAGATCCTTAACTCTTTTCTGATAACACGCGACTGCAACACTGCAACTGCTTCTGGATGGACCTCTAGCGCCGGGGTCGCCATAGATGGAACTCCTAGTCACCTTGCAGCACGGTGAGCTCATTCATGAACGTGCTGCTCGTCCCATTCGCGGATTGGGATCACCAGGTACAACTCGGAGCGGCCCGGAAGATGGTTGACATAAGACTCGCCATTCGATCCGTCATGGTTCAATGTCTGCATTATCTTTTGATCCAGACCGATGATCATGATGTGTGGTCCGACGTGGAATTTAGCGCTGCTTCCCAGCGCATGCGACCTGTTGGGCACCCACTTGCCGCCGTACATGTATGAGATTCCGATGCGCTGAACGTTGGGTGTAAGGCCTACAGGAATACGTGCTCCCTTGCGGGACGTTTGACCGGTGGAATCAGTGGACGCCGTCGTTATTGCTAAGGCTCAGGAAATCGACGCGCCATTCTGCTCTCCTTGAACGGCGACTTTGCCGATATCGTGAACTATCCACCCAAACACTACAGAGGAATTTTCGCGTTGCAGCTGCGCAACCATTCAGAAAATCCTCCTAAGCTCATCGCCAGACTGACAGCGTATCTGAAGGTACGGAACACGATAGACCATTACGGCGGGAAATTGCTCGTGGTCGAAGTTGATCGTATCCGCATTCGAGAATAAGGGCGAGGTCCCGTTTCGGTTATCTCGGATGGGCTAGACGGGGTAGCGGGAATTAAACTATTTCCGCATCTTGGGGAAGGTCGATGGGAAATTTGTGCGAGCCGACTTGAGCAAGCAAATCTGGGTGCAATTAGGGTGCAATAAGACTTCCTAGGGATTCCTTAGAGCGCCAAGAGTGGCGATCGGCGCTGTGAAATTACAACTGGTTACCTCTGGCTGTTGGACTGTCACTGCAGTGGCTGCAGTGGCCTCGAGTTGACATTTCCTCCAACGGGACTTCCGGCTCGTTTCGGGAGTTTCGCGATTAACGATGGGCAATTTGGGGTAGAAAACTCAGTCGGAAGGTCGCCACTTGTGACGCGCCGATCAGCAGTGTTGTCGCAATCGCTGACCACTTGCGCACACCGCTTCTCATGCCCGCTGCTCTAACGATTCCCGTTATCGACGCCATCCCGACGACCATAGTCATTGCGATTTCCGTCGGCGAAAACGTTCCTGAGACGATCCGTGCCCAGCCGAGCAGGAATATCCAAATTGCTGTCATGACCAGCAGCCAGAATACAAGACACGGTAGGGCCACCCATTTCGTCAAGGGTGAGCGTCGGTAGCCAAGCGCGACGCCGATCCAGAGCGGGGATGTCTGCACAATGTGTCGAATCACCCCGTGTGATACGGCGCCGACGACGAGCAGCGCAGCTATCACGGCAACGCAGCAGCCAGTCAAAACGCGGAAGTCTTTTCCCATCACTCACCTCGCGAAAGTCCTGCGCTCATCATTCCTTCGGGCAAGGAAATACACATGAGGACCGGCTAGATGGCAGGGATGCCGTACCTCCTCGATAGCACCTTCTCCGGTGGGTCAAGCCGGACCACAACGATTGTCCTCTCGTAGTCTCCGCTATCGAAGCCATTCTTCGACGCGACGGCGAGCTTTGCTATACCTCGCAGAATGTTGGTGAATTCTGGAACACGTGTACCCGCCCTCTCGACCGCTCTATCTGCGTCGCTTACAGGAAATCGGGAGCCATTTTCTCCCTCTGACTGCACCCGATGTTGCACCCAAGATCCGGCGACATGCAGAGAATTCGGCACAGCTCGCGGCATTGCGGGGGAGGACGGCAGTAGATCGTCGAAAATACATGATATCTCCTTTACTTCTTTTTCCTCACCTTCCTAGCAGGAAACTCCAACGGGAGTTCATCGCCTTCGATAGGAGGATTTCCCTTGCCCACGCGAGCCAGAATCCGGCTGACCGTTGCCGGATCGGCACGTCGTGCGCGTTCCTCAAAGTGTCGCTATTGTTCTTCTAGCTTCGGCTCTTGTCGCGTGCCACGTTCCTGCTCGGCGCGCGACAAAGATCGATCCGCTGGCCGCCCTGCGACAGGAATAGCGGCGTCCCTTCTGCCTCCTCTTGCATCTTGCTCGGTGCATTTCTGTTGGAATCGCTAATTGGCGGATGTCCGGTAGCGGTTTACCAGGCAGGCTCCGCGGTCTAGTGCCGCCATTTCTTCGCCTCTCAACGCGTTGGGGGTAGGTTATGGGCGGGGGAAAAGTGATATACCCGTGTTTGTTATCTGCAATCGGGGCGCGTCAGACGCCTGAGAAGTCAGCGGGCGTTTGTTGGGTGCAAAGTTATGTTCTGCGACTCTCCGGGCTTGATCGGACAAAATCAGACTTTGCCCACTTCTCCGGTTACCGCGTTTTTAAGCACCAGCGTTTACCAGAATATGCCGGTTTGCTGAGTTAGGTGTTCGAGCCTCTTACTTCGGCGGCTGTGCGGGCTGGTTTTCACTTGTCGGAGGCACGATCCCCTTCAGTCGCAGATAGGTCACCATGTTCCCATAATGCTCGTCCGTGTGCGCCGCATTGATCGAGAACAACGTCAGCTTCGCTATGTCGAAGTTGAATAATTTCACCATCTGGCTGCCTTTTGCATCGGTCATGCTGTCGAATGCCTTGTTGCAGTAAGCCACTCCGTCCTTGAGCGCAGCCACGAGCTCCGCCTTTGATGTCTTCGTTTTTTCGATGTCCTTTGCTGGGTTTGCTTCACCTATGGCTTGCGAGCAGAACATGTACGAAGCATCGGCCACATGGCCAACGAGCTGGCCAAAAGTGCGAACCTCCGGTGTTGGCTTGAAGGAGTAGTTTTCTTCCGGCATTTTCTGCGCCGCACCGACGACCGCGCCGCTCACAAACGAGTAAAAACCTTTTTCGCTCGCGGTAATCGGGTTGGTGGGCGGAGCGGACTGCGTTGGTGGAGCGGACGACGCCCGCGGTTTCTCCTGCCCGAGCAGAGCAACGGGAACTGCCATCAATGCAACAAACACAAAACCGAGTCTTTTGTTCATGAAACTCCTTTCGGGAAATCGTGCCACCTTGCGGGTCATAAAGGACCTTCCTTCCGAGCACCCGCAATCTACTATACGCACGAAATGCCGAGTTGTTTCGCGTCAGACAGCGGAAACTTGAAATCCATTTGTCCGGACTACCTGTATCTATAGTCCATGGCGCAGCTCGTCGTCCCCGCTCGCGGCATCACGACAGGCGCGCGAGCTGTGGATTTCTCACCGGTGAGACTGTGGATTGGAGTCACAAATACGACGTTTTCGGGTGGTTAGCCATCGAGGCAAGTACATTGTACCGTTTCTATCGGCCATTCTTCTTGGGAGAAAGTCTTGGGAGAAAGTTGTGACGGTGGGAGGGCTATCGTATCATCCGATTGGTCGGTGTCGAGATGCAGGAACTGGGGATCGCATGGATCACCGCGCACAGCTTCGTGAAAATCTCTGCCATCCCTCGAGTCTCCAACCTGCGCTGAATAAATTCTATTTAGGAGATCTCCGATGAAGGCACTGGCTATAGATTTCGGAGGTACTCACGCCACGTGCGGTCTGGTAGAGGACCAGACCATTCTGGCACATGAAACCATTGACACAGATCGTGCGAAGAGTCTGCGCGCAGTGCTCCCACAGGTCGTGAATGTTTTCCATCGATTGGCCAATACCAAGGGACTCTCGCTCACAAAGTGTTCCGCGATTGCCGTCGGTTTTGCTGGGCTCGTACACCCGAGCGGGACGCGCGTTGGCAACAAACGAGAAGTACGAGGACGCAAAAGAGATCGACCTTGTTGCGTGGAGCAAGCGGACTCTAGGCCTGCCATTGCGGATCGAGAATGATACGCGGATGGCCCTTTCAGCTGTCTAAAGACCTTGCGCTGAAACACAGTCCTGAGAAGCGATAGGCAGGAAAGAAGCCAGGCTTGGCCGGATTCGTTGCGTTGATATCCCGTGGTGAAACGGGTTTGACGAATTTTGTTTCGCAGAGGTGGCCACCAGCCCTCTGCGTGGAGAGGTCATGAGGGTGAAAGCCGTTGCTCTCGCGCTTGCGTTGATGACGTCCTTGGTATCGCTTGCTGAGCCCGCTGAAAAGACCGTGTGGAGGGTTGGGGTCTTCGACGGCTCCTCTGGCGAATTCGCCGGCGGAGAGCCTCATGGGGCCGTTCACTTTGTGGCCGGTCAGGACCAGCCGCGGACAGCCTGGTATGCTTTCGCCCCTGTTGCCTGGGCAGGGAAACCGGCGGATCCCACGTCTGCACCGCGCGCTATTGACTTCTCCATCGCGGGCAGGCCTGCACCGGCCTATCGACTGAAAGCATCGCTGCTGATCGAGCATTCCGGTGTTCCCGCTTTGCGCGTGGGAATCAACGGCCGTTTGGGCATGTTCTTTCTTCATCCCCGGCTCGACTACAACATGGGCGACATGGTGGCTGCTTTCTATCCGGCATATGCGCGTGCCGAAGTCCAAGTTGACTTTCCAGGATCGTGGCTGAAGACGGGCACAAATAGCATCTCCTTTCAGGCTGTCCCCGCAGCTGACAAGATCGTTCCGGATGCCGGGTTCGAATATGACGCCATCGAATTGCAGCAAGCTGATCCTGTTCCAACCGCCATCAGCGCACATGCGGAACCGACCATCTTTTTTCAGAAACATGGGGCATCCATTGACGAACGAGTCGACGTCTTCGTGCGGTATGGTCAGCGTCCTCGTTTCGGGCGCGTTGAGCTCGCCATTGCAGGCCACACTTTCAGCGAGCCGCTCCACGCCGATCAGGAGTTCGGAGAAGAGCGTATTCCATTCGAGATTCCCGAGTTCGCACCTGCTACGCAGGCCAATCTTACTGTGGTTGTGAATGGGCACACGGCGCATGTGCAGGAGACGCTCCAGCCGCAGAAGAAATGGACGCTCTTTCTTGTGCCTCACGTGCATCTTGATGTGGGCTATACCGATTACCAGGCGAAGGTCTACACAATCCAGAGCCGCATTCTCGATGAGGCAATGGATCTATTTGCGCAACACCCGGCCTTCCGCTTCAGCACGGACGGAGAGTGGAACCTGGACCAGTTTTTGCACTCGCGCACGCCAGCGGAACAAGCCCGGATCATCGAGGCCATTCGGCAACAGAAGATTTACATCCCTGCGCAATCCAGCAATGTCCTCACGGGATTTCCGACCGCGGAAACACTGATCCGATCGTTGTATCCCAGCGCGAACTTCAGCCGTGTTCACGGCTCGCCGCTCAACTATGCCAACATCACTGACGTGCCCTCTTATTCGTGGTCCTATGCGTCGATTCTGGCAGCGGCCGGCATTCCGTACTTTTTTGCCGGGAGCAACAATGATCGCGCGCCCGTATTGTTGCAGGGACATCTCAACGAGAACACTCCGTTCTGGTGGGAGGGGCCGGACGGCGGCAAGGTGCTGATGTGGTATTCGCGGCACTATATGCAGATGCAGCTCCTGTTTGGCCTACCTCCACTCACGCAAACGGGTGAGGAGGTGTTGCCGCTCTTTCTCGAGATGTACCAGCGCCCCAGTTATCTCGCCAGCGCTGCAATCCTTTTCGGCACGCAGGTTGAAAACACCGACCTGTTTCCGCAGCAGGCGGCATTGGCCGATGAGTGGAATGCGCTCTATTTCTACCCGCACATCGAATACTCGGGTTTTCATGATGCGCTTGCAAACATCGCGGAGCAGTTTGGGAACGCGATCCCGACGGTCCGCGGTGATGGCGGTCCCTATTGGGAAGACGGTATCGGCTCGGATGCGCTTTACGCGGCCATGGCGAGAGAAAACGAAAGCCGCGCACCCTCGGCCGAGAAGCTGGCCACAATCGGCATGCTGGTGAATCCCCGCTTCGACGTGAATCGCGAGGAGTTGCACTCGATGTGGGCCAACATGGTGCTCTTCGATGAGCATACCTGGACCTCGTGGAACAGCGTCTCCGATCCCGACAGTGACGAAGCTGTCGAGCAACTACGGGTAAAGGATTCGCGAGCTACCACGGCTACTGATCAGCGCAACGACATTCTCCGTGGCGGGATGGCGACCCTGGCCGACTCCATCGCAGCCGGCATGGATAGCCTCATTGTCTTCAATCCCTTGAACTGGAAACGTGATGGGGAAGTGACAATCGATCTCGATAAAGGCATGGAGATCGCCGATCACGCTACGAAAGAACCGGTTCCCTATGTGGTTGTCCACGAGAGCCCGAACTTTCGCGAGGTGGAGTTTCGCGCTGCGGATGTTCCGCCGGTGGGATACAAGGTCTACGAACTCCGCGCAGCGCACACGACGCCGCCAGCGTCAGAAAGAACAACCTCGACGACGGTCGAGAGCCCATTCTATCGTGTCGAACTCGATCCGGCTTCGGGTAGCATCCGCAGCATCTATGACAAGGAATTGAACAAGGAGCTAGTAGATACTCAGAGCCCATGGCGCTTCGGCCAATATCTCTACGTCACGGGTGGCGATGAGGAGCCAAACAGCATTCTTCAGTACCGCGCGGTTTCTCCCAAGCCTGAGCTGCATCCTCATGCGGCCATAGACGGGCGGATGATCTCGGTGGAGCAAACGCCCTGGGGTTGGCGCGCAGAGCTTGCGTCATCGACGGAAAACACCCCGGAGATTCATACAGAAATCCGCGTTTACAAAGGCGAAAAGAAGATCGAACTGATCGAAGAGATCGACAAGAAGCCTGAACTCAAGAAAGAAGCGGTCTACGTTGCTTTTCCGTTTGCCATGAAGCACCCGCAATTTCAGTATGAGATTCAGAACGGAGTGGTTGATCCGGCCAAGGATATGTATCTGGGCGCGGGGCACGAGTGGTTCTCGATTCAGCATTGGATTTCCGTCCAGCAGGATGGGGTGTCGGCGACGGTGATGCCCCTCGATGCACCGCTGGCGACGTTTGGCGATATAAATCGCGGCGAATGGCCGACGGAGTTCGGCCAGCGGAAGGGGAACATATTCTCCTACGTGATGAACAACTACTGGCACACCAACTATCGTGCAGCGCAAGGCGGGCACTTCCGCTTTCGCTACGTGATCACCAGCGCGACACGCACGGATGCAGCTGCGCTGAGCCGCATGGGTTGGGAAGAATCGACACCGCTGGAGCAGGACCAAATCCGCTCGCAAGACAAGGCGGTCGATCTGCCTCGCCCGCTCAATGGAAATGAGGCAAGCTTTCTTGCCATCGATGATCCTGACGTCCTCCTCGATACGTGGAAGCCGGCCGAAGACGGCAATGGGATGATTCTGCGATTCCTCGATCTAGGCGGCGAGCCGCGTACCGTTACGATCCGTACGCCACTGCTATCGATCAGCAAGATCGTCGCCACGGATGCTGTCGAACGGGATCAGAATCCGATACTGCCGGAGGATCAACACACATTCAAAATCGCGGTTCGGGCACACCAAATTCTCACGGTCCGTTTGCTTCTCCAGTCAATTTAAGCGCGTCGCAGGCGGAGACGAACGGCTCTATCGCGCAGGTTTCGCGCCTGGTTTTAGCCGCATTTAGGCGACCTTCTTGCCGGCGGCTTGTTCGAGGAGTTCGTGGATGTAGGTTTGGTAGGGCTTGTGCTGTTTGGCGGCGAGGCGGCGGAGGCGCGCGAGCACCTTCGGAGAGATCCGGATGGCGATCAGTTGTTTAGCGTTTCCAGTAGATGGGCGCCCGACACGGCGAGCACAGCGGAGCTGAGCATCTGTCGCTTCGGGGATATCCGCATTGGGTCAACTCGCACCTGTTCTACAATTCCGAAGCTGAGGCGGGGGCACAACCGGAGCGTTGCCGGGTCATCTTCTATACCGGCTGCAGTTGCACGCGGGGAAACAGGTCAATTCACTGGTGATAATGGTCTGGTTTGTTTGCGCGGGCTTGGCGGGTTGCAGCGCGCGCCACGCGGCGGGTGTGTCTTCGTAGAAATTGACTGCAAACACGGCCGCAGCGGGATCTTCAGTTAACGGCGCCGGAGGTTGTTCAGATCATGTCGCCAGCTCAGCCGGGCGGACACAGCTGGTTTCAGCAATTCCCAGCGATTCCCTGCTCGCCATAGAGCGCATTGGCGCTTGGAAAAGAGAATTCCGTGCCTGACAAGTTCCGCGGGTGAGCATGACGAAGGGGCGGACCCGGGTTGGTAATGAATTTCGCATGAGCGCACTGACTTTTGTTGGCGGATTATTGGCGGTCCAGTAGCGTTTGCAGTCAGGGGCGTAGCGGGCAGCCAGTGCGCTGTATGCGAATCTTGCAAAACCCTTATTTGCAGCACTCATACCTGTTTGCACTCAGCCACATCGGAACCAGGTAGTGTGTCAGTTTCCGCTGATCGGTGATTCCTTGTCCGTGGGCCAGGGCTTGTAGGCGAAGTACCAAAAGGCAATGAGGTTTGGTGCTGGAAAAATGGCAAACAGACACCAAAGCGGGTGATGGCCTGTGCGACGAAGGAGCTTAACGACAGGAACGAGAAGTAGAAAAACGGAAACGAGCAGCACGATAACGGGGTGGGTGTAAGGAAAGAACGATCGTATGCCCCAGCTTGTGGCTTGCGACTGCATTTGTTCCTCCCAAAAAACACTAGAAGCGATGGGTCTAGAGCCTAGCACTGGCGCGGGCCTCCCAGCTCCCTTCCATGAACTTATGTAAAGAACCACTTCTCCACACGCGTAACCGGACATTGAGGATCTGACCGATTTCACTTTATTGGTAAGCGCGTTTATTCAGGACCTCGCCGCAGTCAACGACTAACATTGCGGAGTCCCGACAGGTCAGGCTGGGTGCATCTGGGAGGAACCAATCACTGGGTGTTGGTGTCAAAATGTCAAGCGCAGGGTACCCGTAGGGTACCCGCATCATCTCCGCCATGTAGCATGAACCGAACGTGGCCGACACTACTTCCGAGAATGTGCTCCCATTGATCGGTCGACTCCCTATGAAGACTCGGAGTATCCATTCCACCTTCGTGCGGTTTCTACTTGGCCTCGCACTCGGCGCTCCTCCCTTCCTTTCTGCCCAAAGTGGCGCTCCGCTCGAAGAAATCCATTCGATACTCAAGAACCCTCGGAAACTTGCTCAGGAGCATGGGAGTATTTTGGTTGCGGAGATTACGAACATGGAGGCGATCCGACGTACTGCGTGCAAGTCGGGGATCGAGCAAAGGGTTACCTACCGGGTCGTGGAGAATCTATGGGCTGAGCCGGATTCAGGCATCGAGCCCAACTTCGTCATCACCAAAGGTTTCGTCGATTGCCGCGACAAGCAGCTCTCCTCTCCTCCATTCGCTGTCGGCGTCAAAGTCCTTCTTTACTGCGGCAGACTCGATCACTACAACTGTCTGCCTCCCAGCCCCGACACAACCGCTAATTCGGAAAAGCTTCACACCTGGCTCGATGCTCTACGCCACGACGAAGGTGACCCGGCGCTGCTTCACGTCCATGAAAAACTTCTGGAGGCTTCTGAAATTCTCGGCAAAGTCCCCGCTGGAAGGCCCGTCGTGATAAATGGCGAACTCGGCTGGCCTTTCCTCTGCACCGGTCGAGTTAGAAGCATCGAGCCGCCTCCGCAAAGGACACCTGTCCCGAGCAGCGTCATACCTCGCCGCTATCTGGAAATCACCGTCTCGAAATTTCTTTGGGGTAAGCCTCAGCCGCTCAACCTCCATGCCTGGTGCAATTCGTTCAAGTGCGGCAGCGCTCAGCCCAACGAAGACGTGATTCTCGTCTGCCACACCACTCTGTCCTTCGCAGAGTGCTCTCCACCTGCAGCAGCCTCGGAGGAGAATTTGCATAAAGTCAAATCCTGGATCGCCCAACTAGGAAACTTCCCTTACTAGGAGCCACTTTACTGGTTACCGCGTTAGGACTTGGGTCAGCAAAAACTGGAGCGTAGACTCAGTAATAGCGGTTAATAGATTCCCGTGCACAAAACGCCTGTCGCCATTTCTCTATGGTTTTGCTCTCTAGCCTGCGGCTCTTCCGCAATTGCGCGAGGACCTTTCCCACGTCTCCTTCCTCCGCCGGAAGATTTCCGCCTAACATTGCGCGAAGGTCCACGTAGCGACATTCCTCTTGGCCCGAGTTGCGGCGGCGAGGCGTCGTTAACTTTGCTTTGTCGCGCTTTTACGCTCACTCTGGAAAATGCAAGCAAGCACACGGTCCACATTAGCGAGCTGCGCTGCTTCGAGCCAGACGTTGTATTTGAAATACGTCAGAGCAACTCCAGCTCGGGATGGTGGCCAATAAGCCAACAAGGAAAGCCGACCTGCAAGACTCTCGACTGGGTCAATATCCGATTGAAGCCTGGAGAAAAAACTGAGTACACAACCCGGCTCATCTCCCCACGCCGATCGATTTATGCTGTGAGCGTTGGGTCGTACACCTTGCATGCCCAGTGGGCGTTGTTTGGGTGTACCGAAGCGCCCGAAGGGACGGACTGCCTAAGTCCCCTCCAGGTCATACGTGGGGCCAGCACCTTGGCGGACGTCGCTCTTCAGGGACCCGTAACCGTTCTCTCCAACGAGGTTATAGCTGTGTCTCCGCCGCTGTCTGACCTCGGCAATCTGAATTTTGAATTCGAGGTTGCAGTTGCTTCCGGTGCAACGCCTAATGCCGAGAATGACCGACAAAATGTCTGCACCGCGGAATCAGCGTCTCTGTTCCGCTACGCAATCCGTAATCTCGCCGACCGTCCGGTCCGAATTGCGACACTTACTTGCAGTGACACGAGTATACGACCTGAATATCGTCTCGAAGGAAGCAAATGGAAAAGTGTGCCCTACAGGAGTTGGTTCTGCTCAGCAAACAGCAGGATTGAAACGGGGATTCTTCCGGGCGAAACCCTCGAAGAAGCCTTCACGTTGCGAACTTTGCGCCCAGGTTTTGATACCTCGGCACTCCAAGCACCTGGAGACTATCAACTTCGGTTTACGTTCTGGTCGGACGCTTGTATTGCCTCGCCCGATGCGAGTTTCTGCCTCTCCCGACCAGATAGTCAGTCTAGCGTAACGTCGAAAGAATTGACCGTTCGAGACCCTAGGCTCTAGTCAATCCCCGATTAGTCGTGCTAATCAAGTCCTTCTTGGACCGATTTCACCTCGACGCGCGTGGTGATAGTCTGGTCCCAGCGTTATTCTCTCCTGCAAAACCGCAGTAGAACTTAATTTGCGAAGTGGGTGCGCAGTGGCGTTTTCACAGGGCTTGGGATTGGCTCCGCGCGACTATAGAATTGGAACCGTGGAAAACGAACTCTACATGGGTCAACAGAAAACTCTATTCGACCGAGAAGCCACTGCTGCACTATATCTCCAAACAATAATGGTTCCCGGCGCCGACCGGTGCATTTGCATTCCGTGCAAGAACTTCGCAGCGCAACGAGGAACGGCATTCCCCGAGAAGTTTGCTCGATTGTTGAAAGAACTTGGCGCCGGCCCGCTTAAGGAATGGGAACTCGTTGACTATAATTCGACTCAAAGCGTCCCCACAAACATGTTCTTTATGGCGGATGGTTCCTGTTTGTTGGTGAACTCGTCGAGGGAGTCGATAAACGCCCTGAGCCTCCGCCGCAAGGCTATGCTCATTGGTTCACAACCTCATTCTCTGCCGGAACACTACCCACAGGCTTGATGTGCCGTGGAGTTCCTTGGTGAACTTCCTTGGGTTCTTTCAGAAACGCCCGAATGAAGAACCCTCCAAGAACCTTGGGACACATAACTCCTGGATTTGCCGCGAAACCGGTAAAGTTCCCTGCGCCGAAATCAACTTCGGCGGTTGCCCAGACATGTGAATTATTTCCTACGGAACGGGTTATTCGGCGCGGAGGGCATCTATGGGATCGACGGTGGCGGCGCGGCGCGCGGGCAGGTAGCTGGCTAGGAAGGCGGCGCCGAGCAGGCCTACAGTCATGGCGATGTAGGTTAGCGGGTCGATGGGGTTGACGTGGAAGAGAATGGAAGACATTAGTCGCATGGTGATGAGAGCGGCGACCAGGCCGAAGGCTAGGCCGACGCCAGTAAGAATGAGGCCGTGACGAATGAACATGTTGGTGACGACTTGGGTTTGTGCGCCGAGAGCCATGCGGATGCCGATTTCGCGGACGCGTAGGGAGACGGAATAGGCGATGACGCCATAGATCCCGACGATGCCTAGGAGCAAAGCCATCGAGCCTGCGACGGCGAGCATTATGAGAGTGAAGGAAGTGCGGGCCATGGAGCGGGTATAGAAATATCCGAGGGTATGAGCGTCCGCCAGGGGAAGATTGGGATTGACGGACCAAACCGCCTCGCGGACCTCCTTGAGGAAGGACTCGGCGCCAGCACGCGGGCTACGAATGGCGAAGCTGACGTTGCGTTGGATTGTGGAAGGATCCGCTTGGAAGCGGTCCAGGATAATCGGCCAATAGGTCGAGGAGGAAACGTCTTTGCTAACGCCGTCATCGTGGACGTTGGCGACAACGCCGACGATTTCGCGCCAATTGTCGATAGTAGCGACGCGAACGCGTTTGCCGATGGCGTTGGCTGGAGTATTCCAATATTCGCGCGCGAAGTTCTCAGAAATAATGACGACGGGACGTTTTTCGTAGAGCTCTGTCCAGGTGATGTCGCGCCCGGCAATCAGAGGAGTCCCGAGCGTGGAGAACAGACCGGGGGTGATAAATCGGAAGCGGCGAAGCGGGGGAAGCTGGCCTTGTGCGTATGGGTGATCTTGAGCGAAGAGGATATTGTTGTTGTTGCTGCCGTCCATGGGAAGGCCCGTCGAAATAGCGATCGAAGAAACGCCGGCGATGGCGGAGATTTTGTGGATCATCGCTTCGTACATGCGAACGACGCTTTCGTCGCCTTTGACCAGGGTCTCGGGAACGGCGATGCGGAAGGTTTGCAGTTGTTCAGGTTGGCTGAAGCCGGGATTTACGTGCGAGAGGGCGCGAAAGGTGCGAATCATCAGGCCGGAGCAGATGAGCAGGACGAGAGCGAGGGCGACTTGCACGACAACGAGAACGCTGCGGACGCGCTGCTGTTCGCGGCTTTGGCTGTTGGCGCGGCCGCCTTCGCGAATCCCAGTGTTGAGGCGGACGCCAGCGTACTTGAAAATGGGAATGGAGCCAAAGAGCACGCTGGTAAGGATGGAAACGGCGAACGTAAAGAGCAGGACTGGGGCGTCGATTCCGATTTCATTGATGCGTGGAATGCCCGATGGGGCGATCGCGACGAGCACGCGCAGCGCAGTGTAGGCGAGACCGAGGCCGAAGGCGCTGCCGAGGAGACCGAGAATGAAGCTTTCGAGGAAGAGTTCGCCGGCGATGCGATAGGGACTCGCACCGAGAGCGGAGCGAATGGCAAGCTCCTGGCGGCGTCCTTCGACGCGGACGAGGAGAAGGTTGGCAACATTGGCGCAGGCAATGAGCAGAACCATGCCGATAGAGCCCATAAGGACCCAGAGTGTGCTGCCAACATCGCCGACGACGTCAAATTTCAGCGGGCGAAGGTTGGGGCATATGCGGGCGTCTTCAAAGATTTTCGCGCTGAATCCTTCGGGGGAAGGAAACGAGCGCTCGACGATGGGAACCATGCGGGCGATGTCGGCGCTGGCTTGTTCTATGGTAACGCCGGGCTTGAGGCGCGCGAGAGACTCGTAGCTGAAATAGCCGAGGAAAATTTTATTGCGGTCCCATTTGAAAGGCAGAATGAGCGAAGGATCCTTCCAATCGAGAAAATGAAAGCGTTGTGGGAGGACACCGATAATTTCGCGAGGTTTGCCATCGACCACAATAGATTGACCAATGACGGAAGGGGAGCCGGCGAATTTTTTGCGCCAGTAGCCATAAGTGAGCATTACGGTGTCAGGCGAACCCGGAGAATCGTCCTGGCGGCTAAACCAGCGGCCGAGCATAGGCGAAATGCCGAGAAGTGGGAGGGTGCCGTCCGTCACGAGAAGGGCATCTACTTGTTCGGGCTCGCTCGAGCCAGTGACGCTGACGGAATCCCCTTCGTAGGCGCCGATGTCCCGAAAGGACTTATTTTGCTCTCGATAGATGAAGTAATTCGATGGAGCCATATTGAGAAGAATCATGTTGATGCCGGGGGCGCTATGCCAGACGCCGATGAGTTCATTGGGACGAGGATAGGGAAGGGGCTTGAGGAGGACGGATTCGAGGACAGAAAAAACGACGGTGTTGCCGCCAACGCCGGCGGCGAGAGTGATTAAGGTGATGACGGTGAAGAGAGGGGCGTTGAGGAGGCGGCGGAGGACTTGTCTTAGCTGGTTAGTGCCGTGCATGCGCGCGGCCTCCTTGCGGTGTCTGGTGACCGGTCTGGCGTGGAATTGCGGCGGCTCTGCTACCGCCTTTTACCAGCTAAGCTGAACGCGCATCTCAAAGGCGGTAGCGGACCTGCGGCACTCCAAAACGCCCCACGTAAACCAGTGCAGTACGCCATGCCTAAGGTTATCGTTTTTGATTGGTGTTGTCAGTGCCCGGTTAGCCGATTGTTACCGGCCAATATTCTGAATCACACCCATAAAAGATGCAGCTGAGAATCGCCGTTCTCCTTCAGATGGATTTTCTCTTCTGGAGGAGGTGGTCTGCTTCCTGGCCAGATCCTGGGAGATCAACGTCGGAGGGGCAGAGCCCCGACGCGCGAGGATTCCTTTTATTTTACTCTCTGTTCCGCCGCAACAGATCGAAGCCGATTGGGTCGCGAACTGCGCCTGATTCCCCTTCCGGTTACCGCGTTTCAAACGGCTGAATCGAACGCGCGCAGAGCACCGTGCCTGCCTTCAGGTATTCCCGAAAACGCGCCTCCGATTCAGCGCTAGCGTTTTCGGGAGCTCTGGCGCGCGCCTACCTGGCGCGTGAAGCTCACTTGCGATCTGGTGACGTCTCGTTTAGTAGACTCACTAGCGGTTCGGCTGCAGACACAACCGGCTGGTCACCGGTCACAATCTCTTTGGCGCCCAGTTCCTTGCCATACAGTTTCTTGTTGGCTTCTTTGTCTGTGTCCATCGACGCACCTGCAAGCGACACGCCGGCAAAGAGTCCCTTGGACCGCGAATAGGTCAAAACGTCCGAAGATTTCATATCCGAAGCATTGTAACCAGTCGCCTGTGCGCCCGTTGGACCGGCGGCCGCCGCTGCATCGGCGCCGAGTTTCGTCTTGCCGTTCAGGATTGCATCGACACCCTTGTCGTGCATGACCACCAGCACAAAATCAGTTGCTGTGGAACCCAGTTGGATACCGAGACTTCCCTGATCCAGCGAGTACATCACCGGCGCACCCCAGGCACCGCTCATCTTCTCACCCTTGCGGCACACGAGCACGCCACGGCCATAGCTGCCGCCGATACCAACCGCAACTTTCTTGACGCTCGGGAAGACAAGGACGCATTTGGCTTGGTTGAGGACACTCGCCGGGAGGCCCTTGTCTCCTTGGAGTAACTCCTTCATGACTGCGGCGGAGTTTTCTAAACGCTCATCTTCCTTCTTCTGAGCAAGAAGGGGGAAAGCTATTGCTAAACAGAGTCCGAGGATCGCGAGTTTGATCTTCATCGATTGTTCCTTTCCACTGGGCCAACGGATTATACGTCAAAATGTATGCGAAATAGACGAACAATCGTAGCGTCTACTGCCCGGTAAGTCGAAACCGGACAAGTCTAGCCCTCTAAGCCGTTCTAATTCCTGCTTCGATGCAGGAAAAGATCTAGTTCTGAGTCGTGTCACAACTTCTCCAGCACCTCACGGCACACCGCGCAATTTTGATCGCGGACGTCGGCAAGAAACTTGTTGGCGGAGACGCCGACAGCGCCACGGGTCTGCCTTCGACTTTTTCGGCATCTGCATTCTATGCGCTAGGGGTCAACTGGCCTTCGCGAAATTACCCCATCATGCATTCCAAGATTGATGCCGCGGTAGCCAGCCACTCGAACCGAACGGGCAAACGATGGTGGCCGCCGACGGATTCGCTGAGGGTTGCAGGCTTCCAAAGCTGACGTTGCGCCGAGTCACGGTCTGGCTACAGGTACCAATTCGCTCAAGACTACGCTTCGTACGTGAGCTCTTACTTGATTTCGTCCGGATTCCTTCGCAAGGTACAAAGCATGGTCGGCACGCATCAGCAGATCACGAAGCGTTACTTTCTCAGCCCCATCAAATCCAGCGATGCCGAAACTTGCCGTATAGGAAACCGGCTGGCCATTCAAACTGCCCTTGTCATCGGCGAAGTCCGCTCTTAGGCGCTCAATCGTTTGAACGATCTCCTTCTTGTTGCCGTGAGACATCACGATTAAGAACTCATCACCGCCAAGCCGTCCGCACATGTCGGCAGCGCGGGTGTTGGCCTTGAGGATCGTCGCAAAGCGCTTGATTGCCTCGTCGCCGGCAAAATGGCCGTAAGTATCGTTTACGAGCTTGAACTTGTCCAAATCTGTGACGACAACCCAAAGGTTGAATTTGTGCCGGATTGCCGCGCTGAGTTGCTTAGTGGCGAATTCTTCAACCGCAAGCCTGTTCGCCAAGCCTGTGAGGTGGTCTGTACGGGCAGCTTTCTCAAGGAGAGCGTTCTTGGCATCGATTTCGCGGCCCATTTGAGCGGTTCTGCAGCCTACTCGAATGCGGGCCAACAGTTCCCCGGCGTCAAAAGGCTTGGTAACGTAGTCGTCCGCTCCGGCGTCCAAAGCCTCGATAACATCTTCCTTCTCGGACTTCTGGGTGACCAAGATAATGTAGGTTCGGCCGTCTTGCGCCTTACGGATCTGACGACACAGTTCAATACCCGACAGATCGGGCATCATCCAATCCGTGATGATAATGTCAGGGCAGAATTGTGCGAAGGCATCCAAGGCTTCGCGTCCGTTCGCAACGGAGCATAGTTCGTAGGGCTTCTTCTCAAGGATGGTTTCCAGCAGCTTTCGACACACTGGCGAATCTTCCGCGATGAGTATGCGTGGAACGAATTCTTGTCCGGCAATCATCAGGTTTGGCCGTGGGAACGTCAGTTGACCCGTGAGTGTTTCAGTATACGGGCGAGAATCCCGCCAGAAAAGGATCTCGGTTTTTCGTGTGCCTAATCCGCTAGTTACAAAATGCGCTGGACGACCATCGGCACAGAGTCCGAACGATGATTCATCTGACACTGACAATCTGCCCGTGTCAAAATTACGAGACGCACAGCAGAGTCTGTGTTTTCTGCTCTGCGATTAAATCGTAAAATCGCGATGTGCCGTAAGAGCGATAAACCAGGATAGTTAGGACTCCGTCATTGACAAGCATCGTGCGGTTGATCGACTATCCGTCTTGGAATCGACGTGCGAGATGTCTGGATTGTCGTTCGGGCTGCGTGCAATTCCGAACGGCGGCACGTCAATCAGAGTGCTCCTCGCCGACGATTCAGAAATCGTTCGCCGAGCGATTCGACAGGTCTTGTCGAGCCAGTCAGGAATCGAAATCGTTGGAGAGGCGGCCGATTTTAGTCGAACCGTCATGATGGCAAATAGTTTTAAAGCCGTAAGGTCAGAACTCCTGACATACCCCTAAGAAAGCGGCCAGAATTGGGGTTTTTCGAGAGTAGGGTGCGGACCTAAACCTGTCCGCTTTTTGAGTCTGGAATTG
>Ga0210398_10002140_pt1 | contig 19518 bp, 16 predicted proteins | sample IncBWC4OmetaG_FD_161047 | JGI IMG/M metagenome (GOLD analysis project Ga0210398, IMG submission 161047) | Forest soil microbial communities from Barre Woods Harvard Forest LTER site, Petersham, Massachusetts, United States - Inc-BW-C-4-O | ecosystem: Environmental > Terrestrial > Soil >... | reverse complement strand
GCGGAAGACCGACAGATCGAGCGGCGCCGATAGCTCATCGTCGTCGAAGATTAGGCCAATCTGGCCAGGGGCCGGGCTGTAGGCGTCCCTAATGCCCCTGCCAGGCCGCCCCTGTAGGCCAATGCCCCCAGGATCGCCGGGCGGCCCTGGCAAGCCCTGGACGCCCCTGGCACCGGCCTCGCCTGGCGGCCCTTGCGGCCCGAGCTCGCCGCGCTCGCCTGGCGCGCCCCTCGCCGAGACAAGCTGCCAATCGGCGCCATCGATCGGCCCTGGCTTGTCGCACAGCGCGCGCCATGTCGCGCCGCCGAGCTCGGCCTCGTCGCCCTCGGTATAGGGCCAGCCGGCTTGATAGGCGCCGCGATGCAGGGGCACCGGCAAGTGAAACGGGAAATCGTGTGCATTGCCCGAGGCCAGGCCGACAACCAGCCCGAGCGTGCGCGGATCGGCTTCCTGATAGGCGTGCAGCCGGCTGACGCCATCGGCGAGCAAGAGCCATTCGCCGATCCGGCCTGGCGGCCGGGCGGCTGTCGCCTGGCGGGCTTGCCAGGTGCCGCCGGCATAGCTGACAACCGCGCTGGTTTCGTAAATGTCACCTTCGCGCCAGACGCGGGCGGCTTGCGTGAGATCGACCGCAGCGGTGGAAGCCGGCTGCGCGACGCCGATCAGCCGGCCGCTCTTGCCGAAACGATCCGACAGCAGATCGGCGACCTGCTGGGCGATTTCCGGTATGTCCATCAGGCGGGACCTGCATCTGAAACGACGACTTGCGAGCGCGGCCCATCGACGAAACCGCCCATTACCGTGAAGGGCTGCGGGGGCGTGCCGAGACTTTGAATCTGCACTATGAACGGGCCTACGCTTGTGCCGAACACTGCGCGATAGATTTGCGTAACGAACCCGCCGCTGCCGCCTTGCTGGCCGTAAAGAAAAGCGCGCCGCTCGGCGAGCGTGTTCGGGCCTTGGACGGCGCGCACATTCGCCGTCGCTACGTTCTCCGTTGTTGCGTTCACCATTACGGTTATGCACATACGCCGATTGCCGCCATGCGGGTTTTGGAATGTCAGCCCGCCGGGCGGCGTGAGATCGACCCAGGCACCGCTTGCCGGAACCACGATATCGGCCCCGAGATTGACCTCGATCGAGGGCGCGAACACATTATCAACGTATTGTTTCGTGGTCGCATCGCTGGCCGCAGTCGGCGCCGCAAGGTTTAGAATTCTGTTATTAACCATGCTCAGCGGCGCGGTGGACATCGTAAGCGCCGTCGTCCATTGCCAGGCGACAGCGCCGCCCAGATCGACGATAAGCGCGCCGGCCGCCGCCATTAATCCGACTGCATTGCTGCCGAACATCAACGAAGGCGCGGCCAGCGTGCCGAGCGGTAATTGTAGCGGGCCGCTCATCGCATCGCCGGCCTTTTGCACGCCGAGCGCTCGCGTCAACACCTCGCTGAGGTTCGATCCGTCATTGTTCTCGATGTAGACACTTTCGCCGGCTTGCCCGCGACGCAAGATCAGCGCTTGATTCCAATAGAAGCGAGCTAACCGACCGCCGAGCTCGATGCCGATGTCGTCGTCGGGGCCAGTCCCAAATAGGGTTAAATCGCCCCGCACCACCCCGCCGGTCGCGAGTTGCAAATAGCGATTGTCGCCATCGGCCGGCGTGAGCGCGTCGCCCTGGACGAGAATGCGGCGCCGCGAGCCTGCGACGCCACTGTTGTCCTCGATCATTACGCCAGGATTACCAGCGGTCTGGCGGAACACCAGAGTATTTGCGTTCACGTAGGCAACCGCCAAGCCGGCTTGCCAGACGATACCTTGATCGGTGGCTGCGAAGTTTAGCGCGCCGTCCATCGTGCCGCCCGCGAGCCGCAGATACCGCGCATCGAGAGTTGGCAGATCGGGACCGCCGACTTGCGCATCGACGTATGCCTTGTTTGCGACATCAAAAGGAACAGTCGGCTGGGTAAAGACGTTTACGTGCGGCGCGCCATCGAGGCCCGGATAAATGCCCATGGCATCCATCATGGTGAGGCCCACCAATACGGAGAATGTTAGCTCGCCGCCTTCGCCCAGCCGCGCGAAGCTGCGCATACCGCTGAGCACCGTGGTGCCATCGGCGGCGGCAAATTGCAGCGCGTTAGCCTGGTTGTCGCCGCGAAGTTGCAGCGGCCCGGCCATAAAATCGCCGCCGGCCTTTCGCACATAGCGCAGATCGAGCGTGGGATAATCGATCGGCGGCGCGGGCGAATTCGAGCCGCCGCCGCTGATGCCGACATCGGCTGATGGCAAATACAACAACCATTTCGTTGATGTCGCAGTCGGAACGTCGCCAGTATCCTCGACGCATATCCATAACGCAAAACCGAGCCGCACAATATCGCCGCGAGAATATTCCGCCCCTGGCTGATACAAGCCGACGAAGCGCATCGTTGAGACATCGACCGGATCGGTGATTGAGCCATCGGCCAGGACGATCCGCACGAAGCCGGGCTGCTCGGGCACCGCCTCGATGCCGGCGATGCCGGCGCCGTCCTGGCCGGGCGCGCCAGGCTCGCCCCTGGCGCCAGGCAGGCCGCGCTCGCCGGCCTCGCCTCGATCGCCAGGCGGGCCGACTTCGCCCCGCTCGCCGCGCTCGCCTGCGATGCCTTGCAGGCCGCGCGCCGCGACCACAATCCAGCCCGCGCCATCGGGCGCGCCCGGTGCTTCGATCAGAGCCCGGAATGTTGCGCCTCGATACTCAACCTCGTCGCCCTCGAAATAATGCACGCCACCTCGATATTGGCCCCGATGCACAGGCAGGGCGAGGCGGAAGGGCAAATCAATCGTGCGCCCGCCAGTCAGCCCGACAAGCAAGCCGAACACGCGCGGATCGTCGCGGTCCTGATACGATCGGATGAGCTTGATACCGTTCGTTAATAGCAACCATTCGCCGGTCTCGGGATCGGGCCGCGATGCGGTTCTAATTCTCGCTTGCCAGATGCCGCCCGCATGGTGACAAACCGCGCCCTGCTCGGCGATTTCGCCCGGCCGCCAATCGCGCGCTAATTGCGCGAACGTAGTGAGCGGCCCGCCCGTCGAATCGGCCAATCTGGCCATGATCTCGGCGGCGATCATCTGGGGGTTGACATCATCAGGCGGCAAGGATCACCGTGCCCTTGTCGCGGTATGGCTTGGCCAGACCAGGCCAGGCGGGGCGGGCCGTGGCTGGGCCAGGCAAGCAAGGCAAAGCGGGCGGGAGAAATCCCGCCCGCATCGCGTTTGAGCCGGCCAGGGCGCGGGCGCCAGGCATCATCGAGGCCCTTGATCGATGAGAGTGATCTGCGTCTTGTGACTAGTAGCCGCGCCGCTATTGGCGCCGAGCATCGAAATAGCCGGGCCAGAGAGTGTCCGGACCTGTATAGTGATCGTCGGATTGGTGCCAGTAACCGGCACAGTGAACAGCATAGCCCCGCCGCTGATATCCTCGGCAACCGTCGTCGTTTTTTGATGCAAGCTCTGCCGCAGGCGGTTGCTACTGTTGCAATCCCATTGAAGCAGCCAGAAAGTGTTTACAGCCGCCGTCGAATACACCGCCGGCACGATTGTGACATCAACAAAAGAGTTGCCGCCGCGCGGAAGGGCAAACGTGCCCGTCCAGAGCGTGGCCCATGCGGCGACCACCTCAAGTTGATTCGGCTCGATGACCCGGCTTATTCCGCGCCCGTATCGCGCATCGCCGTTGATCGTATCGAGGATCGCGCGGCGGTTCGTTCCGTTGTTGTCCTCGATCTGCGGCTGGGTGTTGGCGGTATGACAACGGATCATCATGCCGCTACCGAATGCCTTATAGAAGCGGCCGCCTGAATTTGTAGTGAGGCCATAGCCATCGCCGGCCGCAACAAAGTCGCGGTTTACGTTTTCGACGATGCCATAGAGCTCGATATACCGCTCGATGTTGCCCGCCTCGGTCGCGATGCCGACAATGTTTAGGCCGCGATTGAATAGCCGCGCGCCGATCTTACCATCGTTGACATCGGTCGGTGTGCCGTGGCCGTAACGAATGAAGCCACCGTTGGTGATGCCGATGTTGCTCGCGGCAGCAGTGACGCCCGGGATTTCTAAGCCAGTGAGCAGCGCGCGCTGTGTGCCGCCGAGATTGGCGCCCGCCGCTTGTGCTTGTGGCGGCTTTGGAATGATGACTTCGTTCGGCGGGTTAACATCGCGCGTGAGGCCAACGCACAGCAGTTTCATTGACGGGTTTGTGCTCGGCGTGCGGATGCGCCCCTCCAAGCGCTTCGGGCCGTTCGCGGCGGTATCGCTAAGCCGGAATTGATCAAACATAATGCCGGAAGGATTGCGCGCCATCGATACCGAGATCGACGCGGCATTGAACGTGGTGGTGATGTCGAGAATAAACGAGCAGTCAGAATTAGTGCCGAATGTGTCTATCTGGAGACGGAACGAGCCATAGGCGGGCACTGTCAACAGCAGCATCCAATTGTTAGCCGCGAAGTTGGTCAGCGATGGCACGCCTTGCCAATAGTCGCCCTGGTTGTAGCCATAGAGATCGAGCGTGGAATAGTCGGGCGTTGCGGGCGCACTCGGGATATTGATCCGCGCGCGGAATAGCATATTGTCCCAGCGCGTGACTTCGCCGGCCGCGATGTTCACGCCGGCCGCCCAATCGCGCACGCGGCCCTGATTGGCATCTACATAGCGCCGGGTCGCGGCATGCAGTTCCGTGACCGGATCATCGAACAGGGTCAAATACCCCTGCATATTGTCGCCGGTCTTGACGATATAGCGCGCGTCGCCCTCCGGCCTGGTCAATCCGCCCCCGGAACCTGTCAGGTGCTGCCACTCGCCCAAAGTCGCCGACCACAAAATCCAGTCATGGTTAAAAATTGTTTGCCCGCCGATACCAGGCACCCCGGCCGGCGCATTCTCGGGCACCTGCGGATCAGCCGTCTCCGCAATGAAGTAATCGCCTGCCTGCGCCGGCCATGTGATCAGGTCCGGATCGTTCGCCGCGACTTGCCAGAGTCCTTGATAGCGGATGAGCGATGTCGCTAGCGTATCGATATACGACTTGCGCGCGAGGTCATTGTCATCGATCGGATCGCCGGCCAGTGTGCGCACCTGGTTCGCGACGGTGATGAGACCCGAACCGAGATCGAAGCGCATCGGGATATCCGCGATCGATCCGTCGGCGGCATGCCGGACGATGCCAAGGTCTTCCGCCTGGCCTATCATTGTGGTGACGCCGAATGACCATTTGCCCGAGCCCTCGCGGGCGAACTGCAATATCTCCCCATCGATCCCGTCGAGTTGCAGCGCGGCGATCGAGCCGGCGATCGTGCCGAGGGTTACCGAGGACGAGGGGCCGGTATCTTGGAAGCGCACCGACAGATTGCCCGTCATGGTATCGCCGAGCTTGCTCACGAACAGATCGGGGCCGCGGTCGAACAATCCGTCCACGTATCGCCTAGTTGCGATACCGAGAGGGTCGGCTGGATCGCCGAGGACGGTGCCGAGGCCGGTGAGCTCGCTGAACCGCAGCACGTCTTGGTCCAAGCGCATCCGGCGCAAGGCGAAGTCCTGATTGCCGGCCAGGCGCATCAGCCCCCACATAAGCGCCGAGTTTCTCCCGAAAAGCAGGGCCGAGCTATCGGCGCCCGCCGGGTCGGGACCGTCGATGAGGATCGCGGCCGCTGCGCCGCGCAAGATCAGATCGCCCGACATGGTATCGCCGGCCTTGCGCACATAGGCCAGATCGGCATCGATCGCGATCTGATCGGCATACGCTTTGCGGACGAGATCATCGGCGGCGATCGGATCGCCGCTCATCGTCGCCGGCTGGCGCAAGGCGACGTGTCCATCATCGCGATCGATGCTAAAATCGATGGTCGGGATCGCGGCACCGCGCAGAATTGTGAACGCCTGGTTGGCGCCGTAGTGCAGCGATCCGACTTCCCAGCGCGGGCCGCCCGGATCGGCGAACTGGATCAGGGTGCCCTCGCCGCCTTCAAGCCGCAGCGTTCCTCGGCCGAGTGTCTCGTTGCCAGGCGGGCCTTGAACATTGCGGATCAAGATACGATTGTTCGATACGGTCAGCGCGCCGGTCATCGTATCGCCGGCCTTGGCCACATAGGCGCCAGGCAGCAAATCATTCAGATCGTCAACGTAGCGCTTTGTCACAGCGTCTTGCGGCTCGGCCGGATCAATCATCAATTCGAGATGCGGCGGATCGCCGAGCACATCAGCGGGGCGCGAGCGCATTAGCGTTTGCGCGCCCTGCGGATTGCCGCCGGCATCCGGCACGTTCTCGACGCGGAATATCAGGCTAGGCCCGCCGAGTGTCGCCGAGCGCGAGCCGTAAACCCACGCCAGATTGCCGAGATCATCCGCCCAATGGATCGCGGGCGCGTTGCCGGTCTGATCGCCATCCTTGTGGACAAACAGATCATTATTGATCTGCAAGCTGCCATCGCCCGCGCGGAAGCGTATCGGCACATCGGCCGGCTGGCCGTTCACATAGCGGGCGAACCCGAGATCGTAATCGCCTTGTTGCAGGCCAGTCGTTCCGATCAGCCATCGGCGAAGCCCGTCCGCCTCGAAGCCCACAAGCGAGCCACTGACGCCGCGCAGCAGAATGGCCGCGTTATCGAATTCACTGCTGAGCAGCACCTCGGCGGCTGAATTCGACGGAACATCCCGCACACGCAACGGCGCCGACATCGTATCGCCGCGCTTGAATACATAGAGATCGTCGGCCTCAAGCCGCGTCAGCCCGCCGCCGCTTAGATGCTGCCATTCCTGAAGCTCGTGACTCCATATGACGAAATCACTGTTATGGACCGTTATGCCGCGCAAGCCCGGAATGTCGGCGGTTACGATTTCGGGGATCGCCGGATCAGCGGTTGAGGCGGTGAAATAGTCGCCCGGATTGCTTGTGAGGGCGAGCAGATCAGGATCGTTGAGCGCGGGCCGCCAGAGCCCTTGATAGGCGATCTTTGCGCCGACGATAGAATCGACATACTGCTTGTTTGCCGCATGTGTCGGATGCATCGGCAGGCCGGCCAGGCCGAGCGGCCCCGTCATGATGTCGCCGGCCCGTATCACATACGTATCGGACCCAGGTATCCCGCCGCCGGATGAGGGCTCGACGCCAGGGAGGAAAAGCGCCCACGCGCTGCCGGTAGCGCTCGGCACAACGCTGGTGCGCTCGCGGGCGATCCACAAGCTAAAGCCGAAACGAACCACATCGCCGCTTTGGTAGGTATCGCCTGGCGAGTAGACGCCGATATATCGGAAGACGGTCAGATCGAGCGGCGGCGATACGGTGTCATCGTCGAACTGTAGGGCGAGCACGCCGGGCGCATCGAGGCGGACGCTGGCGATCGAGCGGCCCTGCGGCCCGGCCTCGCCCTGCGGCCCCTGCGGGCCGTCCTGGCCGGGCTTGCCCGCCGGCCCTTGCTCGCCTACCGGCCCGCGCTCGCCCTGCCTTCCTCGGCCGCCCCGCTGCGCCACAAGCGCCCATTCGGGGCCGGGCGGCGAGCTCGTCGCCTGCTCGGCCAGGCAGCGCCAGGTCGCGCCATCGAGGGCAACCTCATCGCCGAGCGAATAGCTGGCGTCGGCCTGATACTGGCGGCGGTGGATCGGGATCGGAAAGCCGATCCGCACCTCGCGGCGCAGGCCGTCGCTTTGATCGATCCCGAGCAGGAAGGTGCGCGGATCGAGGCCGGTGACGTCGATGCCGGCCAGGCCATCGGCGACGATGCGCCATGTCGCCGCCTCGGGGCCTGGCGCCTCGGCGGTGCGATCGATCGCCTGCCATGTGCCGCCGCGATGGCGGGCGAGCTCGCCGGGATCATAGACGCGGCCCGCGACATGGGCGTGCGCGATCGTAAGGTGGCCGTCGCGGCCATCGCGCGGGCGCGGCAGCAGAGCGATCTGTTGCAGCATCCGATCCGGCATCGCGCGGGTTTCTTGCGCGACAAGATTGGCCAGAGCGCGCACTGCCTCGGCACTTTGCCGGATCGCATCCTCGGCGCGGCGGCGCGTCTCATCGAGCAGGCCATCGGCTTGCGCTGTGCCTGCGGCCAGGCGATCGGCCAGGGCCGCCTCGAATGCATCGAGGCGGGCTTGCCCGTCCTCGCGCAGCCGCACCATCGCTGGCGCGATCGCGCGGACGATCGCATCAATCATCGGATTACGCGGCCCGAGATCGCCGTCCATGGATCAGCTTTCGTTGCAAGCGGCGATCGTTATCGACGATCAGCCTGGCGCGCGCTGGCGCGGCTGTGCCGAACACTGCCGCCATCAATTCCGCGCTGAGCGGTTCCCAGGATTCCGGCGGCGGCGATGGCGCGGGCAGCAAGGCGGCGGCCGGCATCGGGCTCGGCCCGCCGCTCGGCGGCTTGGCATTCAGATCGGTGCGGGCGGCCAGCACTTCGACGGGCACCATCTGTTGCTGCATAAAGATCGCATCGCCGCCTGGCACGGAATTGAGGCCCTCGATCGCGCGGGCCTCGTTCGGTGTGCGGACGCCGCCCTGGATTGACTTGGCCAGCGCCTCGATGCGGGCGACCATCTCTGTGCGGAACAGATAGTCCGTATCGAATTCGAGCCATTCGGTGCGGCCTGTCATGCCGAAGAACTGCGACAGGCGATCCTCGATCGCCACCATGTGCGCGACGAGGCAGCCCGAGTGGTAAATCCGGACGAGTTGCTCGGACGAGTTATACGACACCTTGGTGAGATCGCCGAGCATGAACAGCGGCAGGCGATACACTCGCGCAACGTCTTCGACGGTATAGCGCAACTGATCGATTAGCTGGGAATCGACGGCAGTGATGGCCAAGGCTTTCCATTCGAGCCCTTGCTCAAGGACGGCCACATCGCCGGCATTGCCCGGCCCCTTGTAAACAGCGTTCCAGCGTTCCTTGATTTCCTGCGCCTTCTGCGGATCGAGCTTGCCGGCGGTTTGCAGCACGCCCGAGGGCCGCGCCATCTGGTTAAAGAAACGTTCCGATTGTTGCAGGATCGCCAGGCCGGCCGAGGTAGACAGCGCCGCCGCCATCAGCGGGGTGATGCCGATCAGCGGGTCGGCGAGTGTCAGCATCCGATGATGCAGGCATTCGCGGCTTGTCAGCATCCGCCTGGCATCGATCTCGGCGAGGGGCTGAGCGCCGACATCATAGAAGACCTCGCCGCCGGAACGATAGGGCCAGACGTGATCGGGATACAGGACGTGGAGCTCGTCGATCTCATAGCGCCGATTGCGCTTGGCGAACAGGTAAGCGTTGCCTCGATACAGTTGCGATGCGATGAACTGCTTCATCATATCGAAACGAGTTTGATACCCGTTGGGCTGCTCTAGCACGCGCAGCGGCGCCGAATTCTCGACCTCGATGCGCTCGCCGCCCTCGGGCCGGCGGAAATGCCGCATCGGCAAGCGGGCGATGTCGCTGCTAATGGTATCGATCGAGGTGAACACTGCCGGGAACGTAAGGAAGGGCGGGGCCAGGTTCGGCGAAGGAAAGCCCTGGCCCCACCATGTCGGCGCCCATTGCATCGGCGGCGTTGTGGGCCACCAGGCGGTGCGCGTGATGATATGGCCGAGGCGGGCGAGGGCCGCGCGCCATACGCTCGTGCGCACCGCTGCCATCTAGCGCCGCCCCCTCGGCCGCTGCATTGGCGGGCGAACCGGGGCGCGGGTCGGCGCGTCCTGCGTCGTCATCGGCGGGACGGGCGACTGTTCCGGATTTTCAATCGGCGGTTCCGGATTGACATCCGGCGGGTCCGGAATGACTTCCGGCTCGTCCGGGTTGTCACCCACCGGCTCTATCTCACCTAACCAGTGCGCTACTCGCGCATCGAGATGATCGGCATAAGTCTCGGGTGTGATGATCTCGCCCACCGGAACGATCGCGCGGCGATACCAACACACGCGCTCGACCCGGAAAGACTGAGGGGCGGTTTCCCGCCCCTCGGTTAGCCCGCTCATCCGGCGTCATCCGCCAGCGCCCAAACGACGGCGACATCATGGCGCCGCGCCCACGAGTGCGACATGCGCAGCCGCATGAACACCATGTCGTTCTGAAACGCCGAATAGATGGCCGGGATACTGCCAGGGTTCGGCGGTTGCTGCGGCAGATCGTCAAGCTGCACCGATGCTTCCTGCGATGCATCGATGATCGGGGCCATGTCATCCGCCCAGATCAATTGCGAAGCATCGATCAGCGCATAGGCGGTCTGTTCGCCGGTGCCCGGCGGGAACGGGATCGGTATCGCAGTCGTATCGATGATCGGATAGCCGAGCAGGGTGCCGGCATCGATCTCGGCCTTGAACGCGAAGATTTCCTGCACCGTGCGCAACAGGCGCAAGTATTCTTTCGTCCGCGCGTTCATTATCCAAACGGGCGCATTCATCGGCACGTTCTGCCGGCGCAGTTCCCAGAGCATCGCCCGCAGCGCGACAGTGACGGCAGTGACATCGCCGCCGCCAATCCCGGTCGCTGGTGGGATCATGCCGGCCACAAGCGGCGGGATACTTTCCAAGATGCCCGCCGGGTTCGCCGCTGCCACCCTGGTCGAAAAGAAAAACGAATCGATAGTGCGGGCGGTGCCTTCTAGCATGTCGTCGCGGATCAGCATCTCGGTCGGCGGATCGGACCGGCGCAAGAGCTCTTGCGTTTGCGGGACGATCACGGCGAGCTTGCTTGGCGTCAATGTCATCCGCTCGAAGATCAGGCGGTTGACGGCGATCGCCCTGCCCTCCCCTACGTAGCCGCCGGCCACGCCGCCGGTCTGCTTCGGGATCAGCAATGTTCCGTTATTGTTGAAGCTCAGCCGGCGCATCGAGGGCATGCGGCCGACGATGAGCATCGGGCGCAACATCTCGATGAATTCGGAGGCGAGATATTCGAACCTAGTGATGAGGCTGCCGCCTTGCGTATCGTCGGTTGCCATGGGCGGAACGACAGCGCGGAACTGTATCGCGACGGAATGTTGGATGATCTCGCTTAGCTCATCATCGGCCCATCGCATGCGGGCATACTCGGCCGCATTCCAGAAGCCAGCCACCGAGATCGCGATGGCCATACGGACGAAGTCTTGGCCTTTGAACGCGTCGCGCCGCTGCATCTGAATGACAGGGTGGCTGCGCTGCGTCGCCAGCACCATCGCGGTGCCGGGGCGATTTCCTGGCAGCCCGCCGCCGGCTGGCAAAGCGCTGCGCTGAAACGCCGCCTCGGCATCGGACAGATGGCGCAACTGCACGTCGATCGTATCGAGCCGAGAACGGGCCTCGCCGATTGTCGCAGTCTCGGTATCATTGAGATCGCGGTTATCATCGAGGGCAGGCTGTAGGGTGGCCTCATAAGCGCGAACCATTTGCCCGCGCTCGGTTTGCAGGGCGAGAATGCGCTGCGATAGTGTCGTCATGGCAACATGCCTTTAGGTGCGGCCCGAGACACCGGGCGGTTCAAGGCTCTTGATCCGCGCCAGATCAGCAAGCGCCCGATCGCGCACCGCAAACGTGCCCGCAGACTTCGGGGCGAGGTGCTGATCGGGAGCAGCGCGGAACACTCCATCGGCGAAAAGGCGCCGCAGGAATTTCGGCGAGCTATCGATTGACTTTGCCAGGCCAAGCGCATCCGCGTTGGCCGGGACGGTGCAGAGCGAAAGCTCGATCAGTTCGTTACGCATGAAGCGATAGCCGTCCCAGCGGCCTCGATCATCGAGGCGGTCCTCATGCTCCAACGGAACGAAGCCGACAGACACCGCGCGGATGAGCTTTAGCCGGACAGCGCGGGCGAGCTTATCGACGAATTCGTCATGCCCCTCGGGCGCGAATTCGACGCGCGCGATTGTCGCGGTGCGCTCTGCATTGGGCGTAAACTCGCGCACCCAGCCGATCGGCATGCCCCACGAATTATGGGACCACAGGAATACCGGGTTACGCCAAAAATCGGCCAAGTCCCATTCCTGTTCGATGATGTCGCCGTAACGATCGATCCGATTGGTGGACGCAATGAAGGTGGACATGCGGCTGTCGTCGAGATCGCCGATCTCGGCTTGCTTGACGATGCGCTCGGCGCCCGCGCTCATGGCGATAGCAGCACGTCGGCCGTGTCCTCGACTTCCACGGAGATATCGCCCTCGTCTTCCTCGGTGACAGCGGTAATCGTTTCGCCTTCCTCGGCGGTAATCGTTACGCTTGTCTCATCGCCCTCAGCGGTGGCCTTGAGCGTGCTTTCGATTGTCGCGTCGTAAGGCTCCATATCGGGAGTGACATCCTCGTTGTCGGTGAAATCCTCGCCGGGTTCCTCATCGGTAATCGCGGGGCTGAATGGCTCCATCTCGGGCGTGACATCCTCGCGCTGGACGGGCTGCGCCTGGCGGATGATGCGATCGGCCAGGCCGAGGGCGGCGGCGCCTCGGCCCTGATGCGCCAGGGCTGCCGGCGGCGGGCCGAGCGGCGCATCGAGGGCGCGGGGCACGCGGGCGGGATTGGCCGGCTGGCCGACTCGGTAAAGGTAAGCATCGCCGCCGCGATGGGCGGTTGTCATGGGTCCTGGCGACACGGCATTGATTCCTTTCATGTTAACTGATCGCATGCGGAACGTGTCCGTCCGATCGCGGATTTATATTGCATCCGGACCGATGTTCTGGCTTATTGCAAATGCACTTGCGATTTCCGCAAGTCGCTTTGGAAAGGTTAAGCCGATGACGAAGACCCAGAAGACCGCCAAGCCCGCCGCCCGCAAGGGCACGCGCAGCTTGTCCACCGCCGAGGCAGTGCGGAAGCTCGCCAAGGCCGCGCCCGCCAAGGGCACCCGCAAGATCGAGCTCAGCGCCAAGGAGATCGCCGCGCAGGCCAAGTGGGACCGAGCCCTGGCCGCCAGCGAGGCCCGCAAGGCCAAGGCTACCGAGGCCCAGGCTTTCGCGCTGGCGGTAACCGAGAACGCCGCGAAGCAGCGCGCCGACAAGGCCGACAGCGCCGCGCATAAGCTCGCCCGCGCTGTCTCGATGCAGAAGCCGGCCACCGCCGCTGTCACCGCCAAGGCCGCTAAGCCAGCCGAGGCGATCGAGCCCCTCAAGTATCGGGGCGTCTGGGCGGAAGTCGCCGAGGCCGCCGCCAAGGGCAAGGTTCCGGCCGCGCCGGATTTCGACAAGCCGACGCATGCAGGATATCGCGGGCGGCTGGCCAAGCTGGTGGCCCTCGTCGCTGCCGGCGATCTGCCTGGCCTGGCAGCCGCCGACATGCAGCCGCCGGCCTCTAGCAGCCGGCTCGCGCTTTGGCGGTATCGCGATCTCGCGATGATCGCCCTGCGCGCGCAGGCCACCTCGGGCAAGGCCAAGGGCAAGCAGGCGGCTTGAATGAACCGCGCGGCGCCCTCGATGCATGGGCTGCGGCCTCATTCCAGTGACGAGGCGATCGACCGGCTGATAAGCCGGTCGATTCGCTTCGCCGCCTTCTTTCGCAAGGGGCCGCTCGAAAAGTATCGGATCGATTGCGCGACATTGGCGGAAGCGCGCGCCGCCGCCGATCGCCTGACGGCACAGCACGGACAATGGGGCCGGCGGGCGATGGTTTACGGGATAAGCTCGGAAGGATGGACAACGCCCATCCCACCGGGCTTCCCGGACATTCCTACGACAGAACGGAGGTAGCTCGATGAAGCTCACACTTGCAGAAGTTCGCACTCGCCTGCGCGAGCTCGGCATGACAATTACGCATGTGGACGATGAATACCGGATCAATTTCCGCAACGGCAAAGAGGCCACGGCTTACTATACCAATTGCCTCGATGATGCGCTCTGCACGGCCCTGCTCATGAAAGCCATTCTCAAGCCGGGCGCTACTTGCTGAGCCGCTCGCCCCGACAGCCCCGCCAGGTATCGCCTGGCGGGGTTTTTCGTTCGCCGAGCTCGGCCCGGATCAAGCCGCACGATCGGCCCGCTCGCTGGCGGCGGCGATCAGCGCGCGCAGCCTGGCATTGCCCCGCGCATCCGCGACAAGGTGGATGCGATGCAGCGCCGGATCGTGGTTCGTTACGCCATGCGGCTTGCGCTGGTCGAGGTAGCACAGCGCGCCCTCGGGCCAATGCCGGCGAAGTTGCCCGCCGCGCGCATCCCAGCCGTGGAATGTGACAGCCGTGCTTGTCAGGATCGGCACATGTAGCCGCGTCACTTTGCCATCGGCGGTGCCAGCCTCGCGGTCGGTGATGTCGGCATGGCGGGCGAGCTCGCCGCCGCGCGGCGCCAGCCGCATGAAACGGACGCGATCCCATTGCCAGCCTGTCGCATCGAGCAGCGCCATCGTTGCCGGGAACCGCTCGGCCGCCGGCGTCCAGCGCACCGCCTCGCGCATCTCGGCCGGGTGCTTGTCTTGCCAGCCCTTTGCCATCTCGGCGGGCTTGTGCACCGAGCGCGGATCGTCGCTGTAGCCGCGCAGGGCGAAAGCTGTCCATGAGTGGCGTTTGTTATAAGCCGAATAATGCTGCTCCCATGGCAGCCCGGCCGCCGTGAGCTCGGCGCGGATCGCCGCCAGGGCGGGCGAGGCGAAGCTGCGATCGAGCACCGCGAGTGTCGCCTCGTCCTCGGCGCCGATCGGGGCCATGGGCGCCATGCCGTGCCCGTATAGGCCCTTGATCTCGGACCCTGCGGCAATCTTGCTTGCGCGATAGGCGAAGCCGCAGGCGGCCATGCAGGCCCGCGCCGTGGCGTCTTCCTCGAATATCTCGGCGAGCACCCAGCCGCCGAGGGCGCGCAGCTTGATCGCATCGAGCAGCTTGCAGCCCGAGGCGAGATCGAGCGCGGCGAAGGCCGAGATGCGAACGCCTGGCGGATCGAAAGCCAGCGCCCGGCCGGTAAAGTCGGTTTGATGGATCGCGCTGCGGCTCGGCCAGGCGATCGCGACAGCGGCCGGCGGATCGCCGGTCCAGATCGCCCGCTTGTGCGCGAGCGCCTCGGCCATGTCGCGTTCCTTGATCAGCCCGAAAGCGCCGAACACAAGCGGCTTGTGCCGCGCGGCGAACGGCGCGGCGAGGGCGCGCAGCCGAGCTATATCGATGCCCCGTTGCCAATCGGGTTTCACTGGACCTCGCCGCCGAGCTCGGCCGGCGCCTCGCCCTCGATTGCGGTGGCGAATTCGCAGGGGCCTACCGCCTCGGTGGCCTTGCGGCCATCGCCCTTGCAGAACACCAGCACGTTCTGATGAGTCTTGCCGAGCTTTCTTGCGACCTCGAATTGATGCGCGACGCGCACCGCCAGGCTGCCGACCGACGTCACTAGGATGGCCTCGTTGTAAAGCACCAGGCCGGCATCGAGGAAAGCGCGGATCGTATCGGGCACCAGCCCTCGATACGCGCCCTTATCATCACGGACCTCGCCGACGACAAAGCAGGCGAAGCGATTAGGCTTGAGCAGCGCACACGCCGCGCTGATGATCGCGCGATATGCGGCGATAAAGTCGGGATATGCCATGGTGGACAAGTCGCGCGGATCGTCAGAGTAACGTTCCAGATTGGCATATGGCGGGCAGGAGAAAACGAAATCCGCCTTGACGCCCTTGCAGAGCTTGCCGAGCTCGATGGCGTCGCCGGCCGTATATTCCGGTTGCGGCTCGTCCTTCTGCAGGATGGATCGTTGGGCCTCATTGGCGGCGATCTGCTCGGCGGAAAGATCGACGCCGCGATAGCGCCGGCCAAGCCGCCCGGCGACGATGCCGCGCACCGCGCCGCCCGCGAAGGGATCGAGGACGAGGCCGCCTGGCGGGCAGAACCATCGATAGGCGATCTCGCACAGCACCGGATCGAAGATCGAGGTGCCCGCCGGGGCGTCGAAGCGGCCAAAGCCGATTTCGGCGGCTGCCTGCTCATCCGGCACCGGCTTGTTGATGTCGTATGGCGCGGCCTTGTCGAGATACGGGCTGTTGCCCTCTTGCATCGCGTTCACCGCGAGGCTGAAATCTAGTAGGTTCTTGCCCCGCCCGATTTCGCTTTGCAGGCCGAGCGCGAGCCAAGATGCCTTGCGCGCTTGCCACCAGCCCTCGCGGGCATTCAGCACTGAGAACGGCGCCAGCATGAAACGATCAGCAAGCGTAACCTTCGGCGGGGCTTCGCTGACATTGGCGGCGCCGCCGACAAATAGCGCGTTGAGATCGGCCGCCTCGAAGCCGGCCAGGCCGACATCGAAGCCGCCTCGTTGCAGTTCGGTAATCTCGACCCGCAACATATCGAGGTTCCAGCCGGCCTTGAGGGCGAGCTCGTTATCCGCCAGCGTGTAGGCTTGGCGCTGCGCCTCGGTCCAGCCGCGCGCGATTACCACCGGGATTTCGGACAGGTTCAAGATGCGCGCCGCCAGGACGCGGCCATGCCCGGCGATGATGGTGCCAGGCTCATCGACGAGCACCGGCTGGGTCCAGCCCCATTCGCGGATCGAGGCGGCGATCTGCGCAATCTGCGCGTCGCTATGGGTCCGGGCGTTGCGGGCATACGGGATCAGCCGGGCGATCGGCCAGTGTTCGACATTATCCGCCGGCCAGGGCGGGCGCGGCGGCGGCGCCTCGGGCTGCGGCTCGGGCTGCGCGCTCATCTTGAGGCCACCAGGGGCGACGTCATGGCGAGCTCATAGTCGGCGGCGGATCGGGCGCGGCCGATTGTCGCGGCGATGCGGGCGAGCAGATCGGCCGAGCAAGCACCGAGTCGGGCTGCCTGCCCTGCCGGGGCGGCGATCATCGGATCGGCGGTGCGGATCACTGAGGCCAGGGGCGGCAGGCCGAGGGCGCGAGCTTCGGCGGGGCTGAGCGGAACGTGTGAGCGATGCCGAGGCCCGGTCTGCGGCATCACCGGAATCCCGAGTGAGGCCCGGCCAGGGCGATCGTCCCAGATGATCAGCGATTGCGCGGCGAGATGCACAACGGCGCCTCGCGATAGCGGAAGGTCCAGCGATCCCCTCGGCGAGAAAACGGCCCGGCCGGCATGCGCACCGGCCGAGCCAAGTTAGCAACGAAATCAGGTGAAACCGCAGAGCCCAGGAAGGTTGCAACGGGGGGCCGCGCTCACGCCCCTGGCGACTCTGAGAAAAAACTACACCCGTCTCAGCGCGTGACGCAATCCCGATTCTTGCGCCCGATCAGCGGGCGAAGCGCCGCCGCACCGCAGCAAGCCCGACAAGCCCCGCGCCGAGTAGCGCCAGGCTGGCCGGCTCGGGCACCGGGGCGGCCGAGAAATTGCCCGAGATCGAGGCGGCGAAGCTCGCCAGCGTATCATGATCGATCGATACGCCAGGCGTCACATCGGTAAAGCTCAGCGATAGGCCGCGCGGCAGGCCAAGCGCAGTGATCTCGCTGGACGTGAAGCTGACCGTTCCGGGAGGATCAGCGGCATCGAGCGACAGCGAGTCACCAAGCCCGAAGACGGCATCGGTGAATGTGCCGCTTAGGTAATTGATCGCGCCTTCCGTGATCGAGAACGAGCCGTCGAATGCTTGCGTAACGAACGCGCCGGCATGGCTCGCGGCGCCGACACTGGTGGCCGAGAAATCGAGCACCGCCGGCGTGGGCACTGCCACGGCGGCATCGATCTGCGTCACATCGACGGCGACACCGCTGCCGGCGATTGTCGTCGATGTTCCGGCTCCGTTCGCGGTGGCGTGGATCGTATCGCTGCCGGATGTCTGCCCCATCGTCAGGATCGTTGTGGCACTCGCCGGCAGCGCCAGGGCAGCGAGCGCGGCGGCGGCGAGCAAGGATGATCGTAGGCTGGCCATCGAGACCTCCCGATTAGCGCCCGACAGAAGCGCCGGGCGCGCGCCAGGCGAAGCAAGGGCCGAGCCATTGCGGGATTGCCTTGCCGGATCAGCGACCTGGCGGGATCGGCGCAGCGGCCGATTGCGGCCAGTGTAAGGCGCCCAGCCCCTCGCTTTTTCGTCCCGAGGGCGCCCGCCTCTGCATAGGCGCAGGGCGAAGCCCTTGAATTCCAACGGGATCGGCGGCGGCCAGGCGGCGGCCAGGCTGTAAAGCCCGCCGACATGCCGGCTTGCATTGGGCGTTTCATGTGAAACGCCGCCAGGGCCGCCAGGAAGCCCGAGGAAGCCCCTGGCCCCTCGGCGGGCTCTACCCTAGCGGCCAAGGCGCTAGGCGCCGCCAGCGGCCCGGATTCCGGCCCGGCCGGGGCGATTGGCAATCCAGGCCGCGCCGAGGCGGCGCAGCGCGGCGATTGTCCATCGGCGGGCTGTCGTATCCGCCACGCCATGCTGCCGGCCCGTCAGCGCCCACGACTGATCGAGCACAACGCACTGCTCCAGCAAGCGCAGATCGAAGCGGCCGAGCGTATCGCCGAGCCGCCGCAGCCTGGCCAGCGCCGCGAGGCGATCGATCCCGCCGCCGCTGCCGCCAGGCCCGCCTCGCGCACCGAACGACATGAGGGGCCGCGCCCGCACCCCGCTCGCGGCTTCCCAATCGCGCCGCAGCGCCGCCGCCGCCTCATAGTCGCTCGGCTCGATCGCGCCCTCGGCCAGCAAGGCATCGAGGCGGGTGGATACGCGCCAGCCCTGGCGGAAGGCGGATGCATCGATCTGCGGCGCGGCGACGTCATGGTGCTGCCGGTAGGCTTCGCTCGGGCCGCTCATCGCCGGCCCGCCCCGTTCCATACGCGGCCGGCATCGAGCTCGCCGATCAGCCGGCGGAACGTTGCGTTTGTCGGCTCATCATTCCACCAGACATACCTGCGCGCCCCGGTATCCTCGTGCCACCACTCGGCGAGGGCGAGGGCGCGCGGCTCGCAGGGCTTGAAGCCGGCGGCGGCCATCGCCTGGCGCAGCGCGCCCGGCGCCATATCCGGCCGCCTGGCCTGGCGATCGCGAGCGCTCATCATGGCCGGTGTCCGGCCGCTATCGAGGCGGCGGCGAGAACCAGGATCAGCGCGGCGCAGATCGCCAGCAAGGCCCGCACCTGGCGCCTCGTCATCGGCTGCCAATCGCTGCGCATCATCGGCCCACTCCGCGCCACCAGGCTCGCAGGCGGCTGCATATCGGGCAGGGCTTACGCATAATCGGGGCCGCCTTTTGCTTATTCGGCGGCGTCGGGATCGAGAGGCGCGGCGGATGGCTCGGCGGCGGCGGGCGCGAATCGGCCGGGGGCGTTGATGCATGCACGGCGGTATGCCTCCACAAGCTGATCGTTCGACAGATGCCGGGGCGCGCGCGGCGGCTGATACAGCGGCGGCGCGGCCCACTCAGCCGCCAGGCCGCGCACCAGATGGCGCACGCGGGCAAGCTGCTCGGGGCTGGGCGGCGGGGCCTCGGGCTCGGGCGGCGGCGGCGCGATCGCTACCGGATGCGGGCGATTGTCGCGCCACCACTCGGACAGATAGCCGCAGAGCTCGCCATACGTCGGGAAATATTTGCACTGGCGCGCGACATAGGCGAGCGAGTCCGGCGTGAACGCCACGTCGGTGAATTCGCGCATCAGCATAGGGACGAACGCCCCGAGCTTCATTTCGGCTCCGGCGCGCGACATGCTGAC
>Ga0210398_10002137_pt1 | contig 19540 bp, 15 predicted proteins | sample IncBWC4OmetaG_FD_161047 | JGI IMG/M metagenome (GOLD analysis project Ga0210398, IMG submission 161047) | Forest soil microbial communities from Barre Woods Harvard Forest LTER site, Petersham, Massachusetts, United States - Inc-BW-C-4-O | ecosystem: Environmental > Terrestrial > Soil >... | reverse complement strand
CCAGGATGCGGCGACGACCTTGTCGAAATGCATGACGCCGAGCACGCTCGCGAGAATAGCGCCGGCGATGATGCCGAGCAGCACCGAGACATTGGCGACAAAACCGCTGCCCCATTTGATCAGGCCGAGAATGACAAGCAGCACGAAGAGGGCGATGCCGAGTCCCTGCAACTGCGCGTAGGCCGGATTGGGAAACGCCACCATGGCGCCTTCGACCAGCTTGGGCGGCAGCGTCGGCTGTCCGCCGCCGGCCCAATTGATACCGACCCGCATCAGCGAAATGCCGATCACCATGATGATGGTTCCGGTGACGACAGGTGGAAACAGCGGCAGCAGGCGGCTGATGAAAGGCGCGGCAATGATGCCGAAGATTCCGGCAGCGATGACCGAGCCGTAGATGCCGAGCAGTCCGATTTCGGGATTTAAAGCCATCGACAGCATCGGGCCGACGGAGGCGAAGGTCACGCCCATCATCACGGGCAGCCGGATACCGACACCCGGAAACCCGATGCACTGCACCAAAGTGGCGAGGCCGCAGGCAAACAGATCGGCGCTGATGAGGTAAGCGACGTCTTCCAGCGGCAGTTTCAGCGCTCCGCCGATGATCAGGGGAACCGCGACCGCGCCAGTATACATCACCAGTACATGTTGCAGCCCCAGCGCCAACAGCCGCGGGACCGGCAGGACTTCGTCGACAGGATGAATCTCGGTGCTCATGGCTATTTCCCCCCAACGGACGCCAAGCGCGCCCGGCCGCTGTCACATGATTGCAGCAATTCAAGCCCTGTGCCAGATGCCCCTCGCCGCCGCATGGCAGTGCTCGGGGCGCGGCTCAGTTTCCGAACTTTTCCTTCAGTGCCGGAAACAGCCGGTCAGGCTTGAACGGCGTCGAGGTGAAGCGGATGCCGGTGGCGTTGGCGATCGCATTGCCCATCGCGGGCGCCACGGGATTATACGGGCTCTCGCTCATTGATTTCGCGCCCATCGGCCCGATCGTGTCGAACGTATCGGCGAAGTAGACTTCGGTGCGCGGGATATCGGCAAAGGATGGCAGGTGGTAGTCGCGGAAGCGCGGATTGACGATGCTTCCACTGTCGTCGATCAGGAGTTCTTCGTAGAGCGTGGCGCCGAGCGATTGCGCGACGCCGCCCTCGACCTGACCACGGCACTGCATGGGATTGGCGACCCGGCCGGCATCCGCCGCCTGCACGCTCTTAAGAATCTTCAATTCGCCGCTGCCCTTGTTCACCGCGATCCGAAAGCCCTGCACGTTGAAGGCGACCGAACGTGGCGTACCGCCCGAATTGCCGTGAGCCGAAAGGCTTTCGCCTTTTGCGCGCGCCGCCTCGGCAATCTGCGCAAACGGCAACCGCGTATTGCCCGAGACGAGCTGATCGTGGGCGAGCACGCTGGCGGCCAGTTTCGTGCCCATCGCACGCGCCGCAAACGCCTTGATCTCCGCGGCGAGATTTTCCGCCGCCACTTTGGTGGCGAGCCCCGCGACAAACGTGCCGGATGAACCGTAGGCACCGGTGTCGTGGCCGCCATTGGCGGTATCGGATTGTTTCAAGGAGATCTGGTCGACGGTGGTTGCGAGCGCCGTCGCCGCGATCTGACGGTGCACGGTGGCGGTGCCGTTGCCGAACTCGGCGGTGCCGACGGTGAGCTCAAATCCGCCGTCGTCGCGCAAGGAGATATAGCAGTCCGAGATGTGGCCGGCCGGCGGCACCGTGTCGATCATGGTGAGCGCTATGCCGTCGCCGATCAGCCAGTCGTCTGACAACTGCGGCCTCGGTGTATCCGCGGCCATGGCGCGCTCGACCAGGTCGAGGCATTGATCGAGCCCATAGGAGCCATACTCCACGTCGTGATATTCGGAGCCCGGCGGCGCCAGCATGGGGTCGCCGGGTTTGATGACGTTGCGCCGTCGCATCTCGAATGGGCTGATGCCAAGTTGCCTCGCCAGTTCATCGATCGTGGATTCCACCGCAAACTGCGTCTGCGGCAGGCCATAACCGCGGAAAGCGCCGGCCGGCAACGTGTTGGTATAGGCAGCGATCCCGTCGACCTTCTTGTTCGGACAATTATAGACGCTGATGCATTCGCTGACGGCGTGAAACAGCACCGGGCCGGCGTGATTACCGTAGGCGCCGGTGTTGGAGAGCACGTCGATCTTCAGCGCGGTGAGCTTGCCGCTCTTGTCGGCGCCGGCCTGGATGTTGACCCGCATCGGATGACGCGTCGAGGTGGAAATGAATTGCTCTTCCCGCGTCAGTTCGAGTTTGACCGGCCGTCCCGTCTTCAGCGCGGCCAGCGCCAGAATATCCTCGACGAACATCTCCTGCTTGCCGCCGAAGCCGCCGCCGACGCGCTTGCAGAACACACGCACCTTCTCTGCGGGAAGGTCGAACAGGTTGGCGAGCGTGCGCCGCGTCAGGAAAGGCACCTGGGTCGAAGAGCGCACCGTGAGCACGCCGTCGGCATCGACGAAAGCTATCCCGCCATGGGTTTCCAAAGCGGCGTGCTGCACACGTTGCGTGGTGAACGTGCCTTCGTAAGTTACGGCTGAGGCTGCCAAAGCGGCCGCGACGTCGCCAAACTCGCCATGCGTCTCGGCGGCGATATTGCGCTCCGCATTGGCGATACGGTTTTCCCTCGACTTGCCGGCGTGGATCACCGGCGCGCCTGCGGCGATCGCTTTGGCCGGATCGACCACATGCGGCAATATTTCGTACGTGACCTTAAGACGCCGGCAGCCTTCTTCGGCGGCGCCTTCGCTGGTCGCCACCACGGCTGCGACTTTTTGCCCGATGAACCGCACGACGTCGTCGAGCACGCGGGTGTCGTCCGGGTCCATCCAGTCCTTTTCGTGACGTGCGGTCGAGAACAATTTCCGTGGCGCGTCTTCATGAGTCAGGATCGTATGGACGCCGGGAACCGCGAGCGCAGCACTCCTGTCGATCGAAATGATCCTGGCGTGCGGATGCGGTGAACGAAGCACCTTGATGTGGAGCAGGCCTTCGATCTCGGTATCGAAGGTGTAACGCTCTGCGCCACGCACCACGAGCGGCCCCGCAGGCGCCGGCAGGCTACGGCCGAACGCATCGCCGGCGTCGGCCTTTTCGACGTTGGTCTTGCCGTTGAGCGCGTCCTCGATCGAGCGATAACCGGTGCAGCGGCAGATGTTGCCCTTCAGCGCCGCGCCGAGATCGGCGCGTTGCGCCTGGTTCAGCGACGCGCAGGTCAGGATCATGCCCGCGGTACAGAAACCGCATTGAAATCCCTGCGCATCCAGGAAGGCCTGTTGCATCGGGTGAATGGCGGCGTCGCCGGCAAAGCCTTCGATGGTGGTCACCGTGTGGCCTTCGGCACGGAACGCCGGAATCAGGCAGCTATGCACCGGCTCGTTGTCGAGCAGCACGGTGCAGGCGCCGCAATCGCCGGCGTCGCAGCCCTTCTTGACACCGAAATGACCGAGCTCGCGCAGGAACGTGCGCAGGCATTGCCCGGCGCGGGGCTGCTGTTCGAAACTCTTGCCGTTGATCTCGAATGTCATGCAAGCTCGTCGCGGATTTCAGAAGCCAGTCGCAGCGTCATGTGTTTGCGCCAGAACGGCTTGCCGTGAACGTCGTCGTGATAGAGGCCGTCAGGAATGGCTTGCAGGATCGCCTCGCGCAGTTCGGGGGCGTCGGGTACTTTCCTGAAAGAAAGCCTGATCGGTCGTTTGGTCGACGCCGTCACCGTCAGCGCGACCGCGCCGTCCTGGGCGACGGTGCCGATCACGAGCGCCGCCGAACGCCCGACCGGCGTCAGTGAAATCTGACGGAAGGCCGATCGGCGTTTCAGCGCGGCGAGAGGAATGTCGACCTGCCGCAGCAGCTCGCCTGGCCTGAGCACGTTGGTCCGGTTGCCGGTGACGAAGTCGAGCATAGCAACGGTTCGCTCACCGCCGTCCGGCTGCCAGATCGTGCAGACGCCGTCGAGCGCCGAGGTCAATGAGATCATCGGTCCTGCCGGCAGCGACATGCAGATATTGCCGCCGACGGTTGCGGTCTTCCAGATTTTGAACGAGGCGAGGAAGGCGCGGCAGCATTGATTGATCAGGGGTGCGGCGAGCCAGTCCGGCGGACAGGCGATCGCATCGAGTTCGGCAACGCTGCAGGTCGCCGCAATCGATAGCCCGTTCGCGTCGATGGTCAGCCCCGGCCACCCAAGCGCGGCCAGGTCGATCAGGCGGTGCAGGTCGGCCTGCGGTTCCGAAAATAGCCAGGTGCCGCCCGCGAGCCAGGCATCGCCTGCCGTCCAAGCGGGCAGTTCGGAGCGCGTCGTCGGACGCGCTACCGCCGTGATCGTATTCAGGTCCATCCGCAGGCTTTCAACACCAACACTCTTTCTGTAACAGTCTAACAAGATTCCGGAAAAGTCTTGCAAAACCAGCGCCAATCCAACCCGGCCGTGGTCTTTGAATTGCAAGGAAGATTCAAGAGGAAAGGCGTTAACGATGGCGCAACCGCAGGCGATCTGGATCAAGAACCCGCAAGCCATTCTGGCCGAGGGTGCCGACGGCGGTATCGTCGTGGAGGGCGGCCGGATCGTCGAATTGGTCCCGGCCGGCGCGACGCCCGGGACGGACGCGGCGGTGTTCGATGCCTCGGCGCATGTGGTCTTGCCGGGGCTGATTAATACCCATCACCATTTTTACCAGACGCTGACGCGGGCGGTGCCGGCGGCGATGGACCGCGAGCTGTTCCCGTGGTTGCAGGCGCTCTATCCGGTATGGGCGGGACTGACGCCCAAGGCGCTCGAACTCGGCGTCACCGTGGCGATGTCGGAGCTGATGCTCTCCGGCTGCACCACCACGACGGATCATCATTATGTCTTTCCGGCGGGGCTCGAGGAATCCGTCGATATCGAGGTTGCCGTGGCGCAGCGCCTCGGCCTGCGCGCGCTCCTGACACGAGGGTCGATGAACCTGTCGCAACGCGACGGCGGCCTGCCGCCTGACAGCGTGGTGCAGGACGAAGATACCATCCTGGCCGACAGCGAACGCGTCGTCGGCAAATATCATCAGCGCGGTGAAGCCGCGATGGTGCAGATCGCGCTCGCGCCCTGTTCGCCGTTCTCGGTGACGACCTCGCTGATGAAGAAGACCGCGGAACTGGCCGAAAAGCTCGACGTCCGCATGCACACCCATCTGGCAGAGACCGAGGATGAAAACCGGTTCTGCGAACAGCTCTATCAGTGCCGCCCGCTCGATTATCTCGAGGATTGCGGCTGGCTCAATGCGCGGACCTGGCTGGCGCACGGCATTCACTTCAACGCTTCCGAAATGAAACGGCTCGGCAAGGCCAAAACCACCATCAGCCACTGCGCCTGCAGCAATCAGATTCTGGCATCGGGCTGCTGTCCGGTCTGCGAGATGGAAGAGGCGGGCGTCGGCATCGGGCTTGGCGTCGACGGTTCGGCATCGAACGACGAGTCCAATCTGATGCAGGAAGTCCGCGCCGCCTTCCTGCTGCAACGTGCGCGCTATGGCGTCGGCAGAGTGAGCCACAAGGACGCGCTGCGCTGGGCCACCAAGGGCTCGGCGGCCTGTGTCGGCCGTCCCGAGCTCGGCGAGATCGCGGTCGGCAAGGCCGCCGACCTTGCGCTGTTCAAGCTCGACGATCTGCGTTTCTCCGGCCACGGCGATCCGATCGCCGCACTGGTGCTGTGCGGCGCGCATCGCGCCGATCGCGTCATGGTGGCGGGCAAGTGGACCGTCATTGACGGCGCCATTCCCGGGCTTGATGTCGCCGATCTGATCCACCGCCACAGCGCGGCCGCGCGCGCCCTTCAGGCAGGCTGACGAGCGATAGTGCCGCGAACTCGATATACCATCTCCCGCAAAGGGAGCGGGTAAAGAGCGTTGGCGCGGCCAAGCGCGTTAGCTAAAAGATGCAAAAGAAAAAAGGCCGGGCGTTTCCGCCCGGCCTTTGGCTTGGAAAGTTAGGGCGCTTACTTGCCCGGAATCTTGTCGTCGATACCCTTGACGTAGAAGTTCATGCCGAGCACCTGACCGTCGTCGAGATGGTCGCCGCCCTTGCACTCAACCGTCTTGCCGTCCTGATCGACGATCGGGCACTTGAACGGATAGAGCTTGCCGGCCACGATCGCGGCTTCGGTATCCATCGCCAGCTTCTTCACGTCGTCCGGCATGTTGGTGTAGGCCGCCATCACGACCATCTTGGCCTTCAGGCCGTCCCAGTCGTTGTCCGTCGCCCACTTGCCGTCGAGTTCGGCCTTGACGCGGGCGATGTAGTAGGGCGCCCAGTTGTCGATGATCGAGGTCAGCTGCGTCTTCGGTCCGAACTTGATCATGTCGGAGTCCTGGCCGAATGCCAGCTTGCCGCGCTCGGAAGCGATCTGCATCGCGGCCGGAGAGTCGGTGTGCTGCATGATGATGTCCGCGCCCTGGTCCAGCAGCGCCTTGGCGGCATCGGCTTCCTTGCCAGGATCGAACCAGGTGTTAGCCCAGATGATCTTGACCTTGATGTTCGGGTTGACCGTCTGCGCCCCGAGGATCGTGGCGTTCATGCCCATGATGACTTCCGGAATCGGGAACGAGCCGATATAGCCGAGCACGCCGGCCTTCGACATCTTGCCGGCGATGACGCCCTGGATGTAGCGGCCTTCATAGAACCGGCCGTTGTAGGTCCCCATATTCTTGTCGCGCTTGAAGCCCGTGGCGTGCTCGAAATGCACGTTGGGATATTTCTTGGCGACCTTCAGCGTCGGATCCATGTAGCCGAAGGACGTCGTGAAGATCAGCTTGTTGCCGGCGCGCACGAGCTGTTCGATCGAGCGCTCGGCGTCGGGGCCTTCGCTGACGTTCTCGAGATAGGTCGTCTCGATCTTGTCGCCGAATTCCTTCGCCAAAGCCTGGCGCGCGACTTCATGCTGGTAGGTCCAGCCGAAATCGCCGACCGGGCCGAGGTAAATGAACCCAACCTTCAACTTGTCGGCGGCCGAAGCGCTCAGGCTTCCGGCCAGCAGAACTGCGGCCGCGGCCGCAAGAAGTTTTTTCCTCATCATCAATCTCCATACTCCCGGGGTAAAACCTACATTCAAAACGCGGTGCCCCCCTTCACCTGCGTCCTGAAACGCGAAAATCAACGATCGGGCACGAACACGGTGCCAAGCGCGGCCGGCGCGGTTGAACCGCCTGTTCTCGCCCGCGAAATCAGAACAAGGACAATGACAGTCGCCAAGTATGGCAGGGACGACATGAATTGCGAGGGGATTCCGAGGCTGAACGCCTGGGCGTGCAATTGCAGGATGGTCACCGCGCCGAACAGGTAAGCGCCGATGATGAGGCGGCCCGGGCGCCAGGAGGCGAACACCACCAGCGCCAGCGCGATCCAGCCGCGGCCCGCGGTCATTCCGGGAATGAAGAACGGCGTATAGGCGAGCGGCAGATAGGCGCCCGCCAGTCCCGCACAGGCACCGCCGAACAATACGGCGTACAGGCGGATGCGAAGCACGGGATAGCCGAGCGCGTGGGACGAGACGTGATTGTCGCCGGCGGCACGCAGCACCAGTCCGGCGCGCGTGCGATAGAGAAACAGCCAGACGGCGATCAAGAGAACCAGCGAGAGATAGACGAAGGCGTCTTCGCCAAACAGGATTCGGCCGGCAAACGGAATGTCGGTGAGGCCCGGAATGTAAAGATGCGGCGCCGGCGTGATTCTTTCGCCGACGAAGCCGGCGCCGATCAGGCCGGAAACGCCGACCCCGAGGATGGTCAACGCAAGTCCGGTCGCGACCTGGTTGACCGCGAGCCCGAGTGTCATCAGCGCGAAGATCAAGGACATCAGCGCACCGGCCACGATTCCGAAAATCGCTCCGACAATGATCGAACCGGTGAGCCAGGCGCCGCCGAAGCCACAGGCCGCGCCCACGATCATCATGCCCTCGACGCCGAGGTTGAGGACGCCGGAGCGTTCGGTCACGAGTTCGCCCGTGGCCGCGATCAACAGGGGTGTCGACGCCGCCAAAACCGACAGGACGATGGCTTCAAGCAGTTCCACTTGGCACCTGTGGCGAGGCGAAAACCAACCGGATCCGGTAGAGAATAAGGGAATCGCAGGCGAGCACGTAGAACAGCAGGATGCCTTGAAAAACCTTGGTCACGTCGAGGGGTATCTTCATTGCGATCTGGGCCTGTTCGCCGCCGATGAACGTAAGCGCCAGGAAAAGCCCTGCAATTAATATTCCAACCGGGTTCAATCGCCCGAGGAAGGCGACGATGATGGCGGTGAACCCGTAGCCGGGTGAAAAGCCTGGCTGCAGGTGGCCGACGGGACCCGCGACCTCGATGATCCCGGCAAGCCCTGCGAGCGCTCCGGAAATCGCGAAGGTCAGGAGGATCAGCTGTTTGGAATTGAAACCGCCGAAGCGCGCCGCGCGCGGTGCTGCGCCGACCACGCGGATTTCAAAACCCTTGATCATCCGGCCGAGCAGGACGGCGGCGGCTCCGACCACGAGCACGGCGAAAATCGCGCCGAGGTGCAAACGGCCGCCGTCGACCAGAAGCGGCACGGTGGCGACAGGATCGAACTCCGCGGTGGTTGGAAAGTTGAAGCCGTTCGGATCGCGCCACGGACCGCGCACCAGATAATCGAGGAAGAGGTCGGCGACATAGACCAGCATCAGGCTGGTGAGAATTTCGCTGGCGCCGAACTTCACCTTGCAGATCGCCGGGATCAGCGCGTAGAGCGCGCCCGCCGCTGCCCCCATTGCCAACATGGCCGGCAAGACCCAGGGCCCGGCGTCGGTGCCTTGGGTTTTCACGGCAATCCAGCTTCCCGCCACCGCGCCGATCAGGAATTGTCCTTCGGCGCCGATGTTCCAGACGTTGGCGAGATAACAGAGCGACAGTCCGATGGCGATCATCACCAATGGCGTCGCCTTTACCGCGATTTCCTGCAGCGAATAGCTGTCGGTCAGGGGATCGATGAAATAGACCCAGAGCGCGAGAGCCGGATTCTTGCCGAGGATCGCGAACAGGATGACCATGGTCACGATCGTCATGGCGATCGCGATCAGCGGGGAAACCAGTGCAATCGTGTTCGATCGCTCGGCGCGCTTTTCAAGCACCAGCTGCATGCGCCACATCCTTCTGGTCGAGGCCGCTTCCACCCATCAATAGCCCGAGCTTCTCGCGCGTGGCTTCCGCCGTCGGCAGGACCTGCGACAGTCGCCCGTGAAACATCACCGCGATCCGGTCGGTGATTTCGGCAAGTTCGTCGAGGTCCTGGCTCGTGACCAGAACGGCCGCGCCGGAGGCCGCAAGGTCGAGCAGCGCCTGACGGATCACCGCGGCCGCGCCTGCATCCACGCCCCAGGTCGGCTGGCTTACCACCAGCACGGCCGGGTTGCGGAGGATTTCGCGCCCGACCACGAACTTCTGCAAGTTTCCGCCGGAAAGGGAAGCTGCTTCCGGATCACGCTTGGCCTTGCGCACATCAAAGGCCTTTGTGGTGCGGTCGACGGTCGACAACGTCGCCGGCGTATTGACGAAACCGAACTTGACCATGCCGCTGGCGGCGTGGCCGGTGAGCAGCGCGTTCTCCGATAATTTCATGCGCGGTGCGGTGCCATGGCCGAGCCGTTCTTCCGGCACGAAGGCCGCTCCAAGTTTGCGGCGCTTGGTGATGGAGAGATGGCCGGCTGCGATGCCTTCGATCACGACGGTGCCGGGGTCATTGGAAGGCCGCTCGCCCGAAAGGGCTGAGAACAATTCGTCCTGGCCGTTGCCGGCGACACCCGCGATGCCGAGGATTTCACCGCCGCGAAGTTCGAGCGAGATATTTTGCAGCCTCACGCCGTGGGGATCGTCGGGCTCGAGCGAGAGATTGTTGACGACGAGGCGCGGCACCGTGATTGTTCGCGTGGCCGCCGCTTTGACTTCCTTGATCTCGGTGCCGACCATCATCCGCGCCAGCGAGGCCGCGGTCTCCGCTTTGGGATTGCAGGTCGAGATCTTCTTGCCACCGCGCAGGATCGTTGCGGTGTCGCAAAGCCGCTTCACCTCGTCGAGCTTGTGGCTGATGTAGAGGATGGCGCGGCCCTCGGCCTTGAGCCTATTCAATACGACGAAGAGCTGGTCGGCCTCCTGCGGGGTCAACACCGCCGTCGGTTCGTCGAGGATCAGGAATTTCGGATTCTGCATCAGCGCGCGCACGATCTCGATGCGCTGCCGCTCGCCGACCGACAGCTGCCAGACTTCGCGGCGCGGATCGAGCGGAAGTCCATAGGTGCGCGACACCTGTTCGAGCCGCGCCGACATGTCCTTGAAGGATTCCTTGCCGTCGAGCCCGAGCGCGACATTCTCGGCTACGGTCAGGTTGTCGAATAAAGAGAAGTGCTGAAACACCATGCCGATGCCGCGGGAACGCGCTTCCGACGGTCCGGACAGGACCATCTTCTTGCCCTCCCAGCGCATCTCGCCTTCGCTTGGCTGGATCAGGCCGTAGACGGTTTTGACCAAGGTCGACTTGCCTGCGCCGTTTTCGCCCAGCAGGGCGTGGATTTCCTTCGGCCAGATGTCGATGTCGATGGAATCATTGGCGAGGAAGGTGCCGTAGCGCTTGGTCAGCCCGACGGTCTGCAAAAGCGGCGCTTCGCCGGAATGTGGGCTGACAGGCGTCGAATCTGACATTCGGATTCACGGTTCCCAGAAGACTGCCTGAATACTGTGCTACTTTCCGCGCCAACGTAAGTAGCGAAAAAGCGCCAGTCGTTGCCCAAGCCTTCGGCAGTTCAGATCTAAGCGCGATTCTCAAGCACGCGGGCGGCCAGCCCTAAGCCAGCCCTAAGCTGATACCCTTGAGGCTTTCTGGCCTGTCCGGTGCTGTTGCATAATTGTGACGGTCTGTTGCAATTCGTCACGAACGGCCGGGGGCTGCTTCGGATGTGAGCATCGTGATTTGACTGCTCGCCGAATGCCGCGAAGCGACGGTTGTGCCGTGCGGTGGACTTTGCCCCGGTTTCGGAGTCGATCAAAAAAATGAATAAAAACAATTAGAAAAAGACCCGTGGCCGCGCCTCACCGAGCCCGCCGATATCGCCATCGATCGCAATAGGCCCCCTAAATCGCGGAGGACTTGGCTATTTTTGATTAATCCTGCAGCAGGCGATGGAAAAAGTTGAGGCTTCTCAGGTCGTGCGATCGGCGTAACTGTTCCGTTCAGGGCCTGTGATGGTTCGCTCTGCAATTGGGGGTACTAATGTTTAAAAAAGCAATCTTCGCAACCGCGGCGCTCGCTATGGCCGCGATTGCTTCGGCCGGGGTCGCACGAGCTGCGGACCTTCCGGTCAAGGCCAAGAAGCCTGTGGCAGATCTGCCCTTCTTCTTGCTCATCGATGACCGCGTGACTTTCTCCTACATCTTCACCGGCACTGATCCGGGCGCCTTCTCGCCAAACAAGTCGGGCACGGGCTGGAACGGCAACACCGCAAAGCAGGTGTACTCGTTCACCCACTTCGATATCTGGGGCTACGGCACCAACTTCTTCACCATCTCGATGTACAAGTCGGACCACAACGATCCGGCATCACCGTGCACGGGTTCTCCGACTTCGACCGCTATTATCAACAGCCCCTTTACTACGGGTTGCGCAGGGGCCACCGAGTTCTACGGCCTGTTCCGCTCAACCTTCGGCTGGAACGAAATCTTCGGCACCAAGGCCTTCAGCATGGGCCCGCTGCATAACATTTCGTTCGAAATCGGCGCTGACATCGAGGGTGAAAACACCTTCCTGGCTCCCGCGAAGCGCGACGGCGTTCTCGGTCTGCAGTTCGCCTTCGATCTTCCTTACAAGGGCTTCTTCAACGTCGCGCCCTTGGCCTACAAGGAAATCAATCATAACGCCTTCGACTCCTGCGGCGTGTTCTCCGCAGGTACTCCGGGCGTAACCTGTCTCGCGGACGGCAACACCGACTTCCACTGGACCTGGGCGGTTGAAATCAACTACTACATGGATCTCGGCTTCCTGCCCGAGAACATGCAGTACTTCTCGATCAGCGGTCGTGCCGGCTTCTACGGACCGAAGGGCGACTCGAACCAGCCGCTCGTTTTTAATGGTACCGGTGTCAGCAGCACGGCCAGCAAGACCGAAATCAACTCAGAACCGATCCGTCTGACCTTCGACGCCTCCAAGGCGGTCTGGGGTGCGAAGTACACCCACTTCGTGGACCTCTGGGTTGCCTATCGCTACTGGCAGAACAAGTTCGGCCTCGATCACAATGCCGAACTCGGTATCTGTAATGCGATGATCGGTGGTTCGATCCAGAGCACCCACAGCTGTACCGAACAGTCCCTCTATGCCGGTGTCACTGTGAAGTTCTAAACTTCCTGATCTATCCAAAAACGATGGCGCCGCGACTTGATCGCGGCGCCATTTTTATGTGATCAGGTTTTGTCGGCTTTCATATACGGCAAAGCCGCGGGAAATCTCCCGCGGCTTCGAGTTCAGGCCTTGTGCTTATTTCTTCCAGACGCCGGCGTGAAGGGCTGCGGCTTCATCCTCCAGGAGCGGGCCGACGACGTCGGTTGCGCGCTGGCCGCTCGCAAACACCGCGCGGCAGGGCAGGTCGAGGGTGGGATTTTCCGGATGGTTACCGGTGATGTCGCGCAGTCTTGCCTCGCTGAGGCCGTAGACCAGGCGGCCGATGCCAGCCCAATAGATGGCGCCCGCACACATCGCGCAGGGTTCGGCTGAAGAATAGATGGTCGCATCAGTGAGGACTTCGGCTTTCAGCGCGCGGCAGGCCTCTGTGGCCAGCAGACGCTCGGCATGCGCGGTGCCGTCATGGGCAGGCATGTAGCCGTTTTCGGTCTCGATTAGGATCTTGCGGTTTCGATCGACCAGTATAGCGCCGAAGGGATGATTGCCGTTCGTCATCGAGCGGCGGGCAACATCGAAGGAATGCCGCAGGAAATGTTCGTCCAGTTGGGCCTGCGTCAGTCCTTCGACGTTGGTCATCGGTATCCCGTCAGATTCTTGTTTTGACGCGTTTTCTTCACGCGAACCGGTGCCCACCCGTCTCCGCCAGGGCTTCGCCGGGCCACTCGCTCACCCGGCCGCCGAAGCTTTAGCGAAGGCGGCTTCGCTCGAAAACGCTTTTAGTGCCCCGCCATGTGGCGGCCAACATCCGTCAGGTTGGCTTCGCTCGCGCGCGCCTCATAGACGAACTGGCCGTGAAACATCACCACCAGACGATCCGACAATTCGAGCAATTCGTCGAGGTCCTCGCTGACCAGGAGCACCGCCGCGCCGCGGTTGCGCGCCGCCATGATCTCGGCATGGATCTGGGCGACCGCCGCGAAATCGAGTCCGAAGCAGGGATTGGCGGCAATCAGCACCTCGACATCGCCGCCGAGTTCGCGCGCCAGTACCGCGCGCTGGACGTTGCCGCCCGACAGCGCCGAAATCGGCGTATCCGGGGTGCGGGTCTTGATCTTGTAGAGACCGATCTTCCGTTCGGCGTCGGCGCGGAAAGCGGCGCGGTTGAGCCACCAGCCGCCTTTGGCGAAGGGAGCGCGGTCGAATTCGCGGAATGCGACGTTGTCGGCGACGCTCATGCCGGCGACGCAGGCGTTTTTCAACGGCTCCTCCGGCAACAGCGACATCTTGTGCCGGCGCATTTCCTCGCGGCTGGCGTGATAGACGTCGCCGGCGACGCGGATTTCGCCGCTCTCGGCCTCGCGCTGACCGGCGAGAACTTCGACGAGCTGGCGTTGGCCGTTGCCGGAGACCCCGGCGATGCCGACGATCTCGCCGCTCCGCACCGAGAGCGAGGCGTCCTTCACCGCGATGGCGCCGGCGTCGTCGAGCGCGCAGATCTTGTTGAGCTCAAGCCGGACACTGCCGGCCTCGCCCGAGCGCGGCGGCTGGATGGTCAGTTGTTCTGCGCCGATCATCGCGCGCGCCATCGCATCCGGCGTCAGCTCCTTGACGAGGCCTTTGCCCGCAAGCTTGCCCCGGCGCAGGATGGTCACCTCGTCGGCGAACGCCATCACCTCGCGAAACTTGTGCGTGATCATCAGGATGGTCAGCTCGCCGTTCTGAACCATGGCGCGCAGCATTCCAAGCACCTCGTCGGCTTCGCCCGGCGTCAGCACCGAGGTCGGCTCGTCGAGGATCAGAAAGCGCCGCTTCAAATAGAGCTGCTTGAGGATTTCGCACTTCTGCCGCTCTCCGGCCGAGATGTCCGAGACGCGGGCGTTCAGCGGCACCTTGAACGGCATCTTCGACAGGAAGGCTTCCAGTTCTTTCTTTTCCTTGGCCCAATCGACGATTGCCGGAACATCGTCACGCGCCAGCACCAGGTTTTCAGCCACCGTCATCGCCGGCACCAGCGTGAAATGCTGGTAGACCATGCCCAAGCCCAGCGCGTGCGCATCCTTTGGATTGGCGATCGCCTGTTCGCGGTCGCCGACCAGGATGTCGCCTTGGGTGGCGTGGTAATAGCCCATGATGCATTTCACGAGCGTGCTCTTGCCTGCGCCATTCTCGCCGAGAAGTGCGTGCAGCGTACCGGGCCGGACCTTCAGTTCGACGTTGTCGAGTGCGACGAAGTCGCCGAAACGCATCGTCATCGCGATGGCGTCGATGCCGAACGCGCCGGACGGCGGGGGATATTCGCCGATTTTCACTAAATGGCTCCGATCAGGTCGGTGGATTTGGTTACTGCACCAAACACGCCGCCCTGCATCTTGATCATCTGCAACGCGGCATCGTGGTTGCTCTTGTCGGTCGCGGCACAGCAGTCCTCCACCAGCACGCATTCGAAGCCGCGATCGTTGGCTTCGCGCATGGTGGTATGAACGCAGACGTCGGTGGTGATGCCGGTCAAGACGATGTTTTCGATGCCGCGCACGCGCAGCATCAATTCCAGGTCGGTGGCACAGAACGATCCCTTGCCGGGCTTGTCGATGATCGGCTCGCCCGGCAACGGTGCGAGGTCGGGAATGATTTCCCAGCCGGCCTCGCCGCGCACCAGGATGCGCCCGCACGGGCCGGGATCGCCGATCCCGGCGCCGATCTGGCGCGAGCGCCAGCGCTTGTTGGCGGGCAAATCTGCAAGATCAGGCCGATGCCCCTCGCGGGTATGGATGATGTGATAACCCTTGGCGCGCATCGCCGCGAGCAGCTTCTTGATCGGCTCGATCGGTGCACGGGTCAACGACAGGTCGTAACCCATCTTGTCGACATAGCCGCCGGGACCGCAGAAATCGGTCTGCATGTCGATAATGATCAACGCGGTGTTGGCGGGACGAAGGTCGCCATTATAGGGCCAGGCATAGGGCTCGGACTTGGTATAGCGCTCGGGCATGGTTGGCCTCGTTTACTTTGTGATCGACAGTTCAGCCGGCGCGCCGGTCAGCGTGCGCTTCGGCGAGCAGGTGATGATCATGATCGCGAGCGTCAGGATATAGGGCGCCGCGTTGAAGAGATGATAGCCGGAGGTGACGCCGACCGACTGCAAAGCCGGTCCGAGCGCCGCCGCGCCTCCGAAGGCCAGCGAGGCCCACATGCACAGCATCGGGTCCCAGCGCGCGAAGATGACGAGCGCCACCGCCGTGACGCCCTGTCCCGAAGACAGGCCCTCGTTCCAGCTTCCGGGGTAAAACAGCGACAGGAACGAGCCGCCGATACCGGCAAGGAAGCCGCCGATCATGGTCGCGCGCAGGCGGATCAACAGCACCGAATGGCCCATGGCGCGTGCGGCGTCCGAACTTTCACCGGCAGTGCGGACCAGAAGGCCCCAGCGCGTGGTCCGGAACGCCCAATAGAGAATGGGCGCCAGCGCCACGCCGAACAAAAACAGCACGTTGATGCGCAGCGCCGCCCGAACCTGCGCGATGTCGCTCCACCAGCCGAAATCGATCGCCGGAAGTCTTGCGGCGGTCGGCTCGATCAGTGGCTTGCCGAGATAGAAGGCTAAGCCCGTGCCGAACAACATGAGTGCAATACCCACCGCGATGTCGTTGACGCGCGGCAGCGAGCAAATGCCGGCATGCAGTGCGCCCAGCGCAGCGCCCGCAAAGCCCGCGGCGAGCACCCCGAGCCATGGCGAACCCGTCAGATAGGAGATGCCGTAGGCGCTCATCGCGCCCATCACCAGCGTTCCCTCGAGCCCGAGATTGATGCGGCCGCTTCGCTCGGTGATGCACTCCCCCAAGCTCACGAACAGGAACGGCGTGGAGACGCGGATGGCGCCGCCAAGCACCGCAAGCGGCACGGTCCAGAGCCCGATCGTTCCGTCAGCCGCCATATCGCTTGCCTTTCAAACTCATTTGCCTTTGAGGAAGCCGATCCGTCCGTAGACCGCGTCGCTTGCCAGCACGAACACGAAGATGATCCCCTGCAACACCTGCACCGAGGCGTCGGGCAGGCCGAGCCTTCGCTGCAGCAGGCCTCCGCTCGCGCTGATGCCGCCGAGCAGGATCGCGACCGGAATGACCGCGAGCGGATTCTGCCGCGACAGGAACGCGACCAGGATTCCAGTGAAGCCGTAGCCGGCGGCAAGGTTGGCGTTGGTGCGGCCCTGGACGGCGGCGACCTCGACCATTCCGGCGAGGCCCGCGCTGGCGCCGGCAATGAAACAGATGGTGAGGATCAGCTTGCCGACGGAGAGCCCAACGATCTTGGCGGCGCGGACATTGCCGCCGGCGACGCGCGCCGCGAAGCCGAAGGTAGTGTGATAGATCAAGACATAAGAGGCGATCGCGGCGATCAGGCCGAACACCAGGCCCCAATGCACGTCGGTGCCGGGAATCGAGCCGATCATGTTGGCCGCGCCGATCTCGCGGGTCGACGGCTTGTTGAGGCTCGCCGGATCGCGCATCACGCCTTCGACAAGATGGTTGAGGATCGCAAGCGCGATATAGACCAGCAACAGGCTCGATATCGTTTCGTTGACGCCGCGATATTGCCGCAATGCGCCCGACAGCAGGATCCAGAGGCCGCCGCCGATCATGCCGGCGGCCGCCATCGCCAGCTGAACCGCCAGTGGCGGCGCCCATTGCAACGTGAGTGCGATGGACGTCGCCGATAATGCGCCGATCAGCAACGCGCCTTCGCCGCCGATGATCACCATACCCAGTTGCGCAGGCAGCGCGGCGCACAGCGCGGTCAGGATCAGGGGCGCGGCGCGGGTCAGGGTGTTCTGCCAGGAGAACCAGGTCCCGAACGCGCCCTGGTACATGTAGAAATACAGGTCGAGCGGATTCTTGCCGAACAACGCGACAAAAATGCCGAAGACCACGAGCGCGCCGGCAAGCGCCGCGCCCGGGATCAGGACGTATTCGATGGTCGCGCCATGGCGCTGAAGAAATCCGGGGTCGGCGGCCGGAGCAATCGTGGCCGCCTCTGCCGGATCAGCTACTTCCGATGTCACGAAGTCGCTCCAATCACGCCTAATGTCACGACGTCGCGCCGATGACGCCCTCGACCAGATAGTCCATCTTCTCGAGCTCGGGATCCTTCTGGCCGCGCTCGGTGCCCGCGGTGATGACGGTCTTGCCCTTGTTGTCCATCAGCGGTCCCTTGAAGATCGCAAGACCCTTGGCCAGGAACGTGGCCTTGACCTCGTCGGCGTGCTTGCGCGCCTTCTCTCCTACCGCCGGGCCATAGGGCGAGACCTTGACGATCTCTTCCTGCAAACCGCCGCGGTAGAAGTTCGGGATGCCTTCGCCCGAGGCGATCATCTTGAGGAATTTCGGATAGAGCGCTTCCCAATTCCATTCCGCGCCCGTGAGATAGGCTTGCGGCGCGAGCGGCGACTGGTTGACGTGATAGCCGCACACCATGGCGCCGCGGCGGGCGGCATTTTCCACCATCGTCTTCGGACCGTCGACGTGGCAGGTCAGGACGTCCACGCCCTGGTCGATCAGGCTGTTGGTGGCTTCGGCTTCCTTGACCGGCATCGACCAGTCGCCGGTGAAGATCACCTGCGTGGTCGCCTTCGGATTGGCGAGCTTGGCGCCCAACGTGAACGCGTTGATGTTGCGCAGCACCTGCGGGATCGGCTTGGCCGCGACGAAGCCGAGCTTGCCGGTCTTGGAGGTGTAGCCGGCGACGATGCCGGAGATGTATTGCGCCTCGTCGATATAGCCGAAATAGCTGCCGGCGTTTTTCGGGTCCTTGTCGGTCCACAGGCCGCCGCAATGCTCGAAGTGTATCTTCGGATACTTGTTCGCCATCTTGACCATGTGCGGGCTGAAGTAACCGAACGAGGTCGGGAACAGCAGCGTCGCGCCGTCGAGATTGATCATCGACTCCATCGTCTTCTCGACGGCGTCGGTTTCCGGCACCTTCTCTTCTTCGACAATCTTGATGCCCGGCATCTTCTTCAGCGCGGTGGCGGCCTGCGCATGGGCCTGATTGTAGCCGTAGTCGTCGCGCGAGCCGACATAGATGAAGCCGATCGTGGTATCGGCTGCGGCTGCGGTACGCGCGCCAAGCGCGGTGCCCAGTGTCAGCGCCGCGCTTCCCTGCAACAGGCGCCGTCGTGAAATGCTGCTGAAATCCATTGACTACTCCCCGTGGCGGGTAAATCCCGCTCCCATCTCGCGGCCGCGCCGGTTCGGCGAGGCCTGAAATCCTGTTCGCAAGCTTCGTGCCAGAACGTCGCGGGGCACATCCACCTGTTTTGATTGATAAAAATCACGGAAGCGAAAATCGCGCGATTTTGGCGCTGACTAAATTCGCAGCAGATTTCGTGAATTGTATGCGGGAGAGTTGAGCAACCGGCGTTGGGAAGCTGAGCTGGCCGGAGGATCGACGGGTTTGGCGAATCGAAGATGGGTGAAACCGGATAGTTGCCTATTAATTAGGCGATTCCGACTCCGGCACCGCAATTCATCTCGAACACCTCGCAGCAGGAAAGCGGGGTAGGCTCGGTTCCTCCTCGTGGAAGATGAACAGGATGTCCTGAGGCGCGAGGTGTAAGCGCTCACCGAACAGTCTGACAGCTTCGTCTGCAATGGTGTCGGCAGTTCCCGTCGGCTTGCCCCTGGAGATGACGACCTCAACGACCATGAACCGATCGGTTCTGTCCGTTGCATAATCGGGAAAACGAAGGTCTACCAGAAGGTCATTCTGGTCGACTTCGAGGAAGCGGTGAAAGCGGTCGGCCCGGTGATAGCCGGCGGCCACCTGGGCTTCCAGCATTGCCTCCGATAAGCGGGATTTGTCGGCGGTGCTGAGGCCGCGCCCGACGGTGAACGTTACAAACGGCATCTCCGGCGCAGGCTCATGAGAGCAGAGTGGCTTCGAAGCCAATCTCGACTTTCATCAGTTTGGAAACAGGACAACCGGCCTTTGCTTTTGCGGCGATTGATTGAAACGCGGCCTGGTCGATGCCCGGTATCTTCGCGGTGACGGTCAGATGGACCGAGGTGATGGAAAAGCCATCGCCGTCCTTGTCGATCGCAACTTCCGATTTGCTGTCGATATGTTCCGGCACGAAGTTTGCCATGCCGAGTAAT
>Ga0210398_10002136_pt1 | contig 19543 bp, 18 predicted proteins | sample IncBWC4OmetaG_FD_161047 | JGI IMG/M metagenome (GOLD analysis project Ga0210398, IMG submission 161047) | Forest soil microbial communities from Barre Woods Harvard Forest LTER site, Petersham, Massachusetts, United States - Inc-BW-C-4-O | ecosystem: Environmental > Terrestrial > Soil >... | reverse complement strand
GACTTTCAGTTGGAACTCGACCACGGTAGCCAATGGATCGCATCAGATTTCCGCGACCGGATATTCTTCTAGCGGGGCCGTGCTCGGGAGCGCATCGATCACGGTGACGGTGAACAATGGCGGAGCGACGCCGACTGCGACCGCCGCGCCGACCGGCACGCCGATTCCGACCAAAACCGCAACGCCAACCAGAACCGCAACCCCGATCGCTTCGGTGACCGCGACTGCGACCTCCACCGCTGCCGCGACCGTGGCCGCGACGCCGACCGTGGTGCGGACACCCACCGCGACGCCGACCCCGACCGTGGTGCGCACTCCCACCGCGACCCCAACCCCGAGCGTGGTGAAAATCACCGCTCCGGCCAACGGCGCGACGGTGTCGGGAACCGCCGTCACCATCACGATTACCAAAAACAGCGGCATCTCGTGGGCCGATGTATACGTCGACGGGATTTATTTCGCGTCAACGCCGCCCTCAACTTTCAGTTGGGACTCGACCACGGTGGCCGACGGTACGCATACGATTTCGGTCACCGGTTTTGGCTCCGGTGGCGCGATCAAAGGAACTGCATCGATTACGGTGACGGTAGCGAACTAGAATCTACGCCGCCCCGCGCAGAGCTCGCCGCCAGGACATCGCGATGACGGCCGCCGCTGCGAACTGAACATGCGCTCGGACCGGAACGTCGGCCTATAGAACCCTCCAGCCCGCACCTCGGGCTGTCGCGCACCGAGAGCCTACAATCGCGCGCAATGCTCCCGGTACCATTCGATGGTCCGGGTGAGGCCTGCGCGGAAATCGGTCTGCGCGCGGAAGCCAAACTCGCGCGCGGCCTTCGAAACGTCGAGACAGCGCCGCGGCTGCCCGTCGGGCTTGCTCGAGTCCCAGCGCAGCTCGCCGCGAAAGCGGGTGATCTCGCGAATCATCTCGGCCAGCGCCCGGATGCTGATCTCGCGCCCGGCGCCGATATTGACGGGCTCCGGCTGGTTGTAATGTTGCGTGGCAAGGACGATCGCGCGCGCACAATCCTCGACATAGAGGAATTCCCGGCTGGCGCTGCCGGTGCCCCATAGCGTGATGTGATCCGCGCCCGAGCGGATCCCGTCGAAACACTGCTTGATCAACGCCGGGATCACGTGCGACTGCTCGGGATCGAACGAATCGCCGGGCCCGTAAAGGTTGACCAGCAGCAGGTAGATGGAGTTGAGCCCGTACTGCTGGCGATAGGCCTGCGCCTGCACCAGCATCGCTTTTTTGGCGATTCCGTATGGCGCGTTGGTCTCCTCGGGATAGCCGTTCCAGAGGTCCTCTTCGCGAAATGGGACCGGAGTGAATTTCGGATACGCGCAGACGGTGCCGATCGCGACCACTTTTTTCACCTTATGAATGCGCGCCTGCTCGATCACCTCGACGCTCATCATCAGGTTCTCGTAAAAAAACCTTCCCGGATTTGCGCGATTGGCGCCAATGCCGCCGACCACCGCGGCGAGATGAATGACCACCTCGGGGCGGGTGTCGCGGAACAGGCGCGCGGTCTCGGCAGGACTCCGGAGGTCATATTCACTGGAACGGAAGATGAGGAGATGCTTGCAGCCGAGCTGCTGGAGTTCGCGCACCACATTGGAGCCGAGGAAACCGGCGCCGCCAGTGACGAGAATTCTCTTTCCGACCAGCGAATCCATCCAGGCTACCGAGTGCGCGTGCTTTCCTCGTCCATGGCGCTCCATCGTATGCACGAAAATGCGACCGCGTGGAAGTGGCGCCGCGGGATTAGGTAATTGGTCAGTCCGCAAGGAGGCTAAATTGAGGTTCCCGATCCTCGCTATTCAGACCGACCCATACCGCAGCCATGAGGACCAAAGCCGTCTGAGGATTTCAACCGGGCATTCACGGACGCCCCGTTAGACTCCCGATTCGCGAAGCGATCCCTTTTTTCTATCCACCAAGGGGATCGGAAATTCCAGCCCGAGCCATCCAGCCCCGCCGCGAGATTCGCCATCGCGCGGCCGCTTGCTCGCTCAGAAGGTCTTACCCTTGAGACTCAACTTGACCTCGCTGGTGCTCAGATTCAGGGTCCCGGTGGTCGTTCCGCCCGCGCCATCAACGATAGATTTCGAGCCCAACCGATGAGTTGCCAGCCGCCATTGATGACGACGACATTGCCGCTGAGCGGGTCGCAAGCGACGCCGTCGAAATCGATTTCCTCGCCCGAGGGGTCACTTTTGCCGGCCGCCTTATAGACGCCGAAAATCGGATAGCAATCGGGCGCCAGGCCCAAGGTCGGACCATTGGCGAAATCGACACCGATCTCCAAGGTTCCCTCACTGCCGGTTCCGATGGTGCCGCCGGAATTCTTGCAAGCGTCGTAGTTGATGCAACCGCAGACCCCGCTTACGCATTGCGCGGCGTAGGATCCATCGCTGCACGCGCTCTTTGTCCGGAGGACGCTACTGGTGCAGGTTACGGTGCTGTTGTCGGCCTTCAACTTGCCGATGGTCTCCGGGGCCGTCAGGCCGAAGAAATCCTGCAGATTCTGAGCCGCGGCTGAACCGCAAACTCCGGTCACGAAAAGAAGCGCGATAAGCGAACTCCAACCCCAACTGAGGCGCACGCGCGTACCCTTTGGCAGCATTCAGCTAAATCCCCTTTTGGCGAATTAATGTCAGGAGAAAATTATAGCAGGCCTTGCCGCGCTGCATCGATGCGAGAGGGGGGACTTGAACCCCCACGCCTTGCGGCACCGGATCCTAAGTCCGGCGCGTCTGCCGTTCCGCCACTCTCGCGTGCGAATATGCGCGGATGCCCGCGCGAATACTGAGGGTCTTTTTTCGTACTGCCGCTGTCAAGTAGCGAGGCGGGAAAGGTTGCGTATCAGCGTTTCGATTTGGGTGCGGGGCCGCGTCCACGCGCCGGTGCCGCGGGAGGTTTTCGCGCCCGCACGCCCGCCCCGGGCTTGCCATCCGCTTTGCCGTCTGGGTGGCCATCCGCATCCCCGTGGCCATCGAGATGCCCGTTGGTGGCCGCGCGCATGGCTTCGGTGGATTTGCCGCTCGCCATCCAGTTGCCGATTTCATCGAGGTCGAAGCGCCAGACGCGGCCGATTTTGAATCCCGGCAGATTGCCGCTTTTCAATAGTCGATAGATGGTGATGCGGTGGACGTTAAGATGTTCGGCTAGTTCGGAGACGGTCAGAATTTTGTTTGCCATTTTTTCGTTCCGCGCGCGATTTAGTTTAGGTTCGCGAGCGGTCGTCAAGTGGGCTCGGTGAGGACCTAAAGTGTCCGTCCAATTTGCATCAGCAATCCGTTGAGCTAGTCCGACTGTACGCCTTAATGCATCTACGTCAAGCTAAATATAGTCTTATTTGCTTAAATGTTAATTTGAGCATATATACGCGCGTCATAGATATACCCTTCAAAAGATCGAGTATGATCAGCCGGCTAGCATGAGAGCGTTTCAGTGATTTGAAGTGATAGCGACTGCCACGCCGCCCGCCGATCCAAACCGACCTAAAAGTGAGTATCTTTCTGCGTCGAGGGCAATATAAACTAGGATGAATATGCAACATGAAGCGCGCACTGGGGTGCGCCGGAGCCTCTCTTCCGGCGCGTTTTTTTATGCCCTCGTCATCCTTGCGATGGCGTTGGCGATGGCGTCGGTTTCGATTGCGGCCCAGGCTCAGGTGGTAGCCACCGTGGGCAATCACAAGATCACCGAGAAAGAACTCGACGCCAAGATAAAGCCGCAACTGGCGGCGATCCAGAGTCAGGAATATGAGCTGAAAGTCCAGGCCATCAAATCAATGGCCGATGAGTATGTGTTGGAGCAGGCCGCGAAGAAAGAAAACCTGACCTCCGATGCGTATCTCCAAAAGCATATGAGCGGGAAGCCCGTCACCCAGATGGACGCGAAGCTCTTCTATGATCAGCACAAGGAAATCCAGCAGCGCTATCCAAAGTACGATGAGATCAAGGATCGCTTGACCCAGGCGCTCGAGGCGCAGCGCTACGACCAGGAGCGGACCGCATTGCTCGACCAGTTGCGCAAGGATCATCCGGTCACCGTGATGCTGACGGCGCCACGGATCGACGTGAAAACCGGAGGTCATCCCGAGATCGGCAGCAAGGACGCGCCCGTCACCATCGTGGAGTTCTCGGATTTTCAATGCCCCTTCTGCGGCCGCGCGGAGCCCACGTTAAAGCAGGTCCGCGAGAAATATGGCGATAAAGTCCGCCTGATTTATATGGACTTCCCGCTCGGCATCCATGACCACGCGATCGACGCCGCGTCGGCCGGGCGCTGCGCCGGGGAGCAGGGCAAATTCTGGCCGTTCCATGACGCGATGTTTGCCGATCAATCGAAGCTTACGCCCGCCGATTTGAAGGCGGATGCGAAGAAACTCGGCCTCGACACCGCCAAGTTCGATGACTGCTTCGACAAGGGCAAGTACAAAAGCGAGATTGAAGCCGACCTGACGCAGGGCAAGGACCTCGGCATCGATGGCACTCCGGCATTCTTCATCAACGGGCGTCCCCTGACCGGCGCGCAGCCGTTCGATAAGTTCCAGACCACCATCGACGAAGAACTCGCAGGCGGTCAGAAGCAAGCCAGCGCCAAATAGTTTGGCAATCACGATGGTCGAAAGCGCGGCGGGAAACGCAGGTGCTGCCTCGACCCCGCTCGGTGGCCGCTTCGGCCTCCAAGCGGATATCGCACCGGTGGTGGTGTTTCTCGCCTCGGACGACTCCGCGTGGCTGACCGGCGAACGGATCAGCGCATCGGGCGGCCTGCATTGATGCGCTGCCGGCCGCCCTGCAAAATCGCTACCTGACCGGCGGCAGCGCTGCGAGCAAGGCTTTGGTCCGTGATTCGATGAGGCCGGCCACCAGCCGGTCGGTGTGGATGTAGAGCTGATCCGCCCTCACCGCGGCGAGCACCATTTCGCCGACCTCGTTGGGGTCGGTCCCCGCAGCCAGAAAGGCATTGGCTTGCGCCATCGCGGCTTCCCTGGTTTGGTCGATGCTCGGCGCATCCGGCTGCGTGGCGCGGCTGTTGGCGATAATCCTGGTGTTGACCGGACCTGGACATAATACGCTGACGCCGATCTGAAACGGTTGAAGCTCCAGTCGCAGCGTTTCCGAAAGACCAACCACGGCGAATTTCGAGGTGCTATAGAGGATGCCCGCCGAGGTGGCCGCCAGCCCCGCTCCCGATGCGGTATTGACGATATGCCCGCCGCCGCTGCGCTTCAGCATCCGCGGGAGGAAAGTCTGGATGCCGTTGATCACGCCATTGAGGTTGATGCCGATTACCCAGTCCCAATATTCGTAGCTCAGGCGCGTCACATGCTGCCCTCCGGCGACGCCCGCGTTGTTGCATAGGATCGATACCGGACCGAGGCGGGCTTCGGTTTCGTCGGCGACTCGCGCGTAGGCCGCCCGATCGCGCACGTCGAGGACGAAGGTTTCCACTGCGGTCGCTTTCGCGAGTTCGGCCTTGGCCGTTGCCAGCGCGGCCTCATCGATATCCACCAGCGCCAGCTTGACCCCGATCTTCGCGAACGCCCGCGCGATTCCCAGTCCGATGCCGCGCGCTCCTCCGGTGATAAACGCGGTCCTTCCCTCAAATCGATCCATGATGTCCTCCGTCTGCAGCCTTGCTTGAAAGTAGGAATCGCAAAGCAACCAACAAATATATTCTGATGCGTGACCTGAAACGAACCGACCGCCCCGGAGCCTATAATCTGGTATTTCTTGCTGGCATTTCTGCTGGCTATGATACGGGCGCGTCCGGTCTAGCCCTTGCCGCGGGCCGCTTTTCCAGTCGTGGGCGAAATTTCCAACTTCTGTCCGCTGACCTCGAGGTAGGCCGATTTGGCTTGCAATGAACGTTTGTTCAATCCTAACATACGTCAGGCGCGGGCGGGGGAATTACGCCCGAGAGCTTTCATAAATCGCAAGGTACCGATTAGAAAATGGCTGTAAGTTTTCCCTCTACCGATTATTTCGAAGCGCTCAAGGCGCAGATGGTCGCGGCGCAGGAACATTTCTCGCGCCTCGGCTTTATCGACACCACCTTCGCCGTCAGCGTCGCCAACAACGGCAAGTCGCACCACTACGTCCTCGAGTTCGAGGTCTTCGAGCTCAAAAACGTGAGCGAAGTCCCCGCCGTCGATTTGAAGAAAGTGGATTTTTCCATCGAGGGCGACACCAAGGTCTGGCGCGAAATGATCGAGAACATCAAGCGCAACGGCCAGGCCGACACTCATCACGATATCAATACCCTCGCGCATTTCGGCGAGCAGCTAAAAATCAAGTACGACGATCCCGACGGGCACGACAAGCTCTACCGGTTCATGGAATCGATCCAGGAATTTTTCGACCTCTCCAGCAAGCTCGAAGTCAGCTTCAACTAGCACGCGGAGGCGCGGCACATGGCATATCTGGCGACTCACGATTATCTCGAAGACAAAAACTTTGTCGACAAATGGCTCTACACGATGCGCACCGGCGAGATGGACCTCTCGTGGATGAATGCCAAGACCGAGAAGATTATGCCGCGCCCGCAAAACGCCCGCCGCGGCCTGACCTATCGCGACCTCGACGTCGGCAGCTATGGCTTCACCGAGGTGCCCGAGAAGGTGCGCGATAATCGTTCCTACGCGCCGCGCGGCGCCGAAATTCCCGAGGGCGTGCCTGACGCGCAGCCCTGGGTCTCGCGCAAGAGCGAGTTGTGGGCTTTCAATACCGAAAGTTACTACGAGGAAGCGGTCTCGCGGCAATGGAACGCGACCACCGATATCCCGTGGGATCGCCTCGAAGGCGTCGAGATGCCCGAGGCGACCGGCAAGGCGCTCTCGCAGCTCATGACGTTTCTCACCGAAGTCGAGATGATCGCCACCGATACGCCGGCGATGTGGCTGCCGCGGCTCAACCCCGATTTCATCGAAGTGAAGGCCTTTATCGCCAGCCAGGCGATGGACGAGGCGCGTCACGCCGAAGTTTTCCGCAAGCGCGCGCTCACCACCGGATGGGGTCTGATGGCGGCCAGCCCGATGAACGAGATGGCCCTCAAGCATCTGCGCGACGCCGATTCCTTCAGCGAAATGTCGGTCGCGCTGCATCTGGTGGCCGAGGGCAACGTGCTTACGATGTTCCGCTTCAGCGAGTATCTCTCACCGACCGACGTCGACAAGAAAATTTTCCGCCTGGTGATGCAGGATGAAGCGCGGCACGTCGGCTACGGCATGCAGCATTTCAAGTACGTGCTGGAGAACTTTCCCGAGAAGCGCGAAGTTCTGCATGCGCATCTGGATGAAGCGGAAAATATTTCCTTCGCCGGCGCCGCGGCGACCGAGGTCACCGAGAGCTTCATCATTCTGGCCGGCGGCGGAATGAAAAAAGAGAACATCGAAGAGGGCATCAAGGTCACCACCCAGTTCAACCTCAAGCAGATGCACGAGCACTTCGAGCGGCTGGAAAAATGCGGCATGCCCGAGCGCAAGGATCCCAAGCGCTCCAAGCTCTACGCGATGTTTCTGCAGGGCAAGGCCGACGCCGAAGCGCACGGGATTACCTTCTAAATGGCCTTCTACGCCTACAAGGATTACACCGAGGATCAGAAAGTCCTCGAAGCGATGCAGTCGGTGATGGCCGGTAATCTCGGCCTCCATTGGTTCAACGCCAATACCGAAAAGTTCAAGGGGCACGCCAGCGACCCGAATCGCGGCCTGACCTACGACGATCTCAATCACGGCACCTACGGGTATAGCGATCTGCCGGAGCATCTGCGCACCAGCCAATCGATGGTGGCGCGCGGCAGCGACAAGTCGGGCAAGCTCCCCGACATGGGCTACGTCGTCAATCGCAAATCCGACGTCTGGTCAGACAACGTCTCCGAGCTGTACGAGGAAACTAAGGCGCGCCGCTGGGCGCCCGCGACCGACATCCCGTGGGCCGCGCTCGGTGAGAAGCCGCTTTCCGAGACCATCGAGATCGCGTGCGCGCAGCTCTACACCTTCCTCCAGGAATGCGAGGCGGTGAGCCTCGATTTTCCCTCGCGCTGGGTCGCGCTGGTAAACCAGGATTTCATCGAGCAGAAAAGTTTCATGTGCGGCCAGATGCTCGATGCGTCGCGGCTGCTGGAGGTTTTCCGCAAGCGCGCGCTCTACGGCGGCGCCGGACTCAAGCGGGCCAACGTCAACGCCGAGCAAGGCCTCAAGGAATGGCTGTGGGCCGAGACCTATCCGCAGGGTTCGCTCTCGATCAATCTCGCGCTGTCGGGAATGCTGCTCGCGATTTTTCGCCATGTGGCGGCATTCGCGCCGAGCGTTACCGATCGCGCCATCATGCGCAAGGCGATGCAGGACCGCGGCCGCTGGGTTTCCTACGGGACCGGCGCGTTGCGCTATCACCTGGAGCATCAGCCGGGCCAGCGGGTCGCGTTGCATGAGTATCTCGATGAGAGCGAGCACGTGATGCTGGGGATCATCGGCAGCGCGGAATTCCTCGAGCCGCTGATCATCATCGCCGGCGGCGGGCTGGACAAGGACCAGGTCAAAACGGGCCGCGTCGCGGTCGCGAAGCTGATCAAGCTGATGATGCGGGAATATTTCGCGCGCCTCGATTATGCGGGCCTCGGTGGGCGCACCGAGCGCAGCCGCCTGCCGCAAGTAATGGAACGCGTCCAAGTGGCGTAAAATGCGTCATCGAGTAAGTGAGTGCGGGCGCCGGGGTTACAGCCGGCGCTTTTCGTTGGCGCGCCTCGAATGTCTGATTTCTGGCCGCCGCGCGCTTTTCCAATCCGCTGATGGGCGCTGGTCTTGGTCACTTTGGCACGGTTATAATTAGCTAACCGTAACCTTCGCGCACCGTCCGCGAACTTGTTGATACTCCCTGATGAAGCACGGAATCGAACCATCCACTCCAGCCACGCATCCCGCGATGCTGCGCCGAGGCCAGCCGCGCTACTTCCATTTGCTGTGGGAGGAAGACCTCGAGGAGTTGCGCCCGGTCTTGCAGGCGATCCGCGACCGCCGCGTCGAGGTCGTCGAGCGCTGGTACCATCTCTATGTGCTGCACTTCGGCGACTCGCGCTCGCTCTCGGAGCCGGAATTCCGCGCCATCTTCGAGGATGCGCTGGAGCGCAACAAAAATGACCTGCTGCGCGGCGACATGGATGCCTACGCGGCCGACCTCCATCGACTCGGCGAGGTCCTCGCCGAGCATCACGTCACGCTGCAGGAGATCATCGCGTCGCTGCATCTGTTCGAGGAGGCAGCGCAGTCGATTTTTCCCGAGGGCCTGAAAGATCCGACCTGGGTCTACACCACCTTCGATCGCCTCAGTCATATTCGCATCATGCTGATCGCGGACTCTTACGTGCGATCGCAATCCGCGATGGCCGGCGCCCGCCTGCACGCGATGGAGCGCGAGGCGTCGAAGATCGCGCCTGAGAAACGCGAGCGCTTCCATGGCATCGTCGGCAGCTCGGCCGCGATGCGTGAGTTGTATCGTCGCATCCAGGCGGCCGGTCAGACCCGCGGCACCGTGCTGATTGTCGGCGAGAGCGGCACCGGCAAGGAGCTGGTCGCGCGCGCGATCCATGAATCGGGACCCAATCCGCATGCGCCGTTCGTCGCGCTCAACTGCGCCGCGCTGCCCCGCGATCTCATCGAGAGCGAGCTGTTCGGCTACAAGCGCGGCGCGTTCAGCGGCGCCAACACCGAGTACCTCGGGCTGTTTCGCGCGGCCGAGGGCGGCACGCTCTTCCTCGACGAGATCACCGAAATGTCGGCCGAGACGCAGAGCAAGCTGCTGCGCGCCCTCCAGGAGCGCAAGGTCCGCCCGGTCGGCGCCACGGCCGAGATCCACGTCGATACGCGAACCATCGCCTCGACCAATCGCAATCCGGAGGAGGCGGTGCAGCGCGGCCAGTTGCGCCAGGATTTGTACTATCGCTTGCAGGCCGCGGTGCTGAAGATGCCGCCGCTGCGCGACCGCCTCGAGGACCTCAAGCCGCTGGCCGAGCACTTCATCGATTTTTTCAATGAAAAATTTCCCCGCAAGGTGCCCGTGGTCGGCCTCGATGATGATGCGCTCGCGGTCATGCGCAGCTATACCTGGCCGGGCAATGTGCGCGAGCTTTCCAACGCCATCGAGGGTGCCTTCACCTTCGGCAGCTCCGGCACCATCCGGTGCGAGGATCTCCCGTCCGGCATGACCGGCCTGGCGCCCGCGAAAGTCGCCGTCTCATCGGAGAGCAATCTGGCCAGCTACAGCGACGCCGAGCGCGATCTGATCCAGCGCGCGCTGCAGATGGCGGAATGGAACAAGGCGAAAGCGGCCCGCATCCTCGGGATCTCGCGCAAAAAACTCTACGCGCGCATAACCAAGTATGGTCTTGAATAGTCTCACAGTCATCGGATCCCTTAACCTAGCCCTTGAAGATACCCGGCCCACGGCGCATATATGACAAAGCGCGGCGCACTCCGAGGCAAGTGCGGATGAGCCAACTACGTTGTCAATTTGATGGATGTCATCGCTCCGGCAAGGAGCGCGCGATCTCCTACTATCAGCGTCCCGGCAGTTTGCTCACTCTCCATCCGAGTCTTTGCGATGAGCATTTCAAGGACCTGCCGCGAGCCGATGGCATCGCGACGCGCTGGCTGAATCGTCTTCGCATCCGCACCAACGGCCCGCTTTCGAGCTGAGCCGAATGCCTCTTCATTCGTTTTCGCGACGCTGCTAAAATCGGCGCTTCCCGACAATCCCCTCTCCTCGATCGCAGGAGGGGTTTTTTCTTTTCACGCGACGAATCGACTCCGGTCCGGCGGCGTATTTTGGGGTAGGCGGACGAGCAGGCACAGGATAGCGATGACGACCGATAGCGATAGCCCCCTGCAACGAGGTTTTTTCGAGCGGCTCTGGGACCGCTACGTTCCCCGCACTCCGGTTTTTCGGTTCCTCACCTTCGTGCGTCCCTACGGATGGCTGGTGGCGGGCGGTTCGGTCGGCGGCATCCTGAAATTCGTGCTGCCGCTCGCCTTCCCGCTGGCGTTTAAATACGTCTTCGACGTGATCCTGGTGCCGCAACCGCACCTCGATCGCTACGACACTCATATCGATCGGTGGTGCATCGAGGTCGCGCGGATGCTCGGGCTGCGCCCCGATTCCTACGGCAAGCTCGCCGCGCTCGCGGCGGCGATGATGGTGCTGTTCATCTTCCAGGCGATCGCGACTTACTATCGCAACTACTGGGCGAGCAGCGCCGGCCACCGCCTCATCTTCGATTTGCGCTACGCGCTGTACCTCCACATGCAGCGCCTGTCGCATTCGTTTTTCGATCGCAGCACCTCGGGCGGCATCGTTTCGCGTTTCACCAACGATATCGTGCTGGCGCAGAATTTTGTCGGCTCCGCAATGATCAACATCTGGATGGATGGCGCGTCGCTCGGCATCGCGGCGGTGATCCTGTTTTCACTCAGCGTCAAGCTCGCGCTGATCTCGCTCGCGGTGGTGCCGTTTTATGTCGCGGTGATCCGGGTGCTCTCGCCGCGCATCAAGGACGCCAGCCACCAGCTGCAGGAAGTGGTGGAAGATTTCTCCGGCGAGCTGCAGGAGCGGATTGCCGGCGTCGCCACCATCAAGTCATTCGCGCGCGAAAATGAGGAGGCGGTCAAGTTTTACGACCGCACCATGGAGCTCTACGATCTCACCATCCTCAACGTGAAGCTGTCCTCGCTGCATCAGATGTTCACCGAATTCATCTCCCGCGCGGCGCCACTGGGAGTGTTATGCGCGAGCGCGGTGATGGTCCTGAACCATACCACCACGCTCGGCAACGTGGTCGCCTTCTATGCTTTCCTCGGCGTGCTGTACCTGCCGCTGCAGCGCTTCTCGGAGCTGTCGGTGATCGTCGCGACCTCGGTCGCCGCCATCGAGCGGCTGTTTAACTTCTTCGATGAGGAGCCGGAGGTCGCGGATCGTCCCGGCGCGGCGCCACTCAAAGTCACTCGCGGCCGGGTGGTCTTCGAGCACGTCAACTTCGGCTATCCGCCCAAGGGCGACGGCGAGCTGCGCCTCATCCTGAACGAGGTGAACCTTGCGGTCGAACCGGGCACCACGGTCGCGCTGATCGGGCGCTCGGGCGCCGGCAAAACCACCATCGCCTCGCTGATACCGCGCTTCTATGAGCCCGTTTCGGGAAGGATTCTCATCGATGGCGCCGACATTTCGAGCGTGACGCTCAAGTCGCTGCGCGACAATATCGGGATCGTGCCCCAGGATGCGGTTTTGTTCACCGCCTCGATTCGCGAGAACGTGCAGTACGGGCGGCCCGGCGCGCCCGATGCGATGGTGTGGGACGCGCTCGCGCAGGCCAACATCCGCGACTTCGTCGAGTCGCTGCCCGATCAGCTCGACACCATGATCGGCGAGGATGGGATTCGCCCTTCGACCGGACAGCGGCAACGGCTGGCGCTCGCGCGCGTGTTCCTGAAAAATCCGCCGATCCTGATCCTCGATGAGGCGACCTCGGGCCTCGATTCGGAAGTGGAGAATCTCATCCATGATGCGGTCCGGCGTCTGATGCGCGGGCGCACCTCGTTTCTGATCGCGCATCGGCTGGCGAGCGCGGTGGACGCCGACGTCATCCTCGCCTGCGACCGGGGGCGCATCGTCGAGAGCGGCTCGCACCTGCAACTGGTCGCGAAAAACGGCGTCTATGCGCAACTCTACAACGAGCAGACGCGCAAGCTGATGCCGGAGGAGCAGACCATTCGCCGGCCCGGCTCATTGCGCGCGGCGCAAACCGAAACCGGCACTCCGGCGAAAACCGGCACCTGAAATTGTCATGGCGCCAGCTCGAGGTCGCCGTCGCCCATGGTCAGGTACCAGCGTTTTGCGTCCCGGAATTTAATGAGGTCGGGGCGCCGGTTTGGAATGAGCCGCACGAACCGAATCGGCCGGCGCTGGGGAACCGGCAAAAAACCATAGCGAAGCAGCGCGCGTCGCGCGGCGGAATCGGTGACAAAGCAACTGACCGCGGCGGTGCGGTCGTTGCGAAAGTCTTCGATCGCTTGTCCGACCAACGCGCGAAGGACTTCAGTGGAGTTTTCCGGAGCCAGAAAATCCACCAGGTAGCCCCATCGCACGCCCAGATAGGTGACCGCGCGTGCGACCAGAAAGCCCGCCAATTCATCCCCGCGCTCAAAACCATACAACAGGTATTGTGCATCCGGGCGCGCGCAGTAGCGCCAGTTCAGGTAGCGATGGTTGCGAACTGTCATCGCGAGTTCGGTCCGGCGCGCGCGCTGCCAAAGCTCATCGACGCGATTGTCGAAGGCCGGCAGCCGCACCACCGCGCCCACCGGGTCGTGGTGGCCGGTCAGGCGGGTGAGAACAGAATGGGTTGCCGCGCCGGCGGACGAGCCCATCGCCGTGAGAATTCGGCTGTTGGTGAACCGCCCGATCAACGTGCCCGCATCGAGGATGCGCAGCATCGGTCGCAGGGCATCGCTGACGTATTCGATGTTCATGGAAACCCGCGGTGGAAGGCGCGTCCAGCCAAATTGAACCGGTGCGCCGCCGCTGATCAGATCATTCACCTGCTTCCAGAGATTGCGGCCACGATAGTCCGGATGCACGATCCAGGTGCCGCGGCCCTCGCCCGCGCATTCAGTTCCGCCCATCCACATTGGAATCGAGAAGCCCGCCAGAAGGCTGACCAGTTTAGGGCCGATTCGGATGAGATCGATGGCCGGTCCCTCCGCCGGCGTGAACGGATTGGTTTCGTATTTCCACCGGAATTGGGCGATGGTGCGCGCGCTGCCCTCGGCTCCCAGAGCCTCGCGAAAGAGATCGAAGACCTCGTCACGGTCCTGCGCGCAGTAACGTTGCAAGTTCGGAACGTCGGCCATTGCGCGTGATCGATATATCAATCGCGAAGCTCGCGGAAGCCGGACAAGCTTCGACCTCGATCGGGTGCGCCAGTCGAAGGGACCCGGAAAGAGCTGGATTGCGAGCATCAAACTGCCGAGGTACGCGACCACGATCAGCGGTATAAAAATCCGCCTGAGAGTATGCTGCCGGATTCTGCCGGTGCCGAAATCGACCAGCTGCGAAAGCGCGGTGGGCATCAGGTTTCGTAGAGCTATACGGCAGAACCAGCCCCGCGGATGCGGTACCAGCGAGCTTCAGGAAGCCAGCTCGAGGTCGCCGTCGCCCATGGTCAGGTACCATGCTTTGACGGCCTTGAACTTCGCGAGGTCGGGCCGGTCCGGGCGGATAAAATGCACGAAGCGAATCGGCTTGCGCTGCGGAATCGGAAAAAAACCGCTGCGGAAGAGCGCGCCGCGCGCCGCGAGATCGGTCGCATAGCAACTGACGGCGGCGACCTGCCCGCGGCGAAACTCCTCCATCGCAACCGCGAGCAACGCTGGAAGATCGCGCGCGTAATCCGCCGCGAGGAAATCGATCAGGTTGCCCCAGCGCATGCCGAGGTAGGTGCTCATGCGCGCGACCAGGAAGCCATCCAGCCTCGCTGCGCGCTCCAGCCCGAACATCAGGTAGGTGGCATCGGGACGCTGAGGGTAGCGCCAGTTCAGATAGCGATGATCGCGCACCACGGTGGCTTGCTCAGGATTGCGAACCCGCGCGCACAGTTCGTCGACTCGTTCATCGAAAGCCTCGATGCGAGTGACCACGCCATTGCGCCGGTCGCGGGTGCGGCGAAAGGGCCGCGCGATCATCCGGCCGGCGGCGCTCGCGGCGGCGCCGATTGAGGCGAAGCTCGGGAGCTGGGTGATGTGCGCGGCGAGCGGTCCCGCGTCGAGGATTCGCAGCAGCGGCCGCAGCGGATCGTTGCCGAATTCGACACTCGCTACGACTCGTGGTGGAAGCCGGGACCATCCGATCAGCACCGGGCTGTCGGTGGCCTGCAAGGCGCCGATGCGCGCCCACATATTTCGCCGCCGGTACTCAGGATGGACGATCCAGGTGCCGCGATTTTCGCCGAGACATTCGATTCCGCCCATCCACAGGCGCAGCCGAAATCCGGTCGCGAGGCTGACCAGCTTGTTGCCGACGCGCAGGAAATCGACCGCGGGTCCCGCGGGCCAGGTGTAAGGATTCGCCTCATGCTTCCACGTCCACTGCGAGATCATTCGCGCGCTGACCGGAGCGGGGTAGACCTCGCGGACGAAGTCGAGCACCTCGGCGCGATCCTCGATGCGGTAGCGATGGAGGGTGGGAGTTTCATCCATCGATTTCATTGTAACGGCTCGCGCGACGCGTCCGGTTCCTTCACGGTGTCATGTTTATTGCCGAATCGACGCGCCAAAAGCACCGAGCATTAACTCATCTCGAGGTCGCCGTCGCCCATCGTCAGGTGCCATGACGAGATGGCCGTGAACTGCGCCAAATCTGTTCTCCCGCGATGGAAAAATCGCACGAAGCGAATCGGCTTGTGCTGCGGAGCGGGAAAGAATCCGCGGCGGAACAACGCCGCTCGAGCCGCGGGAGCCGTCGCGTAGGAAAGAACGGCCGCAACCTGCTGACGCCGAAACTCCTCGAGCGCCGCGCGGATCAATGGTGCGAGATCGCGCGAATTGTCCGCCGCGATGAAATCGACCAGGTAGCCCCATCGAAGGCCGCCGCGGTCGGTCACCCGCGCGACCAGGAAGCCATCCAACTTCGAGGCGCGCTCGACCCCGAATAGCAGGTAGGTGGCATCGGGCCGCTGGCAGTAGCGCCAGTTCAGGTAGCGACGGTCGCGGATCACCATCGCGTGGTTGGCCGGGCGGGCGCGTTCCCATAGTGCGTCGACACGATCATCGAAGGAGTCGAGGCGTATCACGGCGGGGTCCGGCTTTGCTCGAAAGGGCGCCGCCGCCAGCCGCGCCGCCGCACTCGCAGCCGCACCAATCGAGATGACGCCGGGAAGGTGGGCGAAGTGAGCGGCGAGCGCTCCCGCATTGAGGACGCGAACCAGCGGCCGCACCGGATCGCTGAGCCATTTTACTTTCTGGTGAACCCGCAGAGGAAGCTTGCTCCAACCCATCCGAATCGGCGTGTCCAGGGGCGGCAACGGCATCACCTGACGCCATAGATACTGGCCGCGATAGTCAGGATGGACCATCCACGCGCCGCGGTCCTCGGCGAAACATTCGATTCCGCCCAGCCACAGTTTCACGCGAAAGCCCGCCATAAGTCCCACCAGCTTGGCGCCGATTCGGATGATGTCGGTGGCGGGGCGCTCCGGCGAAGTGAAAGGGTTATCCTCGAACTTCCATCGCCATTGCGCGATCATGCGCGCGCTAACGTCGGCCGGTTGAACCTCGCGGATGAAGTCGAAGAGCTCCGCGCGATCGCTCGCGTGGTATTGATGAATAACCGGAATCTCATCCATCGCGCCTCACTGATACTATGCGGGTTAGCGCGGTGGAAGCCGTCGTCGCGCGCTTCGAGTTTCGCGCGCCGGCAACTATATTGCTCATCCGATGCGATGGTTATTGATCCCTGCGGCGCTGGGCCTGTGTGCGTTGGCGCTGTTCTCATGCAGCACCAATCCCGCCACCGGCCGCGCCAGCTTTACCGGCATGATGACGACCGCCGATGAGGTCAAAATCGGGCGCGAGCAGAATGAGAAGCTGCTGGAAGCTTTCGGTGGCGCCTACGATGATCCGGCGCTGGCGGCCTACGTCTCCACCATCGGCAACAAGCTCGCCGCCAAGGCCGAACGCAGCGATATCACCTATACCTTCACCGTGCTCAACTCGCCGATCGTCAACGCGCTGGCGCTCCCGGGCGGCTACATCTACGTCACCCGCGGACTGCTCGCGCTGGTCGGCAACGAGGCGGAATTGGCGGGAGTGGTAGGGCATGAAATCGGCCACGTGACTGCGCGTCATCATGCGCAGCGTCAAAGCAGCCAGACCGTGGCGGGAGTGGCGAGTCTCGGGGTGTCGATCCTCGGCGCCATCGCGGGGCTTCCGCTGGGGCACGGAACGCAGATGCTCGCGGGTGCGTTTCTGGCCAGCTATACCCGCGATCAGGAATACGAAGCCGACCTGCTGGGCATCCGCTATTTGAATGCGGCCGGCTACGATCCGAAAGCGATGGCGAGCTTTCTCGCCAAGCTCAACGGCTGGACGGTGCTGGAGCAAACCATCATGGGCGCCGATTCGACCGATCGCCTCGATTACCTCGCGACCCATCCCAACACCGAGGATCGCGTTCGGCAGGCGCTCGCCGCGGCGGGATTATCTCCTGCGGCCAACGCGCCCATGGTCGGCACCAATGCCTACCTGGATCGTGTCGACGGGATTCTTTTTGGCGAGCCGATCGCCTCAGGCGTGATCCGCGGACGAACCTTCATGCATCCCGAGCTGCGCCTCCGCTTCGCGGTCCCGCTGGATTACGAGCTCTTCGATTCGCCACAAGCAGTCTATGCGGTAGGTCCCGGCAACGGGCAGATCGTCTTCAGCAGCGTGCAGATGCCGGCGAATGTTTCGGTGCTCGAGTTTATGGCCGCGGGCGCGAAGAAAATGGGCATGGCGCAAGCGACCCCCCTCAAGCTCAACCAATTCGAAGCCGCGACCGCCTGGATGTGGGTCCCGACCGATCGCGGCCACATGGATTTCAGAGTCGTCCTCATCCGCGTCGATCCCGCCCGGGTCTACGGATTTCGCTTCATCCTTCCCAAAGGCACCATGTCCTCGATGCTGTCGGCGGTCGAACAAACCACGCTCTCCAGCTTCGCCACCATGACTGCCAAAGAGGCCGCGCAAATCAAGCCACAACGAGTCAAGGTCGTGACCACCGCCAAAGGCGACACGGTGGAGGGCCTCGCGCGCCGGATGGACTTCGCGACCTTGCAGCTCCAGCGCTTCCAGGTGCTCAACGGGTTGACTGGCGGTGGCAAGCTCAAGGCCGGCACGCGGGTGAAGATCGTGACCGAATGATTGCCGGCGCGCGACTCAGTTGCCGCGCAGCGCTTTCAGATGCGAGCGATCGCGAAACCATGAGGTGCGAAATCCCAGCCCCTGCAGCTTGCGCTCGATGAGTACCGGGGCCAGCGCTTTCCCGCGCCGCTCCAGCAGCGCGAAGTGAACCTCGACAAAAATCGCTCGCAGCCGCCGATCCGCGAGGATGCGCGGTATCCCGGCCAGCACTTCGTCCTCGAAGCCTTCGACATCAATTTTAATGACGTTGGGGCACGGACCCTCGTAGTTGTCGCCCGCGATGAGCTTGATGGCGATGGAGGTGTTGGTGCGCTCCCCAACGATATGGTGAGTTCCGGCGTCGGCCTGCGGATGCGCCTCCAGGAACCCCTCGCCGGCCTGATCGCTTAGCGCGCAATTCACCGCGATCGCCGACGCGCAATCGCGCTGGAGGATGGCGTAACACGAAGGCTCCGGCTCAAATGCCACCACTTTGCCGGTCGGGCCCGCCTTGGCGATGAACTGCTGAGTGTAAAAACCCACATTGGCGCCGACGTCCCACACCACGTCGCCGGCACGCACCGCGTCCAGCATCGCTTTCCCGAACTCCGCCTCGTAAGGGCCGCGCGGCCGCATCCGCTGGAGCAACGGGAGCAGACCGATATTGCGCGCAATGGTTCGGGCCTTGATGGTTAAGCCGTTCATCTGAACTGGGTGAAGTGTGGCTTCCAAGATAACTGCAAGATCGCGCCGACGGCAACGGCCCGCGAGCTTGGCGGCAGCCCCGTTGTCGTAAAGCGCATCTCAACTCGTTATATTTTCTGCTCGTCCGGCTGCTACCGGCCTGCGGCGAAATGGCAAACGAATGAGTCAACGCCCGGCGCGCGATCCGGAGAACCACGGGATCGCGAAAATCCTTGCGGGAAACGCCCCTCTGCTGCTTTACCTTTTTACTTCGATCTGGCTGGTCGCGTGGTTCGTGTACGGTTACGGATATTGGGAAGATGATGCCTTCATCCACTTGGAGTTTGCACGGAGCCTTTTCCAGGGACAGGGATTTTCCTTCGGCGGCGTGGTCACCTATGGCGACACCTCGCCGATGTGGGTCTTCCTGCTGGCCGGCGCGCACTACCTCATTTCCGATTGGATGCTGGCCGGAAAGCTGCTCATGGTGCTCAGTGGTATTGCCGCGCTTGCGGCGCTCGCGCTGCTGGCGAGAAAGCTGGCGCCCGCCGGCATTGCGCCGTCGCTTTTTGCGGCGGTCGCCGTGGTGCTGGTGGCGACCAATCCCTATTTTGTTTTTTGGCTGTCCTCCGGGATGGAAACCATACTGGCGGTCGCGGTCGGCTTATGGATTATTCGTTGCGGGTCGGACCCGGCGCTGAGTTGGGATAACTTCTGGCTCGGATGTCTGCTCTGCGGTCTTGCTCCTCTGCTGCGGCCGGAATTTGTATTTCTTGACCTGCTGGTCGCTCCCTTCCTTATTTCGAAAGCCTGGCGCTTGACCACTGCGAGTTCCTTCGGCGCGCGGGTTGCAGTCCTGATGGTGGCGGGCCTGCTGGCGATGGGGCCTTTGGCCGCCTGGACTGTATATGCGCATG
>Ga0210398_10002135_pt1 | contig 19544 bp, 19 predicted proteins | sample IncBWC4OmetaG_FD_161047 | JGI IMG/M metagenome (GOLD analysis project Ga0210398, IMG submission 161047) | Forest soil microbial communities from Barre Woods Harvard Forest LTER site, Petersham, Massachusetts, United States - Inc-BW-C-4-O | ecosystem: Environmental > Terrestrial > Soil >... | reverse complement strand
TTCCATCCGTTCCGGAAGAGTGTTGCCTGTCTCGAGGTCCTTCACCTGAAGAGCGTACTGGCGGAAACCAGTCATATCGGTGGAGAAAGCAAGAAGCTGGTTGTTGTCGCTGATTTCGAAAGTATCGAGCCCGAGAAACGAATGCCCTTCGGCTAGCTGGTTCAAGTCGAGGAGCAACTCCTCCGCAGAGCCCTCGGTGTCGCGGCGCCGGCAATGAAGCGCATACTGCTTTCCTTCTTCGGTGCGCGTGTAGTAGAGATACGCGCGGAGCCGGTAGGGGACAGATAGATCCGTCTGAAGAATGCGTCCGAGCATCTCTTGATAGAGCCGTTCCTGGAACGCTTCTGTGGGCTTCAGGACCGCGTCCGTGTACGCATTCTCGGCCTCTAGATAGGCAATGACCTCAGGGTTTTCCTTCTTGCGGAGCCACGCGTAGTGATCAACACGGCGATCGCCATGAATTACATGCTCCACTGGCTCTCGTCGGGTGACCGGAGCCTGTGGTACGACGGTTCCTGTAGGTTCACTCGAAAATGCAGGGTTCGCAGTGTTGGCGTTAGGTTTCATGCGTCTCAGTATTTTCGTGGACCGCAACGCGGTCCGCGTACGCTGCGTGCGGCAGGATTGCGCGCCGCGCAGAACGAATCGCGCGCGTACCGCTATACTAGCGGAAGTCGCTGGCGGGAGAAAGTTGCCGCCGCGACTCCAAGGAATTCAAATGGCCCGCGAGACCGAGATCAAACTGCACATCAAGGATGCGCGCCAGTTCCGGCGGGCGCTCCAACGCATTGGCGCGCAGCTCGTGGGCCATGGATCCGGCCGCGTGCATGAGGAAAACCTCATCTTCGATACGCCCCAGGGCGGGCTCGCGAAACATGGGCAGCTGCTCCGCATTCGAATCGAGACGCCTGAGGCGCGCGCGAAATCGAAGGCTCGGATTGCAAAGCAGCGGGTCATTTTGACTTTCAAACAGCCGGTGGAAGGATCAACAGAAAGCCGCTCAGGACACCGCCAATACCGCCAATACAAAGTCCGAGAAGAAATTGAGCTGGAGGTTTCCGAGTCCGGGCCGTTGACGAAAATCTTCGAAGGGCTGGGGATGAGGAGCTGGTTCCGCTACGAGAAATACCGCACCACGTTCCGACTGCCCACTTCGAAAGCCTGGGCGCGAGGGCTGCTGATCGAATTGGATGAAACCCCCATCGGGACGTTTGCGGAGCTGGAAGGGCCTGCCCAAGCAATCGATCGCGCTGCGAACGAGCTTGGATACTCGAAGACCGACTACGTTTTGAAGAACTATCTGGTTTTGTACATGGAAGATTGCCGGAAAAAAGGCACGCAACCCAACAGCATGGTCTTCAGCGACCAAAAGTCGCCCAGAAAATAGTCCTCGATGAAAAAAAGTGAGTCCGATGTTCATTTTTTCTTGACATCGCCGCGCACCCGGCTTATCACTGACCTCGGAGTGAATTCTCTCTCGATGAGCGCGAGCAGCGAACTCGAACCTGGCCCTAGTTGGTCCGGGCTGCTGAGGAACCTGAAGGTGGGCCATCGGTCGAATACCCGAATGATTTCGCGCAAAGCGCAGAGTACGGCGCGAGCGGTCGGGTGGGGAGGGTTCACCGGCGGCTAAAGGTAAGTCCATTTGTGTCAGGTACTTGCCCGCCGCCGAGGTTCTCCGGTGCGCGGGTTTTTTGTTGCCCAAACCAGGGCGTCGAGCCGAATCGTGATACGCCGGGAACGCACAAGAAGGGAAGTTCAATGGATATTTACGCGACAGAATTGATGGGCTCAAAAACATACGACGCGCAGGGGAATTACGTCGGCCGCATCCGCGAGTTTTTTGTTGAACCCGCGGAGGCTTCGAATCGCATCTCGCATTTTCTCTTGTCCCGCGGACGCTTTCAGCCGCTGGTCGCCAAGTACGACCAGGTCGCGTCTGTCGCCGCCGGGAAGATGGAACTCAGCGTCAGCGAGCGCGCCCTCGCGCTTTATCAGCCCAACGAATCCTGGCTGGCGGTGCAAAAAGACTTGATGGATCAGCAAATCATTGACACGCGCGGGCGCAAGGTCGTGCGCGTGAATGACGTGGACCTGGCCCCCATACGCACGAATGGCAATGTCGAGCTGCGTCTGACGCAGGTGGATGTGGGCGTCCCGGGGGCCGTGCGCCGGTTGCTGCAGGGAGTCGTGCCCTCGGCCTTCGTTCGAAAGCTACAACGTAAATTGCCCCAGAGCGTGATTCGCTGGGAGTTTGTGAACCTCGTCGAGCCGGACCCCATGCGCCGCGTGAAGCTGCGCATCACGCACGAAAAGCTCGAAGACCTGCACCCGGCGGACTTGGCCGAAATCATGGAGGATTTGTCCGCGGCGGAGCGGCAGGGAATCATCGCTTCGCTCGATGAGGAAACCGCCGCGGCGGTCCTCGCGGAGTTGGACGAGCGCTTGACGACACAAATCGTGGAAGACCTCGACCCGGAAAAAGCCGCCGACATTCTCGAAGAGATGGCTCCCGACGCGGCGGCGGACTTGCTCGCGGATTTGCCGAAGGAAACGTCCGAAGAATTGCTGGACGAAATGCCCGGCCAGGAAGCCGATGAAGTTCGCGAACTCCTGGAATTTGATCCCTCGCGGGCGGGCGGCATGATGAATACCGAGTTTGCCTACGTCGGAGAGGCTTCCACCCGCGACGACGTCCTGGCCTGGATGCGCGGCCAGGATTTGAATCTGGATCAACTCGATACGATTGTTCTGTTGGATGCTTCGGCGCAATTTTCAGGGACGGTGCCCATGGCGCGTTTGCTGCTCGCGGCGGGCGACCAGCGAATGACGGAATTGAAAATGGAGCCGCTGCTCAGCTTGCCTGCCAACGCTGATGAGAAAGAAGTGTTTGAGATTTTCGACAAGTACAATCTGCGCATGCTCACGATTATCAATGAAGAGAAGCAGCCGATCGGAACGATCACGGTAGACGACGTGGTCTCACGGCTGGTGAAAGGCTAGCGAGGAGCTCCAAACACGGCGATGGACTGGAAGGCCATAACTTCGAGATTTGAGCAAGTGCGTACCGGCGACACGGATTTGCAGAAGAAGCTCCGTGGATTGCGGCACCGTTTGACGCTGCTGCTCGCCGTGGTCGGCCCCGGGCTGATCACTTCGAACGTAGATAACGATGCGGGCGGAATCTCGGTCTACACGCAAGCGGGAGCGCAATACGGCTACGCCCTGCTGTGGTCGCTCATTCCCATGACCATCGCACTCTACGTTACGGAAGAAATGTGCGCGCGCATGGGCGTGGTCACCGGCAAAGGGCTCTCCGATCTCATCCGCGAGGAGTTCGGATTCCGCCCGACGTTTTTTGTGATGATCACCGGCTTCTTTGTGGACCTGGCCAACGTGGTCGCGGAATTCGCCGGTGTGGCCGCCTCCATGCAGATTTTTGGAGTCAGCAAGTACATAGCGGTGCCGCTCGCGGCCATCCTCGTGTGGGTCCTGGTCATCCGGGGGACCTACCGGCAGGTAGAGGTCATTTTTCTCTTTGCGTGCGTCTTGTATTTGTCCTACGTATTTTCGGCGTTTCTGGCCAAGCCGGACTGGCTGATCGCCGCGAAGCAAACCGTGATTCCCAATATGCGCTTTGAATCGGGCTACCTCCTCATGCTGACGGGGCTTGTGGGAACCACGATTGCTCCTTGGCAATTCTTCTACCTGCAGGCGGGATTCGTCGAGAAAAAAGTTGGCCCGCGCCAGTACCCTCAGGCGCGCGCGGACGTTTTGATTGGGAGCATCAGCTGCATGCTCATCGTGTTCTTCATCATCGTATGTACGGCCGCCACGCTCTACGTTTCCGGGCACCGGGACATCACCGACGCTGCGCAAGCCGCGCAAGCACTCATCCCTCTGGCAGGGAAGGGCGCGGGGGTTCTTTTTGCGTTCGGATTGCTGAACGCTTCGCTTTTCGCCGCCTCGATTCTGCCGCTGTCTACCGCACACGTGATTTGCGAAGGGCTTGGCTTTGAAGCGGGTCTCGATCACAAATTCAAAGAAGCTCCCATCTTCTACTGGCTCTATACCATCTTGATCGTCGTGGGCGCGGGCGTCGTGTTGCTGCCTAATGCGCCGCTCTGGAAGATTCTGATCTTCTCGCAAGTGGGCAACGGCATTTGGCTGCCGGTCGTAGTGATTTTTATTTTGCTGCTGGTAAATCGCCGCGACCTGATGGGCGAGTACGTGAACACCATCACCTTCAACATCGTGGCCTGGGTGACGGCCATCGCCATGATCGCCTTGACGTTGGTCCTCACCTACACCGCCATTTTCCAATCCGGCTCACCGCCGGCGCCATGATGTTCGAAACGGCACCATGCCATTGCGCGACTGCCAAAGCGTGTGTTAACTTTACGGCGTAAAGAGGTTTTGCCAGAAAGCCCTAAAACGCGCCGTGCTACACACCAAATCACATAAAACACTGCAGATTGCGACCCCCAGCGAACTCGGACCGGTGACCGCGGAAGAATCGCAGCTTCTCGAAAAGCTGGACTTGACCCGGCTGCCGCGCCACGTGGCCGTCATCATGGACGGAAATGGTCGCTGGGCGCAGAAGCGCCACCTGCCGCGGATCGCCGGGCATCGCTCCGGAACACAGTCTGCCCGGACCACGATCGAGACCTGCGCGCGCCTGAAACTGGAAGCGCTGACCCTCTACGCCTTCTCGGTGGAAAACTGGCGGCGGCCCAAGACCGAAATCGATTTCCTGATGCAGCTGTTGCGCGAATATCTCCGCAAGGAGATGCCGCTCCTTCAAAAGAACAATATCCGCATGCGCTTTCTTGGCCGCATCGATGAACTTCCTATGGGCGTGCAGAACGATGTGCGCGATGCCATGGAGAAAACCGCGAACAACAAAGGCATGGTCCTGTGCGTGGCTCTGAATTATGGAGGCCGCGCGGAAATTGTGGACGCCCTGAATGCGATTCTTGCGCAGCGCAACGGCCACGGAACCTCGGAGAAGGTCACCGAGGAGCAGTTGGCAAGCCACCTCTACACCGAAGGGCTGCCGGATCCGGATTTGCTGATTCGCACCAGCGGCGAAATGCGCGTGAGCAATTTCTTGCTGTGGCAGATTGCCTATGCGGAAATCTTCGTAACGGAAACACTTTGGCCCGATTTCAATCGAGCAAGGCTGCTTGAGGCACTCCTGGAATTTCAGAAACGCGAGCGCCGCTACGGCGGCATTCGCGAAGGCGAGCCCTCCGACGAAAAGCCAGTGCGCGCCGCCGGTCATTGATCCTGCTCCATTGATCCTGATTCCATCCGCGACGTTCGTTCGCTTTGTGTTCGCCTTGTGGTACTATCCAGTCCATGAGCGAAGATAAAGAGCCTCCATCATGAGCGCCATCTTCTTCGCTGTGTTCTTGACCATCTTGCAGACAGCGCCGCCAGCTCCAAGGCAGACAATCAAGGACCATGGTGAGAAGGCTGAGACAAAAACTCAAATATCCAAGGACAGCCAAAAACCCGCCGCCCCACTTCCGTCTGAAACTGCCATCAACGCACCCACCAAAGAAGATAGCGCCACCAAAAGCGCCAACAACAAGGCCCAAGATAGAGACCAAGCAGCAAAAAAATACGAACCTTGGACTAGAGCCGACAAGCTGTCCCTTGCTTACGACATCTTGACAGGTCTGCTCGTCATTATCGGCGGTTTTGGTGTGTGCTTTGCCATTAGAACGCTCAGGGCCATTGAGGGGCAAACTAACGTTCTCGCAGAATCCCAACGCCCTAGAATAGTAGCCGACGCTGCTGAACACCCGTGGCAAACATTTTTTGCGGACTCCAGTAGGCGAAGGGTAGTACTGAGAGTGACCAATAAAGGACTCACGCCCGCTACCGACTATAGGTATGAAAGCTGGATAGAGGTTCGACCGGACACCACTGGGGATTTTACTGACGAAGCGGACTACGTCAAGTGCGGTGTAGTTTCCGTCCTGTATCCCGACTCTCCACAAAATATCAATGTCCCTCTGAGAAACGACGTTACTGACCAAGAAGCCTTTGAGATTAGAAAGTTGCGTAAGTACGTATGCGTCCGAGTTCGCCTCCACTATAGGGACCCGTTTGTCCCTAGTAGGCACTGGTTTGCTGACTCCGGTTTTTTCGTCGAGCCAAGAGGCTTGGGCTTCCTCGACAAACACAATGGCGTTGGCTACGAGGACAAAAAGGCCTAGCAATGCCCCGAACCTTCGACTCTGACATAGTTGATTTCAAGGAGGACAGTCCTATGACCAGAAAAGTAAAGGTTATGCCGCTGGGCCGCTCTATGGAAGGCGATCATTTCAAAGATATGATAAGTTACAGGGTAAGCGCATCTGTGGATAGCAAACCCATCGTGTTTGAAGCCCGGCTCACGCTCGACAATCTGGAAATTCTCGATAAGCCAGAGGATAAAATCAGAGAGTATTATGCGGCGGCCCCACTTCCAAAAAGTGGCCAAGTGGTTGATTTGAACCTGTGAGCAGATGGCAATGCACCACGAATTATGGATGATTTTCGTTGGATGGTTAATGCGTAAGGGCCTTGACGAGGGTTGGGACTACTTGAAGGGATGCGTGCAGGCCGTTGCCCTGTGCTATTTTTTCCTTGTATTCCTCGCCTTCTACGTTTCCCAGCCACGCCGCGCTGAGTGCGCGGTGGCACCCTGAAATTTGGTCGTTGGCGGGTCTTTGGACCCCGGTTGGTATATTGGCTTCCCTCGCCTTTGATCGCCGGTATCCGAGGCGGGCTGGATATTTTGTTACCACAATCCTGCCTGTTGTGGCAGATTCTGGTAGGTGATGGGTAATTCAAACCCTCTCCTCCAGACCACTGAAAATGCTTGTTTTACATTGAAAACAAAGGGATTTAGCGCCCGGATTCGATTCTAAGTGTTGATTCTAAGGGCCTGCTTTCCCTTGTTTCGAAGGACCAGCGCCGAAAGGCAGTCGAAAAAAACTCAGGTGAAGCCGGGCAGCGCAACTAATGTCGCCACGCGGGGTTTAGGCCTGACTACCATGATGAAAGTGACGACCACGAACGAGCGAAGTTGATCAGACCAGGGTTCTTCCCACACGGAAGTGGGGGCTGCAAGGGGTGACGAGATGTACGTGCCCGGCCCTAAGTGCTACAGCACCAACCTCCAGAAAAGTTCTCTGGCCTGCCGAGAAGTGCCCTACCTGTGTTACAAACATGCGCAGTCCCTTAGCGCCTTAGCTGCGAGCAGTGGAACTTTTCGGGCCGCATCATGAAATTGCATGAACACGAACGAGCCAGGCCCAACATTGCTGGACTCGCGTCTCCCGTGCAACAGGCGGAGATGAAACTGCTCCTGGCGGGCAAGTGGCCTCCGCTCAAGCCGTTGCCGGTCTTCAAGTATGAAACGGGTGAATATCGCGCCTCGATTGATTTCGACAAGACACGCGGAGAGTGGGTCTGTCACAAAATATCTTTACCGTCCAACAAGGTTCAGGAACTGCGTGGTGGATTGACCGAAATAACCATGGCACTGCCCCACGGTCAAGCAGAAGTGTTCGCAGAGTCTGCCGCGACAGAACACCTGGAACAAGAATTGGAGAAGGACGCCAGTCGCCGGCTCCAGGCCATGCTGGAGTGGAAAGAGAATTACGAGAATGGCGCACTCTATGCCGGCCTGCAGGACCATCTTTCCGAAAGTCAGCAAGATGAAATCGACGAAAGCATCCGGCTGACTCTGACTGCCCGGCAGCTGCAGTTCAACCCGAAGAATGTTGCGTACGTCTTTGACGCGCTTTCGAAGGCGGGCGGCAAGCTGGCAACACTCATAGAAACCGCGCAGCGGAATAAAAGGGAGCCGGGAACGGACGTACCGGCAAAAGCGGAAGCAGCCGCACCCGATGCCGAGCGCGATGCGCCGGTTGAGGCGATTTATCCCACGCGCGACCGCCGCCTTCAGGCGCGCACGACTCCCGCTTCCTGCACGCACGTTCAGCTCGACGAGACCAACGCCGGCACGGTCCTCAATATAAGTGAGACAGGCATGGCCGTCGCCACAGCCGATCCCCTGGTACTCGATGACTGCCTCCCACACATTCGCTTTCAAATTCCCAGCTCCAGCCAAAGCATCGAAATCTCCGCGCAGATTATATGGCTAGCAGAGTCAAAAAAAAGCGCAGGCATCCGGTTCGTTGATCTCACCGCCGAGGCCCGCAATCAAATTTCAAATTGGATCGCGTCCGAAAAGCCAGCCCCGGAATTGGAAGACTCAACGCCGTCGCCCGTTGAGAGCCTCATCCCCGCAACCCTCGAAAACTTTCCAGAAGAGCCGAGCGGAAGTGTCTTCCCCGAACAAGACCAACCCTCCTCGCCCGAACTGGTTGCGCATACTGGCTCTCAAGTATCTAAGAAGATCGCGACGCCCGAGATTCTGGATGCGAACCCGCCATCGTCTGTCGAAAAGCTCCAGGAAAAAGTGCGCCACCGCGCAGTAGTCGCCGGTTTTGGGCCGCAAGTGCGAACAGGCAAAGCCGCGCCGTCAAAGGATCGCATCGAGAGTGCGTCCTCACGCTTATATGTTCTTGAAATATCCCGATTTCAAGTTGCCGCAGTAATGTTTTTGTTCGCGGTGGTTAGTGTCGCCGTCGGGCTCACCCTGACACGTGGCCCGCTCGCAAAGCGCCTCCCAGACGCGCATGAATCCATACTGGCTGTGGATGCCACGTCACCCGCATTGCTTAGTCGCCCAAGCGAAACGACTTTGCAAACTTCCACTCCGCCGGCGGAAAATACCTTGCTTGCACCAGTCGTAAATCCGCCAGCGCAGGCGACGGCGGAATCGCGCTCGGAAAGCCCATCCGCCGCGTCCCTCAATGTCCAACCGGAAGATTCAGCTACCCGCGTGGGACCGGTCGAACCATCTTCAGCAATAACGCCCCGACCTGTCACTGAATTCGATAATCCCAAAGCCAGTCCTGAGCGCAAGGGCTTGAACGGGCTAGTCGCACCAGACGTGCCGCCACCCGCGAATCCCCAACCCGGACATTCATCCAAGGCTGCCGGCCCGATCAGTGACGCGCCGGCAAATTCCGCTCCACGTAGGGTAACGCCTGCGACGCACGCAGCGCCGCGCCTCTCATCGCCCTCCACAATCCTTGTCACTGGCCCGGGCGACGGCAGCAAACCGTTCAAGCTGACTTTGCCGGAAAAACCGATCGCCGCCTCCTCGTCATTCGCGATGACCTCACAACTTTCTGTTCTGATTGCTCCCGAGCGCGGACCGGCAGTGACTCATAAACCCGCTCGATTGCAAGCTGGTGAACTTGCCTCCTTCGTTTGGCCTCGCTATCCAAGGCCTGGGGATCGATATGGATCGTCGGAAACCGTAAAGGTCCGCATCACCATCGGAAAGCTCGGACAAGTGCTGGATATAAAACTCGTGAGCGGCTCGACCTCTCTTCTTCCTGCTGCTAAGAGCGCCATTCGCCAGTGGCATTACAATCCCACGCTCTTGAACAAAAGGCCTATCGAAGCTCAACAGGACGTCACAATTGAATTCCGGCCGCCCCAGTATTTGTCCCACTTGACCACTCAACATCCCGCGCACAACTAGCGGCGGTTTGGATAGACAGGAATGTCGGTCCTACCGTGGTGCGTGATTTATTTCCCTCAATGTGATGATATGAGTCCTGCGATTTCTCAGGGGATTCCATTTCTATGACTTGGAAGCGGATAGCGACAGCCGCCGTGCTGATTCCGTTTGTCGTTGGCATCGTGTTGTGGGGCTCAACGGCGATTGTTGCGCTTGCACTCGGGCTGGTCACGCTTCTTGCTCTCTTCGAATACTTCGCTCTCGGAGAAGCCATCGGCCACCGCGCCTATCGGTTCTGGACGGCCACCTGCGCGCTTGTCCTCATCTTTGTGCAGTGGTTTGCGACGATGGCACCGACGTATGGATTCCCGCGCAGGATGACCGTGCACCGCAATCTCGACTTCTTATTTCGAATCTCCCCGACGGCACAAGACGTGTTTTTCCTGTTTGTGCTCGGTGTGGCCGTGCTGACGTTGTGGACCAAACGGCCACAGGTTGAAGCGCTGCCTGCGGCCGGAGTAAGCGCTAGTGGACTTATTCTCGTTGCTTTTCCATTATCGTATGCCGTTCGTCTCCACGCGGTGCCGTTTCAAGGCCCGCTCCTTTTGCTCTTTTCGATGGTCATAATTTGGGTGGGGGATAGTGCGGGTTATTTTGTCGGGAGATCGATCGGCAAACACCCGTTGGCGCCCCATCTGAGCCCTAAGAAAACGTGGGAAGGAACGGTTGCGAGTTTTCTTGGCTCGCTACTCGTCGCGATGGTTTTTGCGAGATTCCTCACCGTCCCGCTTCCACATCTGCTTGCGATGGCAGCCTTAGGCAACGTGGCCGGGCAAATTGGCGATCTTCTCGAATCGGCGTATAAGCGCAGTGCGGGTATTAAGGATTCCGGCAGTATTCTGCCAGGCCACGGCGGAGTGCTGGACCGTATTGACGCGCTTATCCTCGCTATCCCGGTTGTCTGGTATTATTGGATCTTGATCTACTCCCCCAGGTCGTAGGTCAGAAGGCTTCCAGCGGGTAAATTATCGGAATAAGTAGAAACAGCGGCCGCGGCCCGACGGGGCCGGCGTAAGCTTGCCGCACTCCAAAAGGATTCGAACGACATCGTGAAGCAGTTATCCATTTTAGGTTCAACCGGTTCGATTGGACGGCAGTGCCTTTCGGTCGTCGAAGCTCTGCCCGGCCGCTTCATTGTCGCGGCGCTGGCCGCGGGAGCGAATCTTGACGAACTGGCAGGCCAGATTGAGCGCCACAGGCCTGAACTTGTCTCCGTGGGCGATGCCAAGAAGGCGGATGAACTCGCCGCCGTGCTGCGCGCCAAGGGCATCTCTCCCTTGCCCGCGATTCATCACGGCCGCGAAGGAATGCTTGCGGTTGGAACCCATTCGAATGCAGATATCGTCGTCTCCGCCGCGGTAGGCGTCGTTGGCTTGGAAGCGACCTATGAGGCCGTGAAGCTCGGGAAGACCGTCGCTCTTTCGAATAAGGAAGTCCTTGTTGCCGCTGGTGAACTCGTCATGGCCGCGGCAAAAAGAGCCGGCCGCGACCTTCTTCCGGTGGACAGCGAGCACAACGCCGTGCATCAATGCTTGCGCGGCGGAACCTACGGCGAAGTGCGCCGCCTGGTGCTGACTGCCTCGGGCGGCCCGTTTCGAAGGACGCCGCTCGCTGCGCTTTCGAACGTCACGCCGGACCAGGCGCTGGCGCATCCCAACTGGCGCATGGGCAACCGCATCACCATTGATTCCGCCACGATGATGAACAAAGGTTTCGAAATCATCGAAGCGCGCTGGCTTTTCGGCATGCGCCCCGATCAAATCGACGTCGTAATCCATCCCCAGTCCACAATCCACTCCATGGTCGAATTTGTCGACGGTTCAGTCTTAGCGCAACTTGGCCCCACCGACATGCGCATGCCTATCCAATATGCGTTAACCTATCCAGAGCGCGTGGCATCTAATTCCCGGGTGGGTCTGGCGTTGGATTGGACCAGGTTAAAGCGGCTGGATTTCGAGAAGGCTTCGACGCGGCGGTTTCCGTGTTTGCGCCTGGCGCGCGAAGCGATGAAAAAAGGCGGGGCGTTTCCGTGCGCGCTGAATGCCGCGGATGAAATTGCCGTGGCGGCGTTTCTGGAGCGCAAGCTGCCGTTCCTGGGAATTCCGGAAGTGATTGAACGCGTGCTGGCGCGCACGCCGCGCGTGCGATTCGAACGGATGGACGATGTGCTTACGGCGGATGCGGAAGCGCGTCGAATGGCAAGGGAAGAAGTGGCGCAATTGGCGGTGGCAGCGGCTGCGGCGTCTTAAGCGTTCGAATGTACGACGGCCAGATGGCCGAGAGGAGAAGCGAAGAGTATGAATTTGCTATTGGGCGTGGCCCTGGTGCTGGGCTTGATGATCATGATTCACGAGTGGGGCCATTTTATTGTGGCGCGCATGTTCAAGGTTCGCGTGGATGTTTTCTCCATCGGGTTTGGACCGCGGCTTTTCGGGTGGAAGCGCGGCGCCACGGACTATCGCGTCAGCGCGCTGCCGTTCGGCGGTTATGTGCGCATGGCGGGACAGGATTTGTCCGAAGTCGATTCGAACGATGTGGCGCCTACTGGCGCTCCTGACGAATTGATGAGCAAGCCACGCTGGCAGCGGGCTTTGATTTCGTTCGCGGGTCCGGCGGTGAATCTGCTCTTCCCAATTTTTCTTTTGACGGGATTGTTTGTTGCCGTCGGGCTGCCCTATTCTGCCTTTCTTGACTTGCCGGTGCAGGTTGTTTCTCTGCCCGCGGATGCAGTCGGCAAACCCAACGCCTTGCAGGTTGGCGATAAGTTGGTTTCCATTAACGGCGTTGCAAACCCCACGTGGGAGCAGGCGCAGAAGGCTATCAAACAAACTGCTCCGGGCGAAAAGCTGAAGCTCGAAGTGGAAAACGGCGGCGTGAAGCGCACCGTGGAAATTCCCCTGACTGAAAACATGCCACTCGAGCGAATTCTGGGTTATGCACCGCTGGCCGCGGTCCTCGACGAAGTGGCCCCAGGAACTCCCGCGGAGCATGCCGGGCTCAAAGAAGGCGACATCATCCGGGCAGTGGACGGACAAAAAGTGGATTACTGGGGACAGTTCGTGGAACGCGTCCGCGGCTCGAGCGGCAAAACGGTAAAGCTGGATATCGAACGCAAAGGCCAGCTCATTCATGCCGAAGTTACTCCACAGCAGGGCGTCGCGGAGTCCGGCGAAACTATTTTTCAGGTCGGCGTGATTGTTCGCGATCCGACGTCCTATAGGCGCATCTCGTTTACCGACGGCGTGCGCGATGCCTCCGCGATGACTGGGGAGCGCGTACAAGAAACGATTGGCGTGGTGGGAAAACTATTTAGCGGGCGCGTCTCGGTCCGGCAACTTCAGGGCGCAGTAGGCATTTCGCGCGCTGCGGGTGAGGCCGTCCGCAAAGGACCACTTGCCGTAATTTCCTTGATGGTGCTGATCAGCGTGAACCTTGGCATTCTGAACCTGCTGCCGATTCCCATTCTCGACGGCGGGAACATCCTGCTGCTCACGTTGGAAGGGATTCGCCGACGCGATTTCAGCCTGGCGTTCAAGGAACGCTTCGTGCAGGTGGGCTTCGTGTTCCTGTTGGTGCTGTTCGCTTACGTTATGTACAATGACGTCGTGCGGATGCTTCCAACGCATTCCTAGTGGGAAGCCGCCGCACAAGCGGGGAACTGTAAATGGCTGCCACGCCGACTCACCGGGTCTCCACTGGTGAGCGCCTCAATACCGCGGAAACGACCGGAAACCTTCAGCAAGCGATGGCCGCGCGCGGAATACGAATGACGCGCCAGCGCCGCGTCATTCTGCAAGTGATGGATGACGCCGAACAGCACCTGGACGTGGACCAAATCCTGGAGCGCGCGCAAAAGATTGACTCGGGCGTCCACCTCGTTACCGTTTATCGCACGATTGATCTCCTCAAAAAGCAGGGCCTCATAGATGAATTGGATTTGCTCCATCTCCGCGGCGACCGCCACTATTACGAAACGCATGGGCCGCGCGATCACATCCATGTGGCTTGTTTGCGTTGCGGAAAAGTGCGCGAATTCGAAAGCCGCCTGTACGAGCAATTGAAGGAACAAATCGCCCGCGATTTTCACATGAAGGTGACCGTGTCGCGGACCGAAGTCGGCGGCTACTGCGCCGAGTGCCTGCAGAAAAAGAGTAGTGGCGAGTGACCCGCCACGGCGGGCAGGCGAGAAAAGAGTTGGAAGGCTCGCAGGTTTGAAAGTTAAAAGGTTTGGAGGGAAGCGGAGGCTAGCGAAAAGCAGCCCTACCCTTGGAAACCCCGAGAGAGACCCCACCCTTGCATGAAACAGCCCCGCGAGGATTGGCCGCCCAACGGCGGTTTTCTGAATTAAGGCGCGGCCACCTGCCCGCCGCTTACTTTTTCTGCGGTGCCGCGGGAGGCGCTTCGCTCGTCGGGGGAACAATGTTCTTGAGGCGCATGTAGGTGACCATATTGCCGTAGTGTTCCATGTCATGCGCGTTGTTGATGTTCAGCACGCCGAATTTGGGCATGTCCATGCCGAACATCTTCACCGTTTGCGCGCCGGACGCATCCGTCATGCCGTCATACGCTTTGTCACAGTAGGCGAGCGCGCCTTTGAGCGCGGCAACGAGATCGGCTTTCGTGGTCTTGTTCTCCTCGATTTTGAGGCCTGGATTCGTCTCCCCGAGTGCTATAGAACAAAAATTATATTGGGCGTCCGCCAGATGCCCCACAATCTGGCCGTAGCTGCGGACGGAGTCCGTGGGCTTGAAGTTGTAGTTCTCTTCGGGCATTTTTTCAGCGGAACTGACGAGGATGGTTTTCATCCTTGTGTAGAAGATTTTGTTGTAGGTGCTGTACGGACCCTGTGAAGCCTGCTCTCCCTTGCTGTTCGAGGCCCCCTGCGGAGCTTTGGAATCCTGTGCGAAAGCCGCCGTGGATACCAGGAACAACACCCCTGCTGACGCCATAGCCTGGAATTTCATTTGACTCTCCTGACCGCGCAGATTTAGCGCCGGCACCTCGGGCGCTCCTTCTATATACGCTGTGGGTCCCGTTTCGTTTCAGGGGGGCTGAGAGTTAAGGACCGCACCCTTTGAGATACAAGGCCCCAAAGGGTGCGCCACCCGCCAAAACAAAAAGGCCCAGAGCCGATTGTGAATCAGCCCCGGGCTTGCCGAGTTTAGTGGTGTCTGCGCTTCCGCCGGAAGTCACCCACCAACTTGTTGAAGTCCTGCCAAACGATCCGAATTACAGCGAAGGCAGCGAGGGCCAGAACTCCGCCCTTAATGATGACGGCCTCGGGGTCAACCATCTCACTTGCTCCCCTCTTTGGCATCGCTTCCCATCATTTCGCTGAGCTTTCCAGTGAGTCCCGGGGTTTTATAACCCACTGTTATTCGCTCCGCGAGGGTTAGAGATTTTTCTTTAGCCTCTTTCCCAACAACTTGTAAAATAGCGTCGGCCAGTCCAAGTACATCCTCCGTTTTCTTTTGAACTCTCTCCGTGGTTTTGAGGGCCTCCTTCGTCAGCTCCGCGATGACTTCGGGTATCTTATCCACAGACGGAACGCGCAGCTCTCTCGAAGCGTCGTTAAAGAGCCAGGGGCCTTCCTCCCGCTCCCAACAATCATGCGATTCGTCCCCCCAAATATGGCGTAGCGCAAGACCCCATGTTCCATTGACCTTGCAATAGCCGATTTGGTCGATGTCGTAAAACTGTGGCTGGTCATCGTCGCCGCGACTACGAAAGTTCACCCACACGGTAAGTCCGACATTTAGTTTCTTCAGTGCTCCGTCAAGGATAGCAACTGACTTTGTAAGTTGATCTGAGGCAGTGTTCAGTTCGGCTGATATTTTGGAGAGCGCTTTGAAGTCAGTCTGGATCTTCACAATCTTAGAGTCAGTCATGTATACCTCGGCGCCGTCAAGCGCATGAAATTAAAAAACTCCCCCAGCTATCCGCCAGGAGAGTCGTGAGAGGCTAAATGGCACACCAGACAGGTGCGAGACTCTTCCCAGCTTCCACCAGGAGTCGTTGGCTTCCACCAACGAAAAAAAGAATATCAAGATGGACCACAAGGGGCAAGGGAAAAAAGTAGGCATCAAGCCGCGCAGCATGAAGGCCCGAGGCACACCCCCAGGGCGGGGCTCTAGAGGATGGCAGGCTCAGACGTTGCCCCTCCGAAGTCCCCGCCTAGGAGCGGTGAATTCGGTTTGGGTGCCCTAGTGAGCTGCGATCTTATAGAGTTCGTGAATTAGTATCGCCAGTAAGGAGGCTTTGATTGAAATCTTCTCAAGCTTCCCGAGGACGCGGTCGGCGGCGTCAAGGGACTTGAGAAACAGTTTGATTTTCATGGAGATAATGAGTGCGCACTACTCTATTGCTACTGCTATAGCGAGACCGGAAGGCAGTCCTAAGGCGGATCTTTGTTTTTCACGGAACTAAAGGCAGGCAATGAAAAAGCCGCCCATTCCTTGGCGGCTTAGAAGAGGGGACCGAATTTTTTCCCTCTACTATAAGGGTCAAAATCTCAGGTTACCTAGCGCATGTCGTTGAAAACACAGGTCAAAGATTTTTGGACAAAGATCATTCGTCGTCAAACCGTGGGCTTTGCTCCCCAAAGCACTCAGCCAAATCCTCTCGGCTGACTGCGCTTACCTTAAAGTTCCCGACCTTGCCGTCCCAATCCCAGTCATTGCTGCCGCTTTCGTAGCTTAGCGCCCAAAGCTGACCGTAAAGCTCTCGCTGCAATGTCAAGTATTGGGCGGAAACACTGCGTCCTCTCCTCTTCAACTCCATCATTTTGGTGGCGAGTTTAGTCTGAAAAAGGCCAGCTAGGTTCGTTACCTGTGATTTGCTGACTCCGATATCTTGCCCCGCCTCGCGTACTGTAAGGCGATCTATATGTAAAGCGATAAACGCAGCGCGTTCTTGGGTGCTGCCCATCGCGGCCAGTTCTGGTAGCTGCAAAAACTCCTTGAGCAACTCAGAAACGTTCATACTACCCTCTTGGCATAAGTATAAGCGCGAAAGAGGACGGATTAAAGACGAGCCTGCGTGGCGGGCGGGTGGCAGCCCCTCGCCCGGCGCATGCAAAGAATGAAATAACGTACCTTGCGGCTATCCTCGGCACGCCAAGGACAAGGGGTCACGCGGATTACATCCACGGAGGAGCGCCAAAATGGACGAGCCAACCGCAATCATCAGCTTTTTGATCTTGTATCTAGTTTTATGCGGATTGGTTGCTTTCTACGCCTCAAAAAGAGGAGTTAGCGGAGCAGGAATCTTCTTTGTCTCTCTGTTCTTCAGCCCTCTGATTGGCGTAATTGTTGCAGCCGTCTCAAAACCAACCAATCAACCAAGCGGCACGAAGAAGTGCCCCGACTGCGCAGAGACGGTCAAGGTGGAGGCTGCTGTTTGTAGATTTTGTCATCACAAATTTTCTAACTAAAGAACCGTTCCCCCCAGTGGACGGCACGGGAGCGGCGCAGGCGGGAAATGCTATTGCCGTTCAAATACGAGGAGGCTCGGCTCCGTTCGGCCTGCGGCGTGGATGGCCATCGTCAAGGTTTTGCCGCCAAACGGCGCGGTAAACTCGCCGCTACATCCAAAGGCAACCAGCGAGGTAAACTCGCCGCTACTAAGCACTTACGCCGTTCATTTGCTCAGGGTTTGTAAGTACAAACCCTGAAACCCGCTGCTCCATTACTAACGTTCACCTTGACAAGTGCAGTATGATCCTGGTAGAATTAGTGCTGTAGGAAATTGCGTCCCGGCTTCGCCGAGGACGCTTTTTTTTGTTAGAGCAGGGCAACACCCCTGCCGGTTTTCGCGCGCTCCGACTCCGGTTGGGGCGTTTTTCGTTTCTGCGTGTCCTCCGTGCTCGACCTCTGTGCTCTCTGCGCTGAGTCCGGTCTCTTCTCGTATTGTTAGCTGTTAGCTATTGGCTGTTGGCCGTCATCTCCATGCCACTCTCAGGACCTCAACCAATGCCCAACAAAAAACTAAACGCCAAACTGCTGTGGATGCAATTTGAAGATGTTCTGGCGCCGCGTCTCGGGCTGACGGTCAAGGAGCGCGCGGTCTATTCGTATCTGCTGCGCCATTCGCTGGTGGTAGGGAAGGTCCGCGTGCAGTTCGCGGTTATTTCGCTGGCCCGCACCCTGGGTGTGGGCGTCGGAGCGGCGCGCCATGCGGTGCGGCGGCTCGATGAACTGGGGGCTTTGCGCGTGCTCAAACGCAGCCACAAGACCGGGCATCTCGTAGAGATGCGGCAGCCCGAGAGGATCCGCGCGCTCCGTAGATATTACGCTTCCCAAGCCGTGGCAGAACCTCCTGCCTCGACGCTCGAAACCACGGATTTCTGGAAGACCTGGGCGCTCCGGAGAGCCATTCACGATCGCGAACGGGGCGCTTGCTTTTACTGCCTTCGCCGCACTGCCGCTAACATGCGCTGCCTCGATCACGTAGTGCCACGCGTGCGCTTCGGCCGCAATTCCTACCGCAACCTGGTTTCCTGCTGTCTCGAATGCAACACGCGCAAGGGCGACCGTGCGGCGCGGGATTTTCTGCGTACGCTCTACCGGCTGGGGCGGCTGACGGCGGCGGAACTCGATGGACGCCTTCGCGCGTTGAAAGAGCTTGCCGCGGGCAAGCTGCGCCCTTCTTTGTAGTGGCGACTTTACGTCGCCACCTTCCTTTGTAGGACACGGCATCGTCGATCCCGAGCAGATAGGTGCCGCACCTACGGTGCTCTCTATTCTCTTGCTCTTTAACCCAGCCCTAACGGGCTGGGCTAAAGGGTGACGCGCCTCCGGCGCTCGTTTGCGAGAGGCAGCCGAATGCGCGGAGAGGTCAAGCCGTAATGTGGGAATCTAGTTCAGCGCCGTAGGCGCGGCATACTTTAGCCCAGCGCGTAAGCGCTGGGATGGGAAGGGAGCATTTGCGTTTCCTCCAGCGCCGTAGGCGCGGCATAGGTTAGTCCAGCGGGTAAGCGCTGGGATGAGAAGGGAGCATTTGCGTTTCCTCCAGCGCCGTAGGCGCGGCATACTTTAGCCCAGCGCGTAAGGGTGCGTGGTATATAGGACGCGGAGCACCGGAGGTGCGGCACGTGTCTCATACCTACGCACAAAACGTCGTGCACGTGGTGTTCAGCACGAAGGGCCGACACAAAACGATCGACAGCGAATTTCGGCCCAAATTGTGGGCCTACGTTACGGGCATTTGCAGAAAACTGGACATCTATGTTCATTCCGTGGGTGGGATGGAAGATCATCTTCATCTGCTAATTCAAATCCCGCCCGTTTTAACCTTGTCGAAGGCCGTTGCAACGATCAAAGCAAACTCGTCACGATGGGCCGGTGACGAAGGTCACAAGTTCGCGTGGCAGGAGGGCTATGCGGCATTCAGTGTGAGCGCGTCGGTCATTCCCGTCGTGATTCGGTACATACGGAATCAGGAAGAGCATCACAAGAAAATGGATTTTGATGCGGTGTTTGTTGCGTTGTTGAAGAAACATGGAATCGAGTTTGACCCGAAATACGCTTTTGGTTAGGGGAGTTGTTGTTTTTTCCCAGCGTCATACACCCGCCACGATTTAGCCCAGCGGGTAAGCGCTGGGTGCGTGTGGCATACAAGACGCGGAGCGCCGGAGGCGCGACACTCTCTACTGATCCGCGTTCCTCAGCAGCTCGCGCTCTTCGGGGGAGAAATGACTGTAGCGCCCATAGTCGATTTCCCGCTCGCGGGCAAACGGGGGCATTTCGTGCAACGCGCGCATAGCGTTCAACACTTCGCGGCGCGGTGCGGCCGTGGCAGGCTCCACTGCGGGGGAACGAAACGCTGCCGTGCTGGCCCCCAAGCTAGCCATGGTCACGCCATTCGGGCTCGGCGGCCGGTTGGGATC
>Ga0210398_10002134_pt1 | contig 19548 bp, 21 predicted proteins | sample IncBWC4OmetaG_FD_161047 | JGI IMG/M metagenome (GOLD analysis project Ga0210398, IMG submission 161047) | Forest soil microbial communities from Barre Woods Harvard Forest LTER site, Petersham, Massachusetts, United States - Inc-BW-C-4-O | ecosystem: Environmental > Terrestrial > Soil >... | reverse complement strand
GTAGAGGGCGACCTCGCGGCTCGACGCCTCGTCCAGATTGTATAGGACACCCAGTCTCTCGGCGGTCAACCCCTCGGCATTCGCATACCCGACGACCGCAGTCGCCACGATCGCAACCAGAACTCGGAGCAACGGATATCAGCCGCGGTCGGAGCCGAGCGCCGCGGTGGTATCAGCCAACGTCCTGGCCGCCGAGCGATGCCGGCCGAACAGCGGCATGGCCCCCCGCTGCTTGCGATCCGTGAGTACGTGCTGCAGAAGCTGCACGTTGATGATGGGTTGCTGCTCCGCAAACGCATACACCAGCGCAAGGTCGCACAGCTGATTGATCAGCCGTGGTATGCCTCTGGCTCGCGCGTGCACGAACGCGATCGCCTCGGCGGGGAACAGCGACGAATCGCCGCCGGCTTTTGACAATCGATGGGCAATGTAGGCGCTCGCATCGTTCAGGGTCAGCGGCCCCAGGTGAAAATCCACGGATACACGCTGCGCAAACTGCTCGAGTTCGGGCTGTTCCAACTTCGCTCGAAGCTCGGGCTGACCGACCAGCAGAACCTGCAGCGACAGGTCGCCTTCTGAATTGACGTTCGACAGCAGCCGCAATTCTTCGAGGATGGGCGGCGACAAGTTATGCGCTTCATCGATCACCATGAGCGTGCGCCGACCCCTGGCGTATTCGCGCACGAAGAAGTCGTTAAGCGCTTCGTATAGCGCGATATCGGAGTCGTCCTGGGGCACTATTCCGAGCGCTGAAAGCGCCCACGGATGTATGGAGCGAAATTGCGCATGCGTATTGCTGATCAACCCCACGGTGATTCGGTCGCCCAAGTTGCGCAAAAAATGGCGCAACAAGGTCGTTTTGCCCGAACCGATTTCGCCGGTCAACAGGCAAAACTGCGCCTGCGACTCCATCGCATATTCCAGCATGGTCAACGCCGCCGCGTGCTGGCTGGACGGGTACAGAAAGCCGGGATCCGGATTCATCGCGAAAGGCTTCGACGCGAAATGAAAATATCTCTCGTACATGGGTTCGCTATCCGTATCCCGAATCGAGGTCGGTCGCTTTGTTGAGTACCGTGCCGAGTATCGGTGTTTTGCGGAGCAGTTCCATGCAGCGCAGCAGGTCTTCGCGCCGTGTCGCACGCTCGGCGATCACGACCAGCCCGCACTCGACCAACGGTGAAAACGCCAAGGCATCGTCCGTGCCGAGAACCGGCGGCAGATCGAATACGATGATCCGCTCGGGGTATCGACCGCGCAAATCTGCGATCAACTCGCGGCCGGGCGGCCCGGCCAACGCCTCCGAAGAATTCGCGAGAGCCCCTCGAGCCGGCAGTACGACCAGGCGATCGAACCCTTGCGGATGATATAGACATTGTTCGACTCGGGCATCGCCCCGCAGTAGGTCATCCAAACCCAATTCGGGATTGATGCCCAAGGCGCTGCCGATGGCTGGGCGCCTCAGATCGCAATCGACCAGCAACACCGTGTGACGACGATCGCTCGCCAGGCTCACCGCTAAATTGACGGCGGTGGTGGTCTTGCCATCGTTCATGCCGGGGCTCAAGACCGCCATCGTTCGCCAACCGTTCTCGTCCATTCGTTGAATGACCTGGGTCCGAAGCATCCGGAAAGCCGCGACGGCGGGGTCGCTGCCGGCAGGATTGATGATCCGATGGGACTCGAGCGCGGCCGCATCGGGCACAAACACCCGCGTGCGCGTGTAGGTGATTTTGGCCGGCAGTCCCGATGCCGGTGGAGATGAATCGCCGGTCAGATGAGCCTTCGCCTCGGGATCGATCACCGGCGCCTGCGGTTCCGCCGTGAAAGTGCGATCACGCTCCTGCCGTGCCAAGTCGAGTGCTTTGCGAATTCTGTCCATGCGTCACATGCCGAAGCGACGCGTGATGGTAATCCACAGCACATCGAGAGGCCGCACGAACAAATGCACCATCGACACTCCGGCAACCAGGACTGCAAAGCTGCCGGCCCAGGAGTACCGGAGGCGGAGCATATGCGACCGCCGCTCCGCCGCGGTAACGATGGTGGGTATCGCGGCCAAGGGAGGTACGCTCAACAATTGTCTGACGTCGGCGAACCCGCGCACCGACGGGTCGAACATATCCCTGACGACCGCCGCGCCCAGACCGAAGCCGAGACTCAACAGGAGCCCGGTTGCCATGATCAGCATTCGATTGGGAGTGACGGGCTTCTCCGGCGGCAGCGGCGGCTCGATCATCGTGAAACGCTCTCCTTTGCGCTCCGTTTCCAAGTTCTCGGAAACCTGCACATCTCCCTGCTTGGCGCGAATCTGTTGGTACTTGAGTTGCGCGTTTTCCAAATCTCGCGCGAGTTCCCGGTAGTCTCGCTCCACGGCCGGCGCCTGAGCCAGACGACGCTCGAAATCGTCGAGTTTCGCCTGCAACTCGTCGCGCTTGGATTCCGCGCTCACGCGCTCCACGGACACGGCGTCGAGCTGACCCTGCACTTGGATGTACACAGGATTGTCGGCATGCGCCTGAATCTTCGACAAGGCACCCGCCGACGGCTGCGCCGCCAGCTCTTTCTCAAGTTCGCCGACGAGACGCGTCAGCCGGATGACGTCAGGGTGATCGGGAGCGTATTTTTCCTGCGCCCGCGACAGCTGCGCCTTGGCCTCGCTGAGTTGCCGCGAAATGTCGCCGGTATCGTCGTGCTCCTTCGCCTCCTTTTCGAGGCCGGCAATCTCGCGTTCGGTATTCACAATGTCCGGATGGCCCGGGGCGTATCGTGCCTTGTAGCCCGCGAGCTCGGATTTGAGCACCTTCAGCCGGTCATCGACCCCCATCACTCGTTGACCGGTATCCGAAAACACCTGCGACGTGGGATTCAACTGCGCCAGCTGAGCGCGCAGCAAGACCTGTTGAGAGTCGATCGCCGCAATGCGGTTCTCGGCGTCGTGCAGTTCCTGCGCGGTCCGGTCGCTGACCTGTAGGTTCAATTGCGAGAGTTCAGGGAGGCTGTTTTGATGTTTCTGTTTGTAATCGGCGAGCTTCTTGTCGAGCTCGGCGATTCGCGCCTCCTGCTTCGACGCCTCTTCGGAGAAGAACGCCGTGGTCTGTTCGGCCATCTGGGTGCGCGATGCAAGATTTTCGTTCAAGAACAGCGTCGTGAGCTCGTTCGCCACCTTCAATGTCAGATCCGGCGAACGATTCTGATAGGAGATCGTGAACGCAATGGTCGCTTGGGTAGGGCGTCCGCTGCGCGGGTCGATCACATCGGCACTGATCATCTTCAGCGAGATGTCATTGCGCATTTTCTGCAGCAAAACTTCGCGCGGCTTCGACTCCCGGATATCCGGATACAGATTGTACCGTTCGATCAGGACCATGAGATTCTGCGTGGTCATGACGCGCTGGCTGATGACTTGAACGCGTTGATCAGCGAACGAACTGATGGCCGATCGCACCAGATCCTGGGGGATCTCCTGCTGTTCGATCAAGATGGTCGCGCCGGCGCGGTAGGTCGGCGGCCACAGTATCGCGATTGCGACGGTCAATGCCGCAAGAGCTCCGGACACCGCGAACAGCGTGAGCCGCAGCCTCCAATAGCCCCGGATCCTTTCCCGCAAATCCATCGCCGGCGTGGAGCCCATGGCTTGCGCGGTCGCGTTCATTTATTGATTTGTCCGGTAGAACTGTCGGGAGATTTCCAGTCTGACGTCGTCTGACCCCGGGCTGACCAACGGCTTCCCCGGCTGGGGGGCGAATTGCTGGCCGATTTTCAACACATGCAGCGTGAGGGTCCACTGTTCCGTCCAACGCCAATTTGCGAAGACGTCGCCGTCGTAGAAACGGCGACGCTCGCTGGCGCCGATGACTACGGGATCGACCACGTTTTGCCAGGTGGCGCTCAGGCCGAAGGTCCAGCGTTCCGAATAGCTGTAATTGGTGAGCAGAGTGACGGAGTCTTGGCGCGACAAGAAGACGGATCCTGTTGGCGTGAACGCCCGCGAAACACCGGTGGTCACCGACAGGACGTCGCTTTGACGCGTCAGATTCGCCGAATATACCCCGCCCCTTTGCACAATTTCGAAGGTTCCGAAGAAATAGTGATACTGATTGGTCGACTTCGAATACCCGGCGCTGGTGGTCAGTTTCCACATCTCGCTCAATTGCCTATTGAAGCCGAGTTGCAGGTTGTTGTTGTCGCTGTCGGTAAAGCCGTCGAGCGACTTGTAGCGACCGACGCCGCCAAGAACCTGGAGCGTGTCCCGTTCGTCGACCGCGTAGGCGAGACTGGGCGAGAGGCTCGTATACCGGTAGTCGACCAGGTCGGTCGATGCGGTATTTTGCGCATACAGAGTCCGAGATGTATTCGCATCGAATTGAAACTGCAGGCGCTCGGATAGCGCGCGCTGCCAGTTCACGTCGGCCGATGACGTATCCCGGCGCACCCCGGCACCGTTTGAGAGTTCGCCGGCGTAGAGCAACGAGGAATCGCGATACAGGGAGCCGGTGCAGGTGAACGATCCGAGTTCGTTGGTGAACTGCGCGCTGGCGTCCAAGTGGTAGTAATTCGATGTCACCGAAGAATAGCCGGTCGCCCCGCCGTATCGTACGCGCGGAGTAACGGAAAAATGCACCGCGTCCAGGTCGTAGTTCATCGGCAGGTCGACGAACAGCGCCGCGTGCGTCTCCGATTGGGCGGCGGACGCCACTAGTTCCGGGTTTGACGCGTATTCCGCTGCTACTCCGACCAGGGGCTGAGCGCTGAAGGGACCGGCGAAGACCCTGTCGTTTGTGGAAAAGCAACTCACGCTGGTCAGTAATACGAGTAACGGTGCCCTCACGGCACGATTACCGTATCCCCGCTTTGCAAAAGGATGTTCTGATCGAGGTTGCGGCCCCGCGCAACATCGCTGTAGCGGAAGCGCATCGATGTCTGACGTGATCCGTCCCGGTGAAGTACTCGAATTCTGTCCGTGGACGCGAATGGCGTTGCGCCGCCCGCCAAACTCAACGCCTGCATCACATCGGTCGGCCGCAGCAGCGGGAAATCGCCCGGCCGGTTGACCTTGCCGATCACGAAGACGCGATTGCCATTGGGAGCCTTGACGGAAACGGTGACGACGGCATCGGGAATCAGCTTTCGAACCCGCGTTTCCATTTCGGCCCGAAGTTCGGCAGTCGTGCGGCCGGCCGCCTGAATGTCGCCCGCCAAGGCGAAGGAAATACCCCCATCCGGGCGGATCAATACTTCGCTTTGAAGATCCGTCTCCTTCCACACGACGACTTGCAGTAGATCGCCGGGCTGCAACCGATAGCCGCTCGAGACGGCCGGCTCCTCCGCCCGTACCAGTGAGCAGCACGCGAACGCCAAGATCAAGACGTGACACGCATGTCTCATCGTCAAATACAACCCATGCTGCACTGCATTACGAGCCTTCGTTTGGATCGAGAGGACCCGAAAGTCTAGAGGGCGTATGTGAGAGTTTCATTGCAGTCGCGACATTGGCGGACAGATGTCGTACGAACGCGCACAGCCGCTGCGCACCGTTGTCCGGTGCGCCTCGACTCAGACGGGCGTGCTGGACGACATGCGAAATTCGTCGCGTCGGCGGCGTTGCCAGCCCAGCACGACCAAACCGGAAGCCAGCAATGCGATGGAGGCCGGCAGTGGAACGGGCATGATGCCGCTGGGGTTGAAGACGATGTCCATGGTATATACGCCGGCGTCGAGCGGTCCCTGCGCCGTGCCAAACCACTGCAGAAAGTAGCGGCCGCCGGAGACATCAAAGGTCTCCGTCCCTGCGCCCATTTCGGGCCCTAAGAGTCCGTTCGCCGTCCCCAACACCATGTTGAGGCTCGCGAGCTGCTCAGGCCACGGCACGTTCGTCAACGTGACTGTCAACGTGCCCGGACCGGATACATTGAAGGATTGCTCGAATGATTGCTGCCCTACGAGAAAGCCGCTGCCGGCGTACAAGACTTGAGCGGCGTCGGCCGAGCCGATTCCGGACAGAATCACGGCGAGTGCCACGCCTGCGGACAAGATTTTTCGGACCTTCATGATGTTCCCTCACGGCTCCAGATGATGACGGTCACGCCGCCGGGCGTTGCACATTGACTCGATCGCCCGCGGGAGGCGAGCAGACTTCGTCGCCCTTCGACTCGTCGTTGCGATACACATACTTGTCGTAGAGATACCCGCGCAATGAATGCCCCCGGCCATTCGGCTCGGCCGGGGAGCCATTGCTGTCCTTCAGCCGCATCATCAGGTATTGCTCGCGTAGACCACTCATCGCAAGCAACGCAATGTCGTCACGATGGACTCGGGCGTCTTCCTCGACCCGTTCGTTGATGATTCGGTCGAGCCGAAAGGAATCGAACTCGAAGTAGCGGATCAGCTCGTCGCCCGACTCGATCAGCACGGGCACCAGATTCCGGCCCCGAATCGCCTCGTCGCACAGGGGCGAATTCCGGTTGAGCATGGACTTGATCGCGAATCGGATGATGTCCGAGTCGCGCACACCCAATCTCTGCGCCAATCGCTTGATGTTGCGAAGGTCGCTTTCTCCGAGCCGGATCGACACGGCCTGCTTTCGATGATCGAGCACGAAACCCCCTCTGTTGTTCTTGGCTGTCACACGAGACGAGGAGGATCGTAGGAGAAAAGTATCTCGTGTGAATGGCAGTTCTATGACAATTTAGACATAACACGATGCCATACCGCCGCGAAGAAGCGCTCGATGTATCGCGGTCATCGATGACGAAGGCAGTGGGTAAGTACGTCGAAGAACCGATCTAGGTTGCATCGACCGCAAGAATTGCGGAGATCCGCCCGGGATCGGGCGGCCGCAACGGCTCTCGCCACGTCACTGCGTGCGACGGTGAGAGAGCGTGCGGTTGTGGAATTTAGTAGAAGCGGGCTCTAGAGCGACAGCCGAGAACTACCGGGGCGCGGCGGCCCCGGTAGCACCGCTAACGCATTGCAGTGACTCGGGGTCTAAGCCGCCGACATCGCCGTATCGGATTCTGGCTCTTCGCGCTCACCCAATGCATCGAGCTCTTCTTCGAGCGCATCGCGCAGCGCCTCGAACTCGGACAGCCGGGCGCGGGCGCGGCTCCATGCGGTCTGGGTGATCGCCATGGATTCGAGCAAGGACTCGCATTCGGTTCGAGCGCCCGAAGCGGCCTTGAAAGCTGCGAACCAGCGGCGCTCCAGCAGCACTGCCGCCGGTTCACCATCGACATAACGTTTGATCATGACACCCTCCTGCGAACGGTGGGTGCTCGATGTGCTGCACATAACGCGTTCTTGCCGCGCATCAGTCCTGCCCCAGAATGCTGTCTTCCAGGCGCTCTATCTTCGCCATGATCCGGGCTTTCAGCGCCTCGGTGCGTTCCAGGCGTTCGCGTGCGCCATTGAGAAGTTTTGCATTGACCTTGGGAGCAGCCGCCAGCGCCTGATAATCGGAGCGCGCGACGATGCTGGATTCGTACGCCTGGCGCCATTCCATCTCCAGATTGTTCATGTGGGCATCGAGGTCGAGGTCGAGACTGCTCATCGGCTTCCTCCGGGACTTAACGTAAGGGCGATGCTGCCCCGCCAACATGACGATTAGCGGACAGTTATGAGGCAGTTCGTTTAAAGAAAAGGCCTCGCGGAGGAGGCCTTGAGGGGGCGAAAACCGGGGTGACTATCAGCGAGCTTGAGAGGCGGGTGCGGTTCGCAGCCGGGCCCGGCCCAGCCAGGAATCGGCACCGACCGAGCCGATCTGCATGTTGACCGCCCTCAACGTGACAGTGGGATACGCCGCCGCGTCCATGCCTTTGCCGTAGGCGAGTTTTTTCTGCAACGCATGCCAGGGCAGGTTCCACAATTCGCAAATATCGCTCATGACGCTCTCTTGAATCCTTTAGGCCGCCTGCCCGACGGGCAGCTCGATGGCCTCCGCAGGAGCCTGCTCGCGCAACTTCGGCCAATCGATCAGGCGCAGATGCCCGTTCATGTCCTCGACCAGCGAGGTGCAGCTCTCGACCCAGTCGCCGTCGTTGCAGTACAGAATCCCATTGATCTCGCGCATTTCGGCGCGATGGATGTGCCCGCAGACCACCGTATCGACGCCGCGCTTGCGCGCAGCCTGCGCGACCGCGTCCTCGAAGCTGCCGATGTATTGAACCGCGGTCTTGGCCTTGTTCTTGAGATACGACGACAGCGACCAATGCGGCAGTCCGAACTTGCGCCGCACCCAGTTGATGTAGGGATTGGCGGCCAGCAGCACGTCGTAAATGTCACTGCCTAGTTTTGCGAGCCAGGGACTGCATTTCACGACGCTGTCGAATTCGTCGCCGTGTAGCACCAGCATGCTGCGGCCGTCGGCGCCGCGATGAACGTATTCACGGTGAATTTCGAGGTTGCCGAACACGGCACCGTCGAATTCGCGGAATACCTCGTCGTGATTGCCGGGGACGAAGATCACCTTGGTGCCGCGTTTGGCCTTGCCCAGAATGGTGCGCAGCACATTGTTGTGCGCTTGCGGCCAATACATGGACTTTTTCATGCTCCACACATCGATGATGTCGCCCACCAGAAACAAGGTGTCCATCTCGACGTGGTGCAAAAAATCGAGCAGCAATTCGGCGCTGCAGCCTTTGAACCCCAGATGGATGTCTGAGATGAAGACCGTTCGCAACCGCAGCGGCGACAGCGAGGGGGCGTTACGTTCCAGCATGTCTCGTCCTCCTAGAGGCTTCGTCGCCCCCAAGATGGCGATTTGATGTTACGGAGGCGTTACCCGCGAAAGAAGATTTGTTTACAACAAAGGAACTTAGGCGTGGAACATCGCGTGGAACAATAGAAGTGAGACCTAAATCTCATTCCGGTGGCGCGGCGGCGGGGGCGGCGAACCGATAGCCGAATCCGCGCACCGTTTGGATATAGGCCTCATAGCCCGGCTCAGCGAGGATTCGGCGCAATCTCTGCACGTTGACGTCGACGGTGCGCTCATCGACTTCGCTGTCGTTACCCCACACCTGAGCGAGGAGTTGGTTTCGATTGAAGGTTCGGCCCGGGTGCGCCATCAGAAACTCGAGCAGCCGATACTCGACCCCACGCAGGTTCAGCGGCTTACCCTGAGCCGTGACGCGGTTGGTCGACCCGTCGAGCACCAAGTCGTCGCAAGCAAGCGCCGCTTGGCGATCCTCGTAGGGGTGGGAGCGCAGCACCGTGCAGACCCGCGCAACCACCTCGCGCAGTGAGAACGGCTTGGCAATGTAGTCGTCGGCGCCGAGGTTCAATCCGGTTACCACATCTTGTTCTTCTGCCAACGCCGACAGGATTATCAACCTGACCGCCTGCGGCGTGCGCGCGCGGCGCACGCCCTGAATCACTTGCAGCGCTGACAGTCCGGGCATGTTCCAGTCGATGATGACCAGGTGCGGAGGACGATGCTCCACGGCGGCGATTGCCGCGGCTCCGTCGGTGATGGCGCGCACAGTGAACCCGGTCTCGCGGAGTCTCTGGCGGAGCGGCTCGACTGAAGCAACATCCCGATCGACGATCAGTATCTGTTTATGGTGTTCTGTGGCAAGCATTCGCCACGACATTAGAGAGATCGAGCTTTACAGTACGTTGACGATTTTGTGACCTTTGGAAAGAAACTCGCGCCGCAACTCATCGGCATGCAGCGTCGCCGCGCGCACCGAGACGGACGAATAACCGCGCAACGCGTTCGGCCTCTGCGCCGCCGGAACCTCCTGAGCGTCGTCCGACGCGTTCCACGCCGCGAGCAGCAACCCGAGCGCCAGCCAGTTGAGCGACGCTTCGCGGCGCTGGGACCACCAGTTCCCTGCGCATCCTGACTGCCAAACGGAACCCACCGCCGGTGGCGAGCCGTGCATCATTTGTCCGGGTGATGTCGACATGATCCTCATCCTCGTTTTGCTACGAGGACAGTCTCCGATACCAGTGTCGATTCTTCGGGGCGCGAATCGGACAAACCCGAGGCAAATCATGGCGAATAGTGGCAGCTGGTTTGCGGCGGCCGTCGCTATTTCAGGCCCGCCATCGGCTATGATTCACTGATGAAGAAGCACATCGCGATCGTCGAGGACGAGCCGGCCTTACGCGAGAACTATGCAGCGGCGCTGGCGCGGCACGGCTACTCGATCAAGACCTACGGCAATCGCAAGAACGCCATGCTGGCGTTCCAAAGCCACTTGCCGGACCTCGCCATCATCGACATTGCCCTCGAGGACGAGGCGGAGGGCGGATTCGATCTTTGCCGCGATTTACGCGCGCTGTCGGCGGAGCTGCCCATCATTTTTCTCACCGCCCGGGACAGCGAACTCGACGCGGTGTCGGGGCTGCGCCTCGGCGCCGACGATTTCTTGACCAAGGATGTGAGCCTGCCGCATCTGGCGGCCCGCGTCGCGGCGCTGTTTCGGCGCATCGATGCGCTGCGGCGGCCCGATAATGCCGCGCAAATCGTACGGCGCGGCGCCCTGTCGGTCGACGGCGAGAAGATGCAGACGACGTGGAACGGCACGCCGGTCGCGTTGTCGCTGACCGAGTTCTGGATTGTGCATGCATTGGCGCGCAATCCGGGACATGTCAAGAATCGCCAGCAACTGATGGACGCCGCCCATGTCGTCCTCGACGACAACACCATCACCTCCCACATCAAGCGCATGCGCCGCAAGTTCCAGCAGATCGATCCGGCCTTCGATGCCATCCAGACGGTGTACGGAATGGGATACCGCTGGGTCGAGTGAGCATCCGCCTGCAATTACTGATTGCCGCGCTGGCGACGCTCGTGTTGCCCTGGGCCGGCTGTCAATATGCGCGGGAGCTCGAGACGGCGCTGCGCGACTCGCAGGAGAAATCGCTGCTGGCGAGTGCGGGCACCATCGCCAATGCCTTGTCGGCGCAGCCGCGGCGGGTATTCCGGGATTCGGAAGATACTCGAGGGTTCGCGGCGAGCGGCGGAGATCTCTATGTGTTCCCATTGCACGCCCAGCCGCTGCTCGACGGCTATCGCGACGACTGGGACATCGCGGCGGAACCCACGGCCCTGCCAACCTCCACGGGCTACGGCGCGCGGGTATTGGCGGGTTCCACCGAGCGATATCTCTATATATATGTCGAAGTCGACGACCGCCATTTCGACCCTGAGCCCGCCAACCCGAATCCCGACCGGGACCGCTTCGATCGAATCGATTTGACTTTGCAAGGGCCCGACGGCACGCGGGCTTCTTATTTCTTGGCCACCAGCGCGCCGGGACCGTTTGCGGCCCAACGGGTGATGGGGGACGATCCGGCGGCCGCACGCGCCATCGAAGAGCCGCGGATTCAGGCGTTTTGGTTCCAGAGTTCGTCGGGCTATCACATGGAGGCGCGCATACCCTTGAGCTTTGTGGGCTCGCGCCTGTGGATCCTGGCCCGCGACGGCCGCGGCAACGCCCAAGCCGGAACGGCACCGGATCTGGTCCCCGATGGCGGCCGTCTCTTCTTCATGACCGCGGGTCTGAGCGAGTTATTGGAGACCTTCGTCCGTGAGGGTACTCGAGCCACCGTGGTGGACGCGAACGCGCTCAAGCTGGGGGTCGCGGGCAACTTGGGAGGGAGTGCGCCCGGCGATTCGGAAAGGCCGGCCGAGCCCTGGTATCGGTATTTCATGGCCGTCGACACGTCGAGTTTTCCGCTGCTGGCATCCGCTCCCGACCGGCTCGGCGGCAATAGCGTCGCGGCGGCGCTTGCCGGGAGGCCGCACGCGGAATGGGTGCGTGGCACCGGGAGCCCGGAGCTATTGCTGACGGCGGCCGCACCCATCGTGGCCGATGGGCAAACGCGCGGCGCGGTGTTTCTCGAGCAGGCTGCGGATCAGCAGCTTGCCCTGCGCGATCGGGCGGTGGCTCGCCTGTTCAAGCTGACCTTCCTGGCCACGGCCTCGGCCGTCATCGTCATGTTCGGCTTTTCCACTTGGATCAGTCTGCGCATCGGACGCCTGCGCGAGGCCGCCGACTCCGCGGTGGGCAGCGACGGCAAAATCCGTCTCGAAATGCCGGGATCCGCCGCCGCCGATGAGATCGGTGCGCTGTCGCGCGGCTTCGAGCGCTTGTTGGCCCGCCTCAACGAGCACACCCAGTACCTGCGTACCCTGGGCGGAAAGCTCTCGCACGAGCTGCGCACGCCGCTGACCATCGTGCGCTCCTCGCTGGACAATCTCGAGTCCGAGGGCCTGCGGGAGGATCAGCTGCGCTACGTGACTCGGGCGCGCGAAGGCACCTTGCGCCTGCAGTCCATCTTGAGCGCACTCGGCGCGGCATCCAGGGTCGAGGAGAGCATCAAGCAGGCGGAAAGGGAGAATTTCGATCTGCGTGCGCTATTGGCGTCGGCGGTCGCCGCCTATCGCGACGGATTCCCGCAGGTGAACATCGTTCTCGAAGCGCCGGTCGATCCCTGTTTCGTCCGCGGCGCTCCCGATCTTCTCGTGCAGTTGCTCGACAAACTGGTCGAGAACGCCGTCGATTTCTGTCCTTCCACCGGCACCATCACCGTGCGGCTGGCGCGAGCTTCCGGTAATTACACGCTGCAAGTGGAGAACGACGGTCCACCCATTCAACAAGAGCTCTTGGAAAGACTCTTCGAATCGCTGTTCGAGCAGCGTCAGGGCCGCGACGACAAACCGCACTTCGGCTTAGGGCTGTACATCGTGCGGCTGATCGCGGAGTTTCACGGCGGAACAGCGGTCGCCGCCAATCGCTCGAACGGCGGCGGCGCGATATTCACCATCACCTTGCCGCTGATATAAAGAGTCGGCGCTGCATCGGCCGGCTGTGGCTCTCCGGCTGGCTTGGGTGAAGACCCTCGTGAGCGAGCAGCCAGCGCTTGCGATCGAGGCCGCCGCCGTATCCGGTCAAAGAGCCATCGGCACCGATCACCCGGTGGCAGGGCACCAGGATCGAGATGGGGTTGCGGCCGTTCGCGAGTCCCACCGCTCGCGAGGCGTTAGGCTTGTCGATTTTCTTCGCCAGCTCCCCATAGCTCCAAGTCTCGCCATAGGGTATTTCGGTCAGTTCGCGCCACACGCGCTGCTGGAAGGCCGTGCCCTGCAAACGCAGCGGCAAATCGAATTCGCGCCGGGTGCCGGCAAAGTACTCGGTCAATTGCCGCACTGCCGCCGACAGGGGCGGCACCGAGACGTCCTCGATCCAGCCGTCGGTGGACTGCGCTTTGCGGCTGGGCTCCATATAAAGACCGGTCAGGGCGGTTCCGTCGGAGGTGAGCAGAAGACGGCCGATCGGGCTTTCGACAGTGGTATACGCATTCATGGATGGACTCCCAGTGACTGCCACAGATAATGAGTCGCGTAACTCCGCCACGGGCGCCAGCCCTCGGCGAGTTTCTCGAGTTGCTTTTGACTGGCATCGGCCGCCCGCATCAGCATGAGATCGCCGCTGGGGAAGGCATCCGGCCAATGCAGTGCCCGCATGGCGATGTATTGTGCCGTCCACGGACCGATGCCGGGCAGGCGCTGCAGCGACTCGATCTGCTCTTCGACATTCGCGGCAAAGCTCAATGCGATTTTTTTCTCGACGACGGCGACAGCGAGCGCGTTCAAGCAGCGGGCACGCGCGCTCACGATGCCGAGCGCGCAGATCTCCTCGGCCGTCACGGAGGCCATGCGCTGCGCGCCCGGACTCAGACGATTGAGCATGGGGTAAGGAGTCGCGATTGGGGCTCCGAAGGTTTGCGCCCAGCGCCCCGCCAGGGTCGTTGCGCCTTTCACGGACACCTGTTGTCCCAGGACGGCGCGCACCGCGAGTTCGAAGCCGTCGAACGCCCCCGCCACCCGCAGGCCCGGAATCCGGCGCACGGTTCTCGACAGCAGCGGATCTTGCAGCAACAGAGCGCTTACCGCGTCGGGCACCGCTCCTAGATCGAACTGGCGTTTCACGCGCGCAATCACCGCGCCGATTACCGGCGCCAGCGAAGGTGAGAGCTCGATGTCGAGGGCGTTGTCCTTCCTACCCCGCGACACGGCGATCCAACCTTGATGCTCATCGATGGCCACCGTACGCCGATAATGCGTCGCGTCCGCCATCTCGACACCGGGGATGGCTCTCAAACGCAGATAGTCGAGCAGGTGACTCCACGCGAACGGCGGCCGGAATTCCAATTGGCAGTGGAGCCCCTCCGCCGCATTGGCGCCGCCGCGCAGCGCGCGCGGACTCAAACCGTAACGCGATTTGAACAGCGCGTTGAAACGGCGCACGCTGCCGAAGCCGCTCGCGAACGCAATCTCGGTTAAGGAAAGGCGAGTCTCGGCGAGCAGTCGCTTCGCCAGCAGTAGGCGCTGCGTCTGCGCGAGCTCGATCGGCGATACCCCGAGTTCGGACTCGGTGACGCGCCGCAGGTGCCGATCGCTTATTCCTAAGGACGCCGCCAGCTCCCCGACCCGCGCGCTCGATAGCGCATGCTCTTCGATGCCCGCCATGGCGGCGCCGACCAATCGGCTCGACGCATCGACCGACGCCAGGCCCGGCGCGCGTTCCGGGCGGCAGCGCAGGCAGGGCCGAAAACCCGCACCCTCCGCGGCGGCGGCGCTGGAATAAAATCGCATGTTGCCGCGCTTCGCGGGCCGCGCCGGACAGATGGGGCGGCAATAGATGTGCGTGGAGCGGATGGCGACGAAAAAACGCCCGTCGAAGCGCCGGTCGCGGGCGCGAACTGCACGAAAACAAGCGTCCGAGTCGAGTTCCATGGAGACAGAATAGCCAAGAACGGCGGCGAATACTCGCCGTTTTCGGACCTCAATACGACCCCCGCCCCGGCCCCGGTCTCGACCCCGTTATGCCGTCAGGCCCTTCAGACCCGTCAGGCCCTTCAGGCCCTTCAGGCCGACAACAATTCGTGCACCGCGCGATCCGCTTGATCGATCGCGGAATCGGTGTAGGCGGCGCGCCCCGCATCCGAATTCGCAATGACGATGCGGCCGAAGCGCGCGCGGCCGACGACGTTCGGCTGCTGATCTTTCGGCAATTCCGGCTCCCACAGAGGGTTGTATTCAGGTGCATATCCGTGCGGCCAACGATTCACCGTGATCGCCTGGATGTCCGCAGCCGGGTCGAAGCCTCCCGCCGACAGCGTGCGCGCCAATTGCTCGCGGATATTGCGTTCAAAGGTCTCGAACGATGTCGCGAGCAAATCCGCGCGGCCCGCCCTATTTTGATCGTGCTCTGACAATCCCGGCTTGCAGGGGGTGCGCGTCATGTGAACCAGGATGGGATCTTCGGGCTTGGTCGGACTTACGTAGCTGCCGACATTCACGTTCTCGTTCAGGGTGAGATAGTTGTGATAGCACCCCGGAGCATAGACACTGTGAATGCCGAGCTTTTGGAAAGATCGCCAATTGCGCAGCGCGACGTTGGTGTACACCAGCGGGGTCTTCACCAGGTCGTGCAGCGCCGCCTTCTGCGCCGCGGGCAATTCCGGACACAGATAGGGGATCATCATGTTCCAGCTCGCGAGCACACAGCCGTTCGCGCGTACCGTCAATGTCTTGCCGTCTCGAACGTAGCTCACGGTCACCTGCCGCGCCGTTTTGGGATCGCCCGCGTGAACTGCGCGGACCACGGTACTGCTCAGGCGCACGCGCACGGGATTATCGTGGCGGTCCAGCCGGCTGTAGTCGACCCTCGCCGTGACCACGTCCTCGGCGCTCGAGCCCGGCACCGCCTTCGGGATGAGATCGCGGATCAAGAGCCGCGCCACGGTGGCGTTGCCGTCCGGAAAATGCAGTGTTTCCGAGCCGCCGGTATCGGCAAATCCCGCGGGCGTGTAGCCCATGCGGGAAATCGATCCGGGTTTCAGATTCATTCCCTTGAATCCGGGCAGGTCGATGCCCCAGCAGTCGAGCGCGGAAATGGCATCGATTCCGACGCCCCACCAGCCCTGTGTTTTCGCCTGATAGAACGCGATGCAAGCCTCGTCCGCGTGCACCACGTCGCGCAGGAAAGCCTGGTAGCTGATTTTCGACAGATACAGCTTTTTCTCTTCGGAGCTCTTTCCCGGGAGAAAATCGATCGCGCCTCCTTCGATCCGCAGGATGTCGGCGCGGGCCCGCTCGGGAAGCGGGCTCTGCGCGAGCGCCTTCGCCAGGTGCGGCTTGCTCCATCCGGCGACCAGCTTGTCGGTACCGAAGGTCTCCCGGTCGAAGAACACACCGGGCGTGAGTCCCTGCTGATCGTAGAACTTCCGATGCTCGATCTTGCGATGCAGTGCGGCGACGTCTATCCCTAAATCCTTGATCAGTTTCGCTGACACGGCGCTGTAGGGGCGCGGGCTCTCGATGGACAGGGTCCCCCCGTTCAGGAGCTCCATGCGCCCGGCCAGAGAAAATTCGTTACGCTTGGCATGGCCGCCGAAGTCATCGTGATTGTCGAGGATGAGAATGCGCGCAGCATGGTTCGTCCGCGAACGATAGAAGTGAGCGGCGGCCAACCCGCTGATTCCCGCGCCCACCACGATGAGATCGTAAGTCTCGCCGGTGTCGACGCCGCGCTCCGGAGCCGCCCCGTCGCGCAGCGCATGCGCGGCCTCGAAGGAGCCCGGATGGCTGCCGCGCATGCCATTGAGCAGCGGCGGATAGTAGCCCGGCCTGTCCTGGGCGGCGGTGCCTGTGCCCAAGCCCTCCGCAAAGGCTAGAGCCCCAGGGCCCAACGCGGCGGCGGCAGCGCCGACGAGCGCGCCCTGCAGGAAATCACGCCGTGGGATGCTTCGATCCATTCCGAGTTCGCGGTCGGTCAGCGGAGGCGTTCGGCTCATGTGTTAGCTCAGTTGCGGATGATGGAAGTCGCCGGCGGCCTTATTTCAAGGCCGCAAAATATTCTTGCAGCGAAGACACCCCGAGACGTTTGGCCTCGAACAGACTTTCGAGATGCTCGCGTGAATTGACCAATCCCCGCGCGCGCAGGATGCCCGCTTCGTCGAGCAGCGCCGCGAACGGCAGCCGGCTCACCTGATAGGTCATGCCGAGCGGCGCGGAGATGACATACGGAACGCCGCCGAGGCCGTTGGCGCGCACGAATTCGCGATGCTCATCGGGGTTGCCGTCGCTGGCGAGAATGATGTCCAGCCAGTCCCGTTCCTGCTTGCCGCTGGATTTGACGATGGGCAACAGCGTTTTGCACACGGGACAGGTGGGCGACACGAACAGCAGCAGCGTGCTCTTGCCGTCGGCGCGGGCGTCTCCCAGCCGAATGGCGCCGCCGTCCAAGTCCACGACGTCCATCGACGGCGCTCGCTCGCCCACGGTCAAGCCGCGATTCAGCATCAGCGCGCCCACTGGGGCGATGCGCTCGTGCAGCACACCCAATTGTCGCGTCAGCGCCAACACCACGGCGAGCAGCGCCAGCACCACCACCCACAGCACAATGACCGAGATCGCGAGCGGCGTCATCGCGAACCCCGGAGCTGCGCCGTACGCTGCGCGTTGCCCAGCAGCTGATCGGCGCACAAATAAATGAGTGCGACGGTCATAAGGCCGAACGCGATGGTGACTCCGTCCGTGATGCTCAATTCCCGCTCCGTCCACGGCACGAACGCCGCCGCGGCGACGACCGCGACAATGAGATTGCGCCAGACCATCCAAGCGGCGATGGGGCGCCGCTCATCCGGTCCGCCGCAACCGCAGGCGAGATCGCGATGTCCGCGTGCGAGATTCACGGCGATGGCCGCCGCATACGCCGACAGCAGCGCGATACCCAGCGCGGCGGCATACGGCCGGTACACGTTGACTGCGAGTCCGGCTGCAACCATGATCTCCAGTACCGGCACGAGCAACGATAAACGCGGGCGGGAATTCACCGCAACGAGAGCGGCCGGCATCAGCCCGTAGGCCGAAAAGATTTCATCGAAGCGCTCGAGGTTGCGCAGCTTGTGCGCGGCGGCGCTTAAGAACAAGAGAGCGACGGATGCAAGCATCAATGTACCGATTGCCGGATCTAGAACCATGGGCTGCATGATAGCGTATCGGCGGTTATGAACCGCAATCTACCGCCTTCGTACCTGCGCCGAACGGGCATCGCCTGCGCCTTTGCCGCCGCACTGCTCTTATCTCCGCTGCCCGCATCCGCAGGGCTGGTATGGGACATCGCTGCCGGCGTGGGCTACGGCTCGCTGGTGTTCGCCGTCGCGCTGTATCTCTATCCGCTGCGCGGCGAAGGCATTCCGCACCGGCGTCTGTTCACCGTGTCGCAGCACCGCCGCATCGGCTGGATCGCGCTCATCCTTGGCCTGGGGCATGCCGCGATCCTGCTGGTGGCGCAGCCGTTGACGGGCCACTATCTTCTGCCGTCCGCGCCGCTGTACATGCTCTGCGGCATTGCCGCGCTCATCGCACTGGCGGTGCTCGTGGCCACCGGCATTTCCGCGCGATCGAAGCTGCGACGCGGCACAACGGCCGGTACCTCGTCTTCCAACGTCGCCACACACGCCGTGCTGGCCGCACTGCTGCTCGGCCTCCTGGGCGCCCACATCATCGGCAGCGGACAGCTCATCGATCGGCCGATCAAGAGCGTGACTTTGAGCCTGCTGCTCGTACTCGCGCTGTTGTGCACGGCGTGGCGGCCGCTCGCGGCGCACATTCGGGCTCGGCTGCCGTGGACCCTGGTCGCGACTTGCATGACCGTCGCGGCGCTTGCGCTGCTGCCCACGCCCATCGGCGGAATGCGCTTGCTGCAGCCTGCGTTGACTCCGTCCACGCTGCATGCATTTTTTCCGCACGAGCACCATCGAAGCGTCGACTGTGTCGCGTGCCACCACAATTTCATCGATAAGACCGGTGCCGGCAACTGCTACGACTGCCATCGCAGCCCCCGGCGCGATCTGCACCAGGCATCGGAAGCGACCTTTCACGAGTTCTGCCGCGGCTGTCATTTGCAGTTGACGCTGCAGCGGAGCAAACATGGGCCGGTTCGAGAATGTTCCCAATGCCACACGGAACAGGCGCCGGCGCCCGCACTATCGGACAACGCGGCAATATGCCAAACTTGCGGCAACGCCAATCCAGGCTCAAATCCATCGGAAGCGGCCGAACAGGGATCGCGGCTATTTGTGGCGGCCGATGCATGGGGATTTCGATGAGAACAATAGTCATCCGAGCTGCGCTGCTGTCGCTCGCGTCGTGCGCCCGCTTGTTCGCAGCCGCGCCGCTGCCCGCCGAACATCTCACCTTGACGAGCATGCCGCCCGACAGTCCGCACCGGATCTACGTGCTCGATGAAGCCTTTTTCAACGAAATCGACGCGCGCGTGCACCTCTTCGACGGCGATACCTACCGCCGCCTCGGCCAGATCGACATCGGCTTCACCCCGGCATTCAACCTGTCTCCCGACGGCAAGACTTCGGTGGCCGCGACCACGTACTTCTCGCGCGGCAGCCGCGGCACTCGCACCGACGTGGTCGAGTTCACCGACAATGCCACCTTGAAGACGACACATGAAATCGTTCTGCCGTCGAAACGCGCTATGACACTGCCGACGATTTTCACTCTGGGATTCA
>Ga0210398_10002133_pt1 | contig 19560 bp, 13 predicted proteins | sample IncBWC4OmetaG_FD_161047 | JGI IMG/M metagenome (GOLD analysis project Ga0210398, IMG submission 161047) | Forest soil microbial communities from Barre Woods Harvard Forest LTER site, Petersham, Massachusetts, United States - Inc-BW-C-4-O | ecosystem: Environmental > Terrestrial > Soil >... | reverse complement strand
AGCATGCCGTCAGGTGAACAGGGTCAACACGCCGGTATGGCCGTAGAGCCGGTCGCGCGAGATTTCGCCATTGGCGAAGAACCCGACCAGTGGGAAATCGCCCAAGGTCTCGCGGATCATCCGGGTCTCGACCCCGGGCTCGCCGAACAAGTTCGCCCCGCGCGCCACACAGCTGACATAGACACCGGCCTTAGGCGGCCCGGCGAGCCGCCCGGCGAGCTGGCGCAACATCCGCGCCATGTCGCCGCGCGCGCTCTCGGGGTCGCGGCGGCAGAACAGGATCTGGTCGCCCACGGCGATTTCGGCGCCGACCACGAGCCAGCCCCGGCCCGGGTCGATCCCCATCAGGTTGCGCACCAGGTAGTCGCCGGTGTCCGAGCCGGCGACCGGCAGGCCGGCGAAGATCACGCCGCCAAGCCGCCGCAGGTCGCGCGCCAGATCCGGCCCGATGTCCTCGAGAAAGACGCTGAGCGCCGGGCGGCCGTCGATCACCATGACGATGTTGTCGCGCGCCTCGTCGATGCGGTGCGTCGGGCCGATCGGCATGCACCCCTGGGTCAGGGACGTGGCGACCGCGATTTCCGGTGCCAGCATGACCCCGGCAACCCCGTTCGAGCCGAGCCCGTCGGCATCCGCGCCGCCCGCTACCAGCGGGCTTTCGCAGCGGTGCGACACGAGGCCGCCAACGAGAAAGGCGCCGCTCGCCGCGGCCACGTCGACCGCCGCCTTGGTCAGGTCGGGGCAGCGCGGATCGGCGTGGACGAGCGCCAGTGCCGGCCCGGTTTTCTCGATCCAGGCAGCATGCCGCCGGGGCAGCTCGGACGCCGGATCCGGGGTCGCCTTGAACACCCGGAAGCCGTCCGCGGGCAGCGCCGCGGTGAGCACCACGGCCGCCGGCTCGCCGAAAACTTCGCTCTCCGCCGAGCAGACCCCGAGCCCGACCCCGCCGACCCACGATTTGACGCCGGTATGCGCGGACAGCTGGCGCAGCATCCCGGGCAGCGCGTCCGCCGCCGGCTCGGTCACGTAGATGATGCCGAAATTCGCATGGTCGACCGGCGACAGGCCGGCGACGCAGCGCTGCGCGAGCGCGGCGGGATCGCCGGCGGCGGTCGCGGCGGCAAACCCGGCGGTCATGACGCGCCCCGCCCGGGCTGGCCGAGAAGACCGGCGACGACCGGCCCGATCCGGTCGACGAGGACTCCGACGCCGCGCTCGTTGGGGTGCAGGCCATCCGGCTGATTGAGGTCGGGCTTCATTGCAACACCCTCCAGAAAGAATGGGTAGAGCGCGGCCTGGTGCGCCTTGGCCAGTTCGGGGAAGATCCGGTCGAAGGAACGATCGTAGGCCTCTCCCCAGTTCGGCGGCGCCCGCATGCCCAGTATAAGCACCTTGGCACCCGCCGCCTTGATTTCTTCGAGCATCTTGTCGAGGTTGGCGCGCACCGTCGCCGGGTCGATGCCGCGCAGCGCGTCATTGGCGCCGAGCGCCAGGATCACGAGGCCGGGCTTGTCGGCGAGCGCCCAGTCGAGCCGCGCCAACCCGTCGGTGGTGGTGTCCCCGGAAACACCGGCGTTGATCACTCGGGCGCTCACCCCGTGGGCGTGCAGCCAGGCTTCGAGGCGCGCCGGAAACGCCGCTTCGGGCATCAGCCCGTAGCCCGCGGTTAGGCTGTCGCCGAAATCGAGGATGACCGGAGCATGCGCCCGCGCCGGGGACGCGGCGGCGAGCATCACGGCGAGCGACGCCGCGGCGCCGAGGCGCATCGCGTTGAAAACTTTACGTCGGGCATCATATCGACGGAGCTTCGCCGCAGGCGGGTCGCCGCCGCTGCTTTTCGGCACGAACCAAACATGACCAGCTCGCTTCATTCCGGCGGCCCGCTCGTGGTGGTCGACGACGTTCGCCTGACTCTGGGCAGCCCCGCCGGACCCGTCAACATTCTGCGCGGCATCTCGCTCCAAATCGCCGCCGGCGAGACGGTGGCGCTGGTCGGCCCGTCGGGCTCGGGGAAGTCGACCCTGCTGATGGTGCTGGGCGGGCTCGAGCGCCCGACCGGGGGCCGGGTGCTGATCGACGGCCGCGACCTCGGGGCGCTCGACGAAGACGCGCTCGCCCGGCTGCGGTGCGGCAATATCGGGATCGTGTTCCAGTCGTTTCACCTGATCGCGACGATGACCGCGCTCGAGAACGTAGCGTTGCCGCTCGAGCTCGGCGGCCGCGGCGACGCGTTTGCCGCCGCCGCGGCGGGTCTCGAGGCGGTCGGCCTCGGCCATCGCCTCGGCCATTATCCGGCGCAGCTTTCGGGAGGCGAACAGCAGCGGGTGGCGATCGCCCGTGCCTTTGTGGCGGGTCCGCGGCTGCTGCTCGCCGACGAGCCGACCGGCAATCTCGACGCCGCGACCGGCGCCGCCGTCATCGACTGCCTCTTCGAGGAGCGCGCCCGCCACGGCACCACCCTGCTCTTGGTCACCCACGACGAACGCCTCGCCGGGCGCTGCGCGCGCCGTATCCGGCTGGCGGACGGCGCCGTCGCCGAGGACCGGGCCGGGCCCGCCGACCGGAGCGCCGCATTGCCGCCGCTCGGCGCGGCCCGCCGGGCGCGGTGACGACGGCTTCGTTCGCCTACGCACTCCGTCTCGCGCGCCGTGAGCTGCGCGGCGGCAGGACGGGGCTGCGCGTCCTCGTCGCCTGTCTCGTGCTCGGCGTCGGGGCGATCGCCGGCATCGGCTCGCTGGCCGCGTCCCTGACCGCCGGGATCGCCGGCGACGCGCGCGAATTGCTCGGCGGCGATGTCGAGGCTCAGCTCGCCTACCGCCCGGCGAACGCCGCCGAGCACGCGTTCCTGGCGCGCAGCGGCATCTTGTCCGCGGTCGTCTCGATGCGGGCGATGGCGCGCGCACCCGACGGGGGCCGGCAAAGCCTGATCGAATTGAAGGCCGTCGACGAGGCCTATCCGCTCTATGGCGAGGTCGTCCTCGCGCCGCGGCAGCGCCTGGGGAACGCGCTCGCCCGCCGCGGCGGCGCCTTTGGCGCGGTCGTCGATCCGGCCATCCTGGGGCGGCTTGGCGTAGAGGTCGGCGGCACGATCAAGGTCGGCGAGGCGCTGCTGCAGGTCCGCGGTGCCATCGAACGCGAGCCCGACGCCGCCGCGAGCGGGCTGATCTTCGGACCGCGGGTCATGATCTCGACGGCGGCGCTCGGGGAAACCCGGCTGATCCAGCCGGGAGCGCTCGTGACCTACCGCTACCGGGTGCGGCTGCCCGCGGGGGTCGAGCCCGCCGCCTGGGTGCAGAAGGCGCAGGCGGCCTTTCCCGACGCGGGTTGGCAGGTCCGCAGCTCTGACCAGGCCTCGCCCGATCTGCGGCGGCTGATCGACCGCGTGGGGCTGTTTTTGTCGCTGGTCGGGCTGGCGGCGCTGTTGGTCGGCGGGGTCGGGATCGGCGACGCGGTGCGCGGCCATGTCGCCGCCAAGACCGCGACGATCGCCACCCTCAAATGCCTCGGCGCTCCGAGCCGCCTTGTTTTCACGGTCTATTTGTGCGAGATCGCAGCACTGGCCGTGCCGGCGGTCGCCGCCGGCTTGACGCTCGGGGCGTTGCTGCCGGCCGTCGCGGTGCCGCTGTTGGCGCACCTCTTGCCGATACCGGGCCGGCTCGGGATCTATCCGGGGCCGCTTATCCTGGCGGCGCTTTACGGGCTGCTCACGACGCTCGTCTTTTCGGTGTGGCCGCTCGCCGCGGTCGGGCGGATTCGGGCCGGCGCCCTGTTTCGCGACACGGTCGACCCGGCCCGCCGCCGGGTGCCGCGCGCGGCGCTTGCGGCGACGGCGTTGCTGGCGCTGTGCCTGGCTGCGCTGGTCGTCGCCGGCACCGGCGACCGGCTCGTCGCGCTGTGGTTTGTCGCCGGGGCGGTCGGCGCGTTCGCGCTCTTTTGGGGAGCCGGGGCAGGGGTCGTTCTGGGTGCCCGCCATGTTCCCCGGCCGCGCCGACCGGTTTTGCGGCTGGCGCTCGCCAATCTTCACCGGCCGGGTGCGCCGACCGCGCAGGTCGTGCTGTCGCTCGGGATCGGGTTGACGGTGCTGGTCGCGGTGGCGCTGGTCGAGGGCAATCTCGGGCATCAAATCGACGAGCGGCTGCCGGCCGAGGCCCCGGCGTTTTTTTTCATCGACATTCAGCCGGCGCAGCTCGCCGGGTTTGAGGCGATCGTGCGCGACATCCCGGGCGCGCGCTCGGACGCGGTGCCGATGATGCGCGGCCGCATCACCAGGTTGAACGGCGTGCCGGTCGAGCATGCGGCGGTGCTGCCCGAGGCACGCTGGGCATTGCGTAGCGACCGCGGCTTGACCTACTCCGCCGCGTTGCCGAAGGGCTCGCGGCTCGCCGCCGGGGACTGGTGGCCTCCCGACTACCGCGGCCCGCCGCTGATCTCGTTCGACGCCGCTCTCGCCCGGGGCATGGGGCTCAAGGTCGGCGACACGCTGACCGTCAACCTGCTCGGGCGCGAGATCACGGCGCGCATCGCCAATCTGCGGACGATCGACTGGGGGCGGCTCGGGATCAATTTCGCGATCGTGTTTGCGCCCGGCACTCTCGAGCACGCGCCGCAGACCGACCTCGCCGCGGTCTATCTGCCGCGTCCCGCCGAAGAGACCCTGGTCCGCCGGGTCAGCGAGCGGTTCCCGAACGTCTCGGCGATCCATGTCCGCGAGGCGCTTGCCGCGGTCAGCCGGGTGATCGGCTTGATCGGCGACGCGATCCGCCTGGCGGCGCTCGTCGTGCTCGCCGCGGGCATGCTGGTGCTGGGGGGTGCGATCGCCGCCGGGCATCGCCGGCGGGTCTACGACGCCGTCGTGCTGAAGGTGTTGGGCGCGACACGCGGCGTGATCCTGTCGAGCTTTCTGGTCGAGCACGGCGTGCTCGGCGCGCTCGCCGGGCTCCTCGCCGGTGGGGTCGGCACGCTCGCCGCCTATTTTCTCGTGACCCGGCTGATGGCCGCGCCGTGGGTGTTTCTTCCGGGGCCGGTGCTGTGGACCTTGGCGTTGGCGGTTGTCGTGACCGTGACGCTCGGCTTTGCCGGCACCTGGCGTGCGCTCGGCGTCAAGGCTGCCCCCTATTTGCGCAACGACTAACCCCCTATTTGCGCAACGACTAACCTTGAATCGCGCCGCGGCGTCGGGGCTGCGGCTTAGAGGTCATTGAAAAGGTCCCGTTTTGTGCCAATATGGCCTGCGCGCGAGGAATTTCCCTGGCGCTGCTGCTCTCTTTGGAGGGGGTTTATGGCTCTGGGTTCGCAGCCCCGCTGGACGGTGCGGCCGGCGGACGCCGCAATCGGCATCGATGCCGGTCTGCGGGAGTATATGCTCCGCGTCTACAACTACATGGCGTCGGGGCTCGCACTGACCGGCATCGTGGCCTATGTCGCCGCTGCGTCCGGCTTCTATCAGTCCATTCAGCATACGCCGCTGATCTGGCTCGTCATCCTGGCGCCGCTCGGGCTCGTCATGCTGATGAGCTTTGGCGTGCAAAAGATGCAGGCAAGCACGCTGCAGCTCGTCTTCTGGGGCTATGCCGCGCTGATGGGCCTGTCGCTGGCGGTGCTGTTCCTGGTCTTTACGCACGCCAGCATCGCCCGCGTGTTTTTCATCACTGCCGGCACCTTCGCGGCGATGAGCCTCTACGGCTACACGACTCGGCGCGACCTGACGCAGTTCGGCTCGTTCCTGTTCATGGGGCTGATCGGCATCATCATTGCCTCGCTGGTGAATATGTTTGTCGCCTCCTCGGCGCTGCAGTTCGCGATCTCGGTGATCGGGGTCATCGTGTTCACCGGGCTGACCGCGTGGGACACGCAGCAGATCAAGGAGATGTACTACGAGGGCGACGGCGCCGAGATTGCCAGCAAAAAGGCGGTCATGGGCGCGCTGCGGCTCTACCTCGACTTCATCAACCTGTTCATGATGCTGATGCAGCTGATGGGCACCCGCCGCGACTAGGTCGTCAATCGTCGGCGGCGCCAAACGCGAACCGACCGGCCGGGCCTCGTGCCCGGCCATTTTTTTTGCCGCGTGCCGGGCGCGGCGGACGGGTCAGCCCGCGGTGGCGGCGAGTGCCTGTTCGAGGTCGCGGATCAAGTCGTCCGCGGTTTCGAGGCCGATTGACAGGCGCACGACATCGGGGCCGGCGCCGGCGGCAAGGCGCTGCTCGTCCGTGAGCTGGCGGTGCGTCGTCGATGCCGGGTGCAGCACCAGGCTACGCGTGTCGCCGATATTGGCGAGGTGGGAGAAGAGCTGGACGTTCTCGACGAGCCGCGTCCCGGCCTCGTAGCCGCCCTTGACGCCAAACGTGAACACCGCGCCAGCCCCTTTTGGCAGGTATTTCAATGCCAGATCATGGTAGGGGCTGTCCCTGAGCCCGGCATAGGAGACCCAGGCGACGCGCGGGTGGACGGCGAGAAACTCGGCGACCTTCAGCGCGTTTTCGACATGCCGCTCCATGCGCAGATGCAGCGTCTCGATGCCGGTCAACGTCAAAAACGCGTTCATCGGCGACAGGGTCGGGCCGAAATCGCGCAATGCCACCGCCCGCGCCTTGGTGGTAAAGGCGAAATCGCCGAAATTCTCGAAGAATTTGAGGCCGTGATAGGCGGGCTCCGGGTCGGTCAACGACGGAAAGCGGTTGGCTTGCGCCCAGTCGAAGCGGCCCGATTCGACGACCATGCCGCCCAGCGCATGACCGTGACCCGACAGGAACTTGGTCGTCGAGTGGCAGACGATGTCCGCACCCCACTCGAACGGCCGGCACAGATATGGCGTCGCCAGCGTGTTGTCGACGATCAGCGGAATGCCGGCCTCATGGGCGATCGCCGCCACCTTTTCGATGTCGACGACGATGCCGCCGGGGTTGGCGAGGTTCTCGACAAAGATCGCCTTGGTGCGCGGAGTCAGCGCGCGCCGGAAATTCTCGGGGGCGGCGGGGTCGACAAAATCGCATTTCCAGCCGAGCTTTTTGAACGACAGCCCGAACTGGGTCAGCGAGCCGCCGTAAAGGTTGCGCGAGGCGAGAAACTCGTCGCCCGGCTCCATCAGCGTGAAAAAGATCAGGAATTGCGCCGCATGGCCGGAGGCGGCGGCGACCGCGGCGCGCCCGTCCTCAAGGCTCGCGACCCGCTCTTCGAGCACCGCCACGGTCGGGTTGTTCAGGCGCGCATAGATGTAGCCGAAATTGTGGAGGTTGAAGAGCGAGGCGGCGTGGTCGACATCGTCGAACACATAAGCCGCGGTCTGGTAGATCGGGGTCGAGCGCGCGCCGGTGGTCGGGTCGGGTGCGGCACCCGCGTGGATCGCCCGGGTCTCGAATCCGTGGGTCATGTTGGGCGAGGCCGCCGCCGGATTCGGGCTCGTCGCCGGGTGCTCCTTGCCCCGGCGGGCGAGCGGCGGCTGCGGCGGGCGATTGCGAATGATGCCGCTGTTGACGCCGCTCCACGACAACTCGCCGCCGAGCCGCCCGAACTCGATCTTCGGGCAACGGTTCATGACGACCTCGATGCCGGCGGCTTCGGCCGTGGCCGCGGCTTCGTCGTTGCGGATGCCGAGCTGCATCCAGACGACCTTGGCGCCGATCGCGATCGCCTCCTCGACGATCGCCGGCGTCTCGCGCGCCGCACGGAACACGTCGACCATGTCGACGGGCTCGGGGATGTCGCGCAGCGAGGCGTAGGCCGTCTCGCCGAGCAGGGTCTCGCCGGCGATGCCGGGGTTGACCGGGATCACCCGGTAGCCCTTGTTTTGCAGATACTTCATGACGAAGTAGCTGGGCCGGTTCCAGTTTGGCGAGGCGCCGACCATCGCGATCGTGCGCACGCGCTCGAGGATCGCGCGCAACTGCGCGTCCGGGTAGGGGATAGGTTCGAGACCGCTCATCGCATCCGCCGAAAGTCGTAATGGCCTTGATCTTCGTCCCGATGCGGGCCGCGCTGTCAAGCCGGCTCTGCCCCCGCCGTCACCAGGTCAGCGCCGTCCCCTTGAGGCCGAGGCCGCCATATTTGCCGGTAAAACCGAAGAGCCGCAGACGGCACGGCCATGCCGGCGCGCACTCGCCGCTTGGGCCGGGTTCGGCTGCAGGCAGCGGTGCCTGACCAGGCGGCGGATCGTAATCGGCAGGCGGCGGCTGCAGCATCAACGGTTGCTGAAAGGGCGCAGGCACTGTTCCCGGCGCGGATTGCTGCGCTGCCGCCGCCCCGCCCAATACCGAGGCCGCCGCGATCCCGACGGCCGCCATCCGCCCGAGGATTGTCCGAGGCGTCAGAGCGCCTTCAGCAGCGTCTCGGCGCTGGAGACGTCGAAGACGCCCGGCTCTTCGACGTTGAGCGCTTTGACGACGCCGTCCTCGACCAGCATCGAATAGCGCTGCGAGCGCACCCCCATCCCTTCCTTGACCCGGTCGAGCTCGAGCCCCATTGCCTTGGCGAAGTCGCCGCTGCCGTCGCCGAGCATGACGATCTTGTCTCCCGCCCCGTGCTCCTTGCCCCAGGCGTTCATGACGAACTGGTCGTTGACCGCGATGCAGGCGATCGTGTCGACGCCCTTGGCCCTGAGCTCGTCGGCATTGGTCACATACCCCGGCAGATGCCGCTGCGAGCAGGTTCGCGTATAGGCGCCGGGTACCGCGAACAGCGCGACCTTTTTACCGCGAAAGAAATCGTCGGTGCTGACCGCCTGCACCCCGTCCGGGGTCACATAGCGCAACGTCACCGACGGCACCCTGTCGCCGACCTTGACCGTCATTTCTCGCCCTCCGGTGTCGCAATGCCCCATCCCAGCACACCGCCGCGCCGGCATCAACCGGAGATGCCGCGGAGCAGCCCGACCGGCCGTCGCGGGCGGCCCACGCTTGCCGAAGCCGCTCTCGGTGCCACGGAATCACGCGAGGCGCGGCACGACTTTGTCGGTCAGCATCAAAAACGTCTCGTGGCTGAGCGGCGCGCACAGCAGGTAATCGAGCCCCACCTCGTCGCGCAACCGCAGGATCTGGTCGACCACCGCGTCCGGGGTGCCGTGCAGGATGACGTCGTCGAGATAGCGGCGGATCGGGTCGACCCCGTCCGGCGTGAAGCTGCCCTGCATGACCGGGCGGTGCTGGGCGCCGAGGTAGGAATTGACCATCCACTCGGCGCCGCTGCGGGCCACCGCGGCCGCCGCCTCGGCGTTGCGGCCGAGCGCCACCAGCCGGGCCACCGGGATGTCGCGCCCGGCTTCGGAAAAGCCTGCCGCGGCGAGGCGCTCGGCATATCGGCGGCGCTTGCGGCCGATCTCGGCGGCCGAGGAATGCGGGTCCATCAGGATCGAAAATCCGCGGCCGGCCGCCCAGTCGATCGCTCTGTCGGAGCTTGCCGCCAGCCACACCGGCGGATGCGGGCGCTGCATCGGCTTGGGCAGCACCTCGATGCCGTCAAAGCGGAAATGCTCTCCCGAGAAGCTCAGCCGCTCGTCGGTCCACGCGCGCAGCACGATCTCCACGGTTTCGCGGAAGCGCGCGGCGCTCTCCTCGGGAGGCACGCCAAACGCTTCGAACTCGACCCGCGCGAAGCCTCGCCCCGCGCCCCAGTTGACCCGGCCGCCCGACAGGAGGTCGAGCAACGCCACCTCCTCGGCGAGGCGCAACGGATGATAGAACGGCGCCAACGACACCCCGGTGCCGATGCGCAGGCGCCGCGTGCGCGCGGCGGCGAGGGTGCCGACCATGTGCACCGAGGGGCAGACGCTGAACCCGGAAAAGTGGTGCTCGGCGAGCCACACCGCGTCGTACCCGGCGCGGTCCATGATCTCGATCCGGTCGAGCGCGCGGGCGTAAACCGTGGCCAGCTCGACCCGCCGCTCGGGCCAGCTGAAGAATTGCAGCACCGCGAATTTCATGCGGCGGACGATAACGGCGCCGCCCTGCCAGGTCCAGCAAAGCGCCGAGCCGGATCTTCAGTCTCGCCGCCAGCGCAAGGCGAAGCTTTGAAGACCGTTGTCGTGTGATAAACGCAATATTGACAAATCCGGACCAATCTGCTACGGATAATCAAGCTCGCAATTCTGCTTTTCCTCGCCCGGCGTCTGACACTCCAATAGTCCTGCCGCGGCCCCTTCGCTCGCCGCCCCGGTAAATCGGCTCTTCAGCCGCATCCTGGCGGCGCTGAATTCCGCCCGAACCCAATCGAGCTCGCGCCGCATAAGCGGAAGCTTCCGGTGCCTGCAGCCGCGACCGCGGCTGGGCTGAAGCGCCCCGTAAAATTTTGTGGGCCGCCATCCACCATTAATCGATAATTAAAATATTAAGTATAACTATCACTATTAGCAATTTATAGGCAACACATTTTAAAAAGGTTGTTTACATGTATTATTTTACTAATAGTAATGATTTAGCAAAACTAGAACGCCAATATCTGTCAAAGCTCGGCGAAATTGGGCTATCCATCGACATTCGAGACGATTTCGAGGCTTATACACGGATCCGGAAGGCGCACGGCGACTGCCATCTCAATCAGGCGTTTGATCCCCGGCATGCCGAAATCGGCGATCGGGATTTTTGGCTGCTCGCCGAAAACCGCGCCAGAGAACCGATCGCGACGTACTGTCTGCGCCGGTTTGTCGTGGATGATTTTTACGAACTGATCCGGTCGCTGACCCTATGGTTTTCCGATGGGTCGGAACGCGTCGACCCGCGCTTTGTCGTCGATTGCCGCATCCCGGCGTTTGGCGGCGAGGTCGTCCACGGGGGCGGCCTGTGGGTCAGGGACGACTATCGCGGCGCCTCGCGGTTGGCCGCCGCCATGCCGCGCATCGCCCGTGCCGCCGCGTTTCGCGACCGCCCTTTCGACCATGACAGCGCGATGATCCGCAACGACCCGAACGATCGCGCGGAGGTCGCCGAGCGAAAGGCGGCCTACATGGGAAAACGGGTCTACGGGTTTGCCCGTGTCGACCGTTTCGTCGATGGCTGGTTTCCGCCCGAGGGGCGGGACGCCGTCATGCACCTGTGCCATGCGACGCGAGCCGAGGCGCTCGCCTCGTTGCGCCACCCCGGCGCGGCCCGTCCGCCTCTACGAATTTTCAATCTCGGGAAGATGCCGTTCGTTGATCAACACGATCAGCCGGTCCACGCGCCGACCGTCCTGCGCCAGCGGCAACAACAGGCGCGCGTACGAATATGAGACTTTTTTTTCGACCATGCTGATCAGGTCATAGCTCGGGACCGCGGCCGCGACGACCCGCCGGTAGTCTTCCATCGCCTCGTCGCGCATCAAGCCTGCCGGCATCTCGCCGAGCGTGCGATTGGCGAACCCGCCGCCGTAGGAATTTACCGCCCCCCAAAGCCGAAACCGGTATCCGGCCGGATTTGAGCTGGCCGTATCCACCAGATGCGCCCGCCCGCGCGCAAAGTTCACCAGCTCCAGCGAGTCGAGCGACTCGTTTGAGGGCAGACGCCTTCCTCCGCGGGCATTTCCCCAAAAACCGAGCAACTGACCAAGCCATTCGTCGTCGCTCGCGATCGCGGCGACCGGTCGAGCAAGCCGTACGGAACGGTCGCCGGCGCGCGACGTTCTGAGCGGCGCGCGGTCTCGCATGACTGGCGCAGCTTTTCTGCTGCTCTCCGGCGTGTCGCAAGCGGCCTGCCAGGCACGACTTTTCCTTGGCAAAGTCTCCAGCAGTGGCGAACGCGCGCTCTGCGGGGCGCGGGCCGCCGCGTCGTCCAACCGCCTGAGCCCGTCGCTCGGATTGCTGAAGACCTCGCACCTGTCGGGTTGACCCGCGGTTCCCGGGTAGCTAATGACGAGCCGCTTTGCGGCGTGCGCCGAAATTTCGTAGCAGGCTGCGATGGCCGCGAGCGGCCTTACGACCGACGGTTCGAATCTGACCAGCAGTACGTCGCGGACCGGCTCGACGTGAACAAAGCCAAGGTTCCTTATGGCATTGGCTATCAAATCAGCCCGGTTCGCGGCGTTGCCGAGCCGCGCGCGCTGCGCGGGATGGGCCGGCCACGCTTCTCCCGCTTCGTCGAATATGACCCCGGCAGACCCGGATGTTATCGCTGTCAACGATCTCCTCGCTCGGTTGCGGCACCGCCAAGAACCCGGCCGATCGAATGACCCATGCTCGCATGACCGCGGTCCTGGCAGCGGCAAAGGACGGTCCAACCATCGTCAGATTGGCGTCAGCAGCAACCGCCTTCGGCGATCGCGACTAGACCCGGCCACGAGCAATTGTTATCGGGCGAGCGCATCTCAAGACGCCGGCAGGCGCGCCGGCGGTCGAGGCGACGCCTGCAAAGTTAGCGCGAGCGGGGCAATGCGCCGACGACCCCATCTCGCTATGCTGGCCCGGCCAACCGGAAAAAGGGGAAGAATGATGAAGGTCGCCGGTCTCGAAATCCTGCGCTGCGACGCCGGGTGGCGCAATTATCACTTTCTCAAGCTTACCACCGACAGCGGCATTGTCGGGTGGAGCGAGTTCGACGAGGGCTTTGGCTCGCCCGGCGTCGGCGCCGTCGTCGAGCATCTGTCGGCGCGGGTCGTCGGCCAGAATGTCTTCGACCATGAGCGGATTTACACCGAGCTGTACTGCCTGACCCGGCCGGCGGCGGGCGGGGTGGTCGGCGAGGGGCTGGGGGCGATCGAAAACGCGCTGCTCGACGCCAAGGCCAAGGCGCTCAACGTGCCGTGCCATGCGCTCCTCGGCGGCAAGGTGCGCGACCGGGTGCGGGTCTACTGGTCGCACTGCGCGACTTGGCGCATCAACCATCCGAATTTCTACAAGCCGGCGATCACCGGTCTCGACGGGGTGCGCGCGATCGGCGCCGAGGCCCGCGACAAGGGCTTTGGCGCGCTGAAGACCAACGTCTTCATTTATGATGAAGGGTGCCCGCGCGGTTGGCGCCCGGGCTTTGGCGTGCCGTTCGCGCCCGAGCTCAACGTCGACAAGACCGTGCTGCGCAACCTGCGCACCCATATCGAGGCGATCCGCGCCGGCGCCGGCCCCGACATGGACTTGCTGCTCGACCTCAATTTCAACGCCAAGACCGAAGGTTATGTGAAAATCCTGAGGGCGATCGCCGATTACGAAATGTTCTGGGTCGAGATCGACAGCTACAGCGCCGCCGCCCTCGCCCATATCCGCCGCAACAGCCCGCACCCAATCAGCTCGTGCGAGACCCTGGTGGGCTTGCGCGAGTTCCTCCCCTATTTCCGCGAGCAGTCGGTCGACGTCGCGATCATCGACGCGGTGTGGAACGGGGTATGGCAGTCGCTCAAGATCGCGGCCGCGGCCGAGGCGTTCGAAGTCAACATCGCGCCGCATAACTTCTACGGCCACCTGGCGACAATGATGAATGTCCATTTTGCCGCCGCCACCCCCAACCTGCGCATTATGGAGGTCGATGTCGACCGCCTGCCGTGGGACCATGAGCTGTTCACCAACCTGCCGCAATTCGAAGCCGGCCACATTGTCGTGCCCGAGCTGCCCGGGTGGGGCACCGAGCCCAACGAAGAGGCGATCCGGGCACACCCGCCCAAGACCGGAGCCGGGCTGATCAGCTATCGGCGGCACGGGTCGTAAGCCCGCCGCGGGTGATCGGCCGCGACCTGCCCGGGTGAACCTGCAATCTTCGCATCTAATCGGGGAGGTCGCTGAGCGACGCCCGCACAGCGCCGCCGAACTTCTGGCCCTGCGCGCTGTTCGCGCAGAGCGGGCGCGTGTCAAAAGGAGTGGACGCATTGCGGCGGGGAAGGGCGGTTGTTCTCACCCTCGCTGTCATGCTCGCCGCGGGCCTGGGGTGTTGGAAACTTGTGGAGCTCGCCTCTGCTCGTCCGCCGCCCGCCGCGCCGCCGCCCGCGGTCCCGGTAAACGCCGCGCCGGCAAAGGTCGCGAATGTGCCGGCTATCGTGCCGGCGTTGGGCACCGTGCAATCGATCGACACGGTCAACGTGATGCCGCAGGTCAACGGCCGGATCATGGCGATCTATTTCAAGCAAGGGGATCAGGTCACGGCGGGGCAGCCGCTGTTTCTGATCGATCCGCGTCCGTATCAGGCGGCACTCGAGCAGGTCCAGGGGCAGCTCGCTCACGATCAGGCGGCGCTCGCCGAGGCCAAAATGGATCTCGGCCGCTATCAACGGCTCACGGCGGAAAATTCGATCGCGACACAGACAGAGCAGGATCAGATCTATGTCGTCGGGCAAGACCAGGGGACGGTGAAGCTCGACGAGGCCAATGTCGCCACCGCCACGCTCAATCTCGCCTATTGCCACATCGATGCGCCGGTCGCCGGCCTGACCGGGGCACTCCAGGTCGACCTCGGCAATTATGTGCAGGCGGCGAGCAGCGCCCAGCTGTCGAGCAGCACGCAGTCATCGAGCAGCGCCGGGTCGTCGACGACCGGCGCCGCGCCATCGGGCGGCGTCACGCCGCTGGTGACGATCACCCAGATGCAGCCGATCTACGTGAGTTTCAGCGTGCCGGAAACGCAACTCGACACAATCCGGGAGAACCAGGCGAAGGGCGCGCTCGAGGTCGACGCCTATTCGCAGGGCGGCAAGCTGATCGCCAAGGGTAAGCTGACGCTGATCAGCAACCAAGTCGCCACCGCGACCGGCACGATCCTGCTCGAAGGCACGTTTGCCAACCAACACGAGCGGCTGTGGCCGAATGAATTCGTGGCGGTGCGGCTCGTCGAGTTCGTCCGGCCGAACGTCGTCACCGTTCCCGCCGCGGCGGTCATGACCGGCCCGAGCGGCCCCTACGTCTATGTGATCGGGCCGGCGAACAAGGTCAGCCAAGTCAACGTCCAGGTGACCGCGACGCAGGATGATGTCGCGGTCATCGGCAAGGGGCTCAAAGCGGGCGACGAGGTCGTCACCAACGGGCAGTATCGGCTCGACAACGGAGTCGCGGTGAGCGTCCAGGCGCCCAAGACGGCGACGGCCGGCTGATCGCCGATGAGCGTATCGGAACCCTTTATCCGCCGACCGATCGCGACGGCACTGCTGATGGCGGCGCTGCTGGCGTTCGGCGCCCTGTGCTATTCGCTGCTGCCGGTGTCGGCGCTGCCCAATGTGCAATTCCCGACGATCTCGGTGTCGGCGCAGCTGCCGGGGGCGAGCCCGGAGACGATGGCCGACACCGTGGCGACGCCGCTCGAGGAGGAGTTCACGGCGATCCCGGGCCTCTCCTTCATGTCGTCGAGCAGCGGGTTGTCTTCGACCTCGATAACGCTGCAATTCAATCTCAACAGCGACATCAACGCCGACGCGCAATTCGTGCAGACCGCGATCAACGAGGCGGAGGGCGTTCTGCCGAAAAACCTGCCGACCCCGCCGACCTATCGCGAGAGCAATCCCGCGCAGTCGCCGGTGCTGATCTACGCGATCTATTCGGGCGCGCTGCCGCTCTATGCCATCGACCAATACGCGAATGTGATGCTGGCCGAACAGCTCTCGACCGTCAGCGGGGTCGGTCAGGTGATCATCGCCGGCCAGCAGCAGCCCGCGGTGCACGTCCAGGTCAACCCGCAAGCGCTCGCCGAGCGCGGCATCGCGCTCAGCCAGGTGGCGACGGCGCTGTCGGGCGCGACGCTCGACGCGGCAAAGGGCAATCTCGAAGGTCCGCGGCAGGAATACCCGCTCGACGCCAACGACCAGCTGTTCGACGCGCAGCAATTCGACAACCTCATCGTCGCCTACAGCAATGGCGCGCCGGTCGAGCTGAAGGACCTCGGCCGGGTGATCGACTCGTCGGTCAGTCCGCGAACCGGCAGCTGGTACGGCACGACGCCCTGCGAGCTATTGCTGATCGAGCTGCAGCCGGGGGCCAACACGATCCAGGTCGTCAACCAGATCAAGGCGATGCTGCCGCAGCTCACGCAATCGATCCCGCGCGCCGTGCATGTCGACCTGGTCTCCGACCGCTCCGTCAACATCCGCGCTTCGGTCTCCGATGTCGAGTTCACCCTGCTGCTGACGATAGGGCTCGTGGTTCTGGTGATCTTCGCGTTTCTGCGCAAGCTGTGGGCGACGATCATCCCGGGCATCACCCTGCCTCTGGTCATCATCGCGACCTTCAGCGGCATGTATTTCCTCGGCTACAGCGTCGACAACCTGTCGCTGATGGCGCTGACGATCTCGGTCGGTTTTCTCGTCGACGACGCGATCGTCATGATCGAGAACATCGTCCGCTATATCGAAGCCGGCGACCCGCCGCTCGAAGCCGCACTTAAAGGCGCCGGACAGATCGGCTTTACGATCGTCTCGATGACATTGTCGCTGATCGCGGTGTTCATCCCACTGCTGTTCATGTCGGGGGTGGTCGGGCTTCTGTTTCACGAATTCGCGATGACGGTGACCCTGACCTTGCTGTTTTCGGCGATCGTCTCGCTGACGTTGACCCCAATGATGTGCGCGCTGTTTTTGTCACGCGAGGACGAGCCGGAAAAACGCCGGCGCAGCCTGTTCGAGCGCGGCTTCGAGCGGCTGCGCGACGGCTATGACCGGGGCCTGCAGTGGGCGTTTCGCCACCGCTTGCTGGTGCTGTTGTCGACGCTCGCGCTGATGGTGCTGACCGGCGTGCTCTATGTGATGATCCCAAAAGGATTTTTGCCGGAGCAGGACACCGGGTTCATTTTCGCCTCGGTTCAGGCGCGCCAGGACACGTCGTTCGCGGCGATGACCAAGATCGAGAACGAGTGCGCCGAAATCCTCCGGCAGGACCCGGCGGTTTCCGGAGTGGTCGGCTTCGCCGGCGCGACCGGCGCCAACGCGAGCGAAAGCACCGCGCGGATGTTTGTCCAGCTGAAGCCGTTCGCTCAGCGACCCGCGGTGCAGCAGGTCATGGCGCGGCTGCAGCCTCGCTTCAACGCGGTCATCGGCGCCAACGTCTTTATGCAGGCCGGTCAGGACATCAACATCGGCGGCCGGCTCGAACAGGCGCAGTATCAATATACGCTGACCGACGCCAGCTCGACCGAGCTCGACCACTGGGCGCCGATCCTGCTCGGCGGCATGACGAAGCTCAAGCTCTTGACGGATGTGGCGTCCGATCTGCAAGTCGCCTCGCCGAACGTGGCGGTCGAGGTCAACCGCAACACCGCCTCGCAGCTTGGCCTATCGATGTCGGCGGTCGACACCACGCTCGGCGACGCGTTCGGCCAGACGCAGGTTACGACGATTTATTCGCCGACCTACCAGTCGAAGGTGATCCTGGAGGTCGAGCCGCGGTTTCTCGAAAATCCAACGAACTTGTCGGATGTTTACGTGCAAAGCAGCACCGGCGCCGAGGTGCCGCTATCGGCGGTGGCGCATTTCACCACCAAGGCCGAGCCGCTGACGGTCAATCACCAGGGATTGTTCCCAGCAGTGACGTTGTCGTTCAATCTGGCGCCGGGTGCCGCATTGAGCCAGGCGGTGGCCGCGATCGACGCGCTGCGCGCCCAGATCGGCGCCCCGGCAACGCTGATTGGCGCCTTTGAGGGCACCGCCCAGGCCTATCAGCAATCGCTGGTCACGATCCCGCTCTTAATCCTCGCCGCGATCGCCGCGATCTACGTAATCATGGGGGTGCTGTACGAGAGCTTTGTCCACCCGATCACAATCCTGTCGTCGCTGCCGCCGGCCGGGGTCGGCGCGCTGGCGATCTTGATGCTGTTCGGCTACGAGCTGACCCTGATCGCGATCATCGGCATCATCCTGCTGATGGGCATCGTCAAAAAGAACGCGATCATGATGATCGATTTCGCGATCGAGGCCGAGCGGACCGAAGGCAAGAGCCCGCAGGATGCGATCCACCAGGCTTGCCTGTTGCGCTTTCGCCCGATCCTGATGACGACGGTGTGCGCGCTCGTCGCTGGCTTGCCGCTGGCGCTTGAAAGCGGCGCGGGGTCGGAATTGCGCCGGCCGCTCGGGGTCGCGATCGTCGGCGGACTGCTCGTCTCGCAATGGCTGACCTTGTACACGACGCCGATCGTCTATCTCTATCTCGATGCCCTCGCGCAACGGCTGGGCCGACGCCGCTCGGCCGTGACCGCCAGTTCCCGCCAACCGGCGCGCTGATCGGCCGATTTCTTCAGGCCTTGCCGCGGCAAAGCCTGAAAAATTTATCAGGCGACGTGGGAAGGTCGGCGCGAGCGACATAAGCTATTGGATCTGACCACGCCATGACCGCCGCTCAGCCCGAGCCGACAGTCGTCCAGATCATCGACTTCATCGACGGGGTGGTGATGCTGTTGGCTACTGCTGTCGGGCAGCTATTGTCTGGCGTTAACCCGGCGTCCCCTTAAGGACGGAGTCAGGGGCTCCTGCCACGCCGCCGTCGCGTCACAGGCCATAATGCCGATAGACCTGTCACGAGGAGAGCAAGGCTCTCCGGTTCTGGAACCGATGTTAGGACGAATGTCGGGGGTGTGTCTGTGTTCACATCCAGGTTTACGGAAAGATTCGCCAGTGTTCCGCCGATAACAAGGGATGAATCTCCTAAAGCTAGCTCGGCCAAAGAGTTTGAACCAATAAAAGTACCGGATATTATTGCATTGTTTGATACGTCGAAAGTATTAAACGTGACGTCGTTAAAGGCGTCTAGCGGTGGGGAGGGCAATCCTAAAGCTGCCGGGTAGCTATCGACTGTTACATTTGTTGCGGCGACGTTTGTGCCATTGACCAAGTCGATCTCGCCCGTGACGGTGCCGTCCGTAGTCCCAACCGTATTGCTGAACGAAAACGTGAAAACGAGGGCTTGTGACGCCGTCGGGGACATCAGGCCGACAAGAACCGCGCCGATGATGATGGTAATAATTCGCCTCATAGTCCGCCCCTCTCACAAGATAGCCCGCGCTAAAATCCACATTCGGCGATTCTCAGGCCATGATCGCGCTTTTGACCGGGCTGGCAAGGGCAAAATCGCGTTCCAATCGCGAGCAGGAGGTGATCCAACGCCTACTACGGCAGCCGCTGCTTTCTGCCGATCCACATCTACGAGGCGACGGCCGGCAAGCCAGTGGCAATCATCCTGCGCCCCGGTAAGACGCCTGACGGGGCCGAGGTGGCGCTGGTATTGCGCCATGTGATCGGCCGTATCCGCGCCCGCTGGCCGGCGGTCGACATCGTCGTGTGCGGCGACGGCCATTACGCCCGGCCAGAGGCGATGGGGTGGTGCGGGCGCAAGCGCATCGGCTACATCTTCAGCCTTTCTGCAATGCGGTGCTGCTGCTGCGCCGGGTCGGCGATCTTGGCGAGGACGCCGCCGCTCGGCCGCATCGGCGACGAGGGCTTGAAGGTCCGCCGCTACGGAGAATTCCGCTACGCCGCCACAAGCTTGAGCGTCGAACGGCCGGTCATCGGCCGCGTCGAGGCCGGTCCCCAGGGTGCCGACAGCCGCTTTATCGTCACCAATTTGCCGGGCTTGCCCATGGCGCTCTGCGAGAAGGTTTACTGTGCCAGAGGACAGGCCGAGAACCTGATCAAGGCGCACAAGCTGCACCTCGCGACTGACCGCACCTCATGCACCAAGGCCACCGCCAATCAGTTCCGCCTGTT
>Ga0210398_10002131_pt1 | contig 19565 bp, 23 predicted proteins | sample IncBWC4OmetaG_FD_161047 | JGI IMG/M metagenome (GOLD analysis project Ga0210398, IMG submission 161047) | Forest soil microbial communities from Barre Woods Harvard Forest LTER site, Petersham, Massachusetts, United States - Inc-BW-C-4-O | ecosystem: Environmental > Terrestrial > Soil >... | reverse complement strand
GGCAACGAAATGTCCGAGCTTGTCTGGCATACCGCCGCCGAAGCGCTGGCGGAGTATGCCAACGGGCGATTGCTGCTGATGTTCCCGACGCGCGCCATATTGAAGGACATTGCCGAATTTCGGGACTTCGACGCGCTGTTCGAGTTCGCGAACCGGCCGCGAAGAATTACCGCGATCACGCCCGTGCTGCCGGGCGGCGTTCAGCCGTAGCGCTCGTAAATGCCGAACTGGTTGCCAATATGCACACGCAATCCGATGCAGAATGGCGCGATTACCCGAGTGATCGAATATGAGGGGCTCTTCGTCGGCAGTGTCGGTGCATGAAATACGAAATCCGTTCTCTCGCCGATGCGCATGCCGCAGAAGCCTCGGCGGTTATTCAAGAGAGTTTCTTGGCGTTGGCCGCGGCCGACTGGCACCCCGATGCTCGAAGCGCATTTCTCGAGGCGACGGCACCCGCGTCCCTACAGAGCAAGTTAAGCACGATGACTTTTGCCGCGGGCGCGTTTGCCGAAGGTGGAATTGCGGGCGTCATTCTTATGCCAAGCCCGGGCTTGCTGGGGCTTCTCTTTGTGCACCCGCACTGGCTGCGCCTTGGAATTGGTCGGGCACTCTGGGAATCGGCTCGAGCACATATCGAGGCTAAATTGCCGGAGGTCTGTACCGTTGAGCTAAATGCAACTCCGTACGCAGTCGATTTTTATAGATCTGTAGGATTTGTTCCAATTTCATCGGAGTTTGAACGCGACGGCCAACGCGCCGTTCGTATGGCATGCTGGTTACCGGCTCGCGCGCTCGGCGCGAACGTGCGACGTGCCCTAGACAATAGGGCATAAACGGGTCAAATTGGCGCAGTTACCAGCGGGTGGCGAACAAGGAAGTAAAAACGTGATAAACCAGGAAAGGCGGATCGTGACGGATAATCTATACGCCCCACCAAAATCTAAACTCGCCGACATTGGGCACGATGAGGTGTCGCCGGCGATTTGGAACCCTAACTCCGCGGCGAATTGGAGCCTCCTTTTTAGCCCCGCCTTCGGTGCGTACTTACATATGAAGAACTGGGAGGCACTCGGTGAGCCGATCAAAGCCTCCGTAGCGAAGGTATGGGTATTGGTGACGCTGCTCGCACTTGCAGGCACTGCGCTGGCAGCCGCCTTCTTGCCAAACCCTAGGTCCCTCGATGGCGTGTCGCGAACCTTAGGGCTGATTCTGTTACTAAGTTGGTACTTTTCGAGTGGCCGAAGCCAGGTGCAGTACGTTAAGTCGCGGTATGGCAAGGATTACCCAAGGAGGAGTTGGGGCAAACCCTTGCTTCTCGGGTGCCTGGCGCTCATCGGATTCATCGTTTTCATTTTTCTTGTCGCTCTCGTCGCGGCAGCTCTCAAACGCGGGGTCTAACAATTAGGCGCGAGGAAACCACTTGAACCCCTATATCGTCGCGCTGACATACGCCGTCGTAGGCACTGCTGTGGTTTCTATTGTTTTCGCCTTGTTCAAAACACCGCATCAGCTCTGGGAGGTGGCACTCGCAGCTTTGGTTGGAGCAGCGCTATCTTTCATCCCAACGGTGGGCGGAATCGCATCGCTCGCCGGGACTCTTGGAGTTCTTTTCTGGCGTTTGGGAGGGGGCCTGGCCACAGATATATTTGTCTCAGTCGCAGTGGCGCGCCTGTTGATGGTTCCAGTTTTGTTGGTACTGAATCGTCACTAGTCACTTTCCGATATGGCGACTGATTGGAACAGCGTATGGGCACGGCAAGATTGACATTACGGCGCGCCGAGTTGGGCGACGAACCAATTTTGCGTGAATTACGGCTTGAGGCGTTGTCGAAAGCGCCCGATGCCTTCGGGTCGACGTATGAAAGGGAGGTGGCGCGAACCACAGCGGATTGGCGGCGATGGATGTCGCCGGGTGTGACCTTCATTCTTTACGAAGCCGAGAAAGCTCGGGGCATGGTCGCCGGCGTGCGCGATGAAACTGATCCTGCGATCGCGCATCTGATGGCAATGTGGGTGCATCCTCAGACCCGTGGATTGGGTGGCGCGGATAAACTCGTGACGGCAGTTTTTGCTTGGGCGCAGGCAGAGGGTGCCAAAATAGTGCGGCTGAAAGTGATCCAGGGGAATGATCGTGCTCGACATTTTTACGAGCGAATGGGCTTTCGCGGCACCGGGCGGGAGGAATTACGGCAGCGCGACGGCCTAATCGAGATCCAAATGGAGCGTCTCGTGGATCATCTGGGTGGGCATTGACTTCTCAGCGGGCGGCGCAGAGTTGTTTTGCAGACCGCTCACCTTGGTGGATATGCGGTGCCATCTTGAGCGCGGCGAGGGATTTTCGTAGCTGTTCGCGCTCGGCAAAGGTTGCAGTCCAGTAGTGGTCGTGGCACTTGCTGTAGAGGCGGATGGCTTTGCCGATGAGCAGGGCGTTGGCGATCAAGGCGATGGGCATTTCCGCCAGAGACTCCAAGGCACAGTGGGGGCAGGTAACGGGGATTGTGAGGATGGGCTCGGGCATATCATTTCCCTTGGCATGGGTCCATTCCGCAGACTATAGACGCGTGACGGCCCTTGGGTTGCCAAGGAAATGAAAAGAAGCCTGAAGGTTTCGCTAACGGACAAGTTGCGTCTGGTAGACGCCGCTCTCCGGGCCGGCTTCGACTCTCACCCAAGTTTTAGCCGGGCGAACCATGAAATAGCCCTTCACGACGTTGGGTTCGTTGCGCAAGCCTTTGCGTAGATCGTTGGCGGTGTCGGTGATGACGAAGCCCGCCGCTTCGCCCATGGGAATCCAATGGTCTGCTGCGACGCCCCGAGGGGCTTCAGGGGTGCCGAGGCCGCGAGCATCGGGAACGACGGCGGACACAATGGCTGCTGCGAGAAGTAGGCTGAGTAGTTTATTGATCATTGAAGTCTCTCTAAATGGAAGTGAACTTTAGACCCGAGCGTGATTGGATCAAGCACGGGCTCTCCCTCGAGGCGAGCGTCCCTTTGGATCGATCGAAGCGTGAACATGGGGTTAACGGTTGACGCATCGGCAGGGGGATGCTGAGGAAGTGGGTTTGGATGTACGCTGTAGGCCTATGGGGTGGCTCAGAAAGAATGCTTTTTGGATATTTGCGCTGGTGCTGATGGGACTAGCAGCCTTTCTCGTGCACAGAGCGCGACTTCCGTGAATGGAGTCGGCGTTCCTGGATCCCGAAAAGCCGATGCGTCCGATCGATGCCTTGCGACAAGGGAAGGTGGAGGCGGTGGTGGCTGCTGCGCATTCTTTCCTCGAAGCGTTTAGCTAACAAGTAACGATGGGCCGGTATCCGCGCGAGCGCATTGAAGCGCGACTGCACTTATTTGCGATCGACGGGGCGCATCGGGTGTTCGGGGTTTCGCGCATGCCGTTGCAGCTGTATTCCTCGCCTTCGCGGATGCGGATTTCGACGCAACCCGATCGGGAACTCAATTTGCTGGATTGGCAGGATACCCGGTCGACAGCGAAGTGCCACCAACTCTATGTCGCTCGTGATATTGGAGTCTGGTGTAATATTGAAACCTCGCGGTTCGCTTTGGTTTATCGACATGGAGGGTTCACATGATCGCTCGCAAAACAGCGCGGATCAGCGCGGGGCTACTGGGCCTCGTCTCAGAAGGCCTCCTATCAACTGCTTACTTTATTGAAACCACATCGCGGCCAGCGATCCTCTTTTTGATGATTTTGATCGGCGTCATGATGGTGATTCTGGTGGCACGGAAGTAGCGGAGAGGCTGGGAGGTCGGAGATCATGGAAGAGAGCAAGTATGCTTAGACGGCATTTTTGTCGGCTAATTAATTGTTAGATGCTGAATTCTGCGCAGCGTTTCTTTGGGGATCTCCGTTTGATGATGGGGGCTGCGCTTAGCTTCAATCAAAAGCGCGCGTGCCTCGGAATTGGACTTTTCGTGGCAGTGGTTTGTTGCGCCAATTACGAGTTCGGTTGGTTTTTTAGTCCTGCCAATGCAAAAAGGATCGTTGTCATTATCCTTGTTATTCTGGTGCTCTTTCAGTATTTCGTTGGTCCAAGCTTTCAGGAAGTGCAAGACTATCGAGATCGCGAGCGTGGACAATAGTGCTGCAGATCGTCCAACTAACAATCGATTCGAGCGATCGCGGGGCCGCATCTTCGGTGAGCCAAGGAGGGAGTCGATGTTTGGGATAAATCAGCTTCGTTTGTCGCCGGCGCACCCGCGCGTCGCTCAACCTCGTTAGAGCCGAGAGTCGCGCGTTTCGGCTTTCTTGGTATAATCCAGGGATGGACTTTGATACCCTTGAAAAACAAGCGCTTGGCCTCCCGGTAAAGGATCGCGCTCGTCTAGTTCAAGACTTGCTTGAAAGTCTGGATAAGTTGACGCCCGCAGAGGTCCAATCTCTGTGGCTGGATGAGGCGGAGCACCGCGCCAATCAAATCGACCGTGGGGAGGTGTCCCTGGTCTCCGCCGAATCGGTTGCACTAGAGGCTCGAGCGATCCTTAAGTGATCTTTCTGTTTCACCCTGCGGCAAGGGTTGAGCACTTGGATCATATTCGGTATTACGAGCAAATTCTTCCTGGCTTGGGGGCTCGATATTTGAGCGACTTTGAGGGCACGATGGGCCGCATAGGTGAGGCGCCACACCGTTTTCGCGTCACGCGCGAGCCGAATATCCGAATTCTGTCGTTTGAGAAATTTCCTTACTCAGTAATTTTCCGCGATGTCGGAGCCACGGTAGAACTATTGTCTGTGCCGCATGATCGGCAGCGCCCAGGGTACTGGTTGGAGCGGCTCTAACAATCGGTTAGGTCGCCGAGTCGCCGGTGCAAGGTCGGGAGAACATTCGCCAGATGTTTGCTACCGAATTTGCCAAAGCGACGATGCACTGCGTGATTGAGAACTACCGCCGCAATTCACGACAAACTCCGTGTGACGTGTGGGCGGCGCACGAATACAATGCGGTATGTCGTCCATTGATATGAGATCCGCTGTCTTGATTGCCCACCGTTCGACCCCGAACGACGATGTGCGCAGCCTCACGGTGCAGCTGCGAGCGGAGGAGCCCGACATTCTCGTGTTCCAGTATTCACTCGTGGCGGACATGTCCCGTGTGCGCGTGCCGCTATCCGGCGCCGGTGGACGGGCCGACGCCCTATGGGAGCATACTTGCTTCGAAGCATTCGTCGCGGCCGCAGATGTGCCCGGCTACCACGAATTCAATTTCTCGCCATCGCTCGACTGGGCCATCTACCGCTTCAGTGCCTACCGTGAGGGAATGTCGCCCGCCGAGATTCGCCCAGCCCCGGAAATCTTCCTGCGCCGAGGCGACGATGGACTCGAGCTTAAGTCGGCCGTGCGTTTAGAGCACCTGGCTGACTTGCGTGATGTTCGTCACCTGCGGATCGCGCTGGCCGCGGTCATCGAAGACGATCATGGTAGGCTTTCGTACTGGGGGTTGCGGCACCCGCCCGGCAAACCCGATTTCCACCACGCGACCGGATTTGCACTGGAAGTTGAGCGCCCATGAGATTTGGGATCGACCGACTGCTCGAAGAGCCCGAGCTGCGCAAGCCGCTCAAGGGACGGCGCGTGGCGCTATTGGCGCATCCCGCTTCCGTGACACGCAACCTCGTGCATTCCCTCGATGCGCTGGCGGCGCTCGGCGACGTAACCTTGAGCGCAGCCTTCGGCCCCCAGCACGGGCTGCGCGGGGACAAGCAAGACAACATGGTCGAGTCGCAGGACTACACCGACCCCGTCCACGGTGTCCCGGTCTTCAGCCTTTACGGTGACGTACGCCGGCCGACACCTGAAATGATGGATACCTTCGACGTTTTGCTGGTCGATCTACAGGACGTCGGGTGCCGGATCTACACGTTCGTCACCACACTGCGTTACGTGCTCGAAGCGGCTGCGAAGGAGCACAAGGCCGTGTGGGTTCTCGATCGCCCGAATCCTGTGGGCCGGCCCGTGGAAGGGCTGATGCTCAAGGCGGGTTGCGAAAGCTTTGTCGGCGCCGGCGCGATGCCGATGCGGCACGGTCTGACACTCGGGGAGCTTGCACGGTGGTTCATCGGAACTCTTGATCTCGACGTCGACTGCCGCGTCGTGCCGATGGAGGGTTGGGAGCCGGACGCCGCACCGGGATATGGCTGGCCGCTCGGCGGGCGGACGTGGGTCAACCCGAGCCCTAACGCGCCCAATCTCTGGATGGCGCGCTGCTATCCGGGCTCGGTGATGCTCGAAGCCACGACGTTGTCGGAAGGTCGTGGGACCACCAGGCCCCTGGAGTTGTTCGGGGCACCGGATCTGGACACGCGGGCCTTGTTGGCAGAGATGCATTCGCTTGCAACGCCCTGGATGAGCGGCTGTCGGCTCCGGCCCTGCTGGTTCGAGCCTACGTTTCATAAGCACGTAGGCAAGCTCTGCGCAGGCGTCCAGGTGCATGTGGAAGACGCCGCGTACTATGATCACGAAGCTTTCAGGCCGTGGCGACTATTCGCGCTGGCGTTCAAAGCTCTGAGGAGGCTGCGGCCGGATTACGAGATTTGGCGCGACTTTGCCTACGAGTATGAGAAGGACCGGCCCGCGATCGATGTGATCAACGGGAGCGATCTGCTGCGTCGGTGGGTGGACGATCCTTCGGCGACGCCGGCCGATCTGGAGGCGCTGACGGCTCGCGACGAGGTCCGCTGGCGCGGCGAGCGCGAGGCGGTGCTTATCTACTGAAGTCCTAGTCAATGGAAAACAGCATCTTATACACGTTCAGCACCATTGCCCAAGCTCTGGGCGGTGCGTTCGCACTGCTCTCCGCCTTCGTGCTGTTTCGATTCCAGTCCCTGGACGCATCAATGTCAAATGCGTCACGGGGCTTGAGGTCGATCTGGAAAACGCCTTCTGATTTGGAGACATACGATACTTTGCGAGGGCTTTCGGTTTGGCCCTCGCTTAACAAGGCAATCGATGCGCAGATCGCGAGAATGACCGCGGCAAACGAAGAGCCGAGTTTTGAAGTGATGGCGACGAAGACACGCCTACGCGCCGGGCAGAGTCTGCATGGTTTTCTTACATGGACTTTCTGGTTGGCGGTTTCACTGACGTTTTTGGTGATGACGGGTTCAGTGGCCATCATCCCGTATGCACATGAAATCGCGGAGGCGTATAGCCTGAAATGTATTCATGTGCTCAACCTTGTGGGAGTCGCGGCATTCGCCCTGTGCATGGTCTCGTATGTGTTTGTGATCTATGCCGCGCTGGTCAGCCGTTACGGCAAGAGCATTATTCAACCGCGAATCGACGCGTTGATAAAAGGCCCGTAGTGCACTTGCCAGCGTGGAACATCGCTTCCGCCGCATGCTAGGATCCCTGATGCGCTCACATTTTCTACTCGCCGTGTTGATTGCCATTCCCCTGCCGGCGCTTGCCGTGCCGGGGCTCCATGATTTCAAGAGGGTGGCCATCGCGCAGGATGGCCACCACATTGCTTCGATCGAGACGTCGGATGACGGCAGCGACAGCGATGCGCCCGCTTCGCTCATGATTCGGGATCTCGTCGGCGGGGCGGTGGCCGTGCCGCTGCCGTGCACCGCCGGACCCAACTGCAAGGTGGATTCGCCCGCCTGGAGTACGAACGGCCAGCTCGCCTTCCTCGTGTCGCGACCCCAGGAGGGAGTCGCGGAGATCGACACGATGGACGCCAAGGGCGGCGCGGTGCACAGGGTGCTCAGTTTCAATGGAACCTTGGATCGATTGCGTTACGGGCCGGGCAACCGGCTCGCCGTGCTGGCGACGGCGCAGGCGCACAAGTTGGTGGGCCGCGCGGAGGCGGGCGCGCCCTTGGTGGGCGACATCGGCAGCGAAGCCGATGAACAGCGGATCGCCGTGGTCGACGGCGCGGCGCTCAAATTTGTCTCGCCCGCGGATCTCTATGTCTATGAATTCGATTTCCTGCCTGACGGTGGGTTCGTGGGCACTGCGGCACCCGGGGATGGCGATAGTCAGTGGTGGGTGGCCAAGTTGTACGTGTTCGAGCAGTCGCAAGCTCGCGTAGTGTTTGCGCCGGGACCGCGCGAACAGCTGGCCGCACCGGCGGTGTCGCCCGATGGAAAAAGTGTGGCGTTCATCGGCGGTTGGATGAGCGATTTTGGCTCGACGGGCGGCGATGCCTACGCGCTGCGTCTCGATCAGCCGGGAGCGAAGCCGAACAACCTGACCGCGGGTTCGCATGCAACCGTGACGGCACTGGATTGGAGCTGCGGGGAGGGACTCACGGGACTGATGCTGGCCGGCGATACGGTAGCGATCGCAAGACTCGATACGGCCGGAGCGAAGCCCGTCTGGTCGGGACAGGCGTCGCTCACCGGCGGAATGGGGAACGGACTTTCTTGCGGGCCGCATGGCGTGGCTGCCGTGAGCTCGAGCTTCGGGGCGCCGCCGGAGATCGTGGCGGGACCACTGGGTCATTGGCATCCGATCACGCACGAGAATGCGGCGATCGGCGCACCTTCATTCAGCGCGCATTCGGTGACGTGGCGCAATGAAGGATTCGATGTGCAGGGCTGGCTATTGGAGCCGGCGGGCGGCGAACCCGGCGTGAAACGGCCGATGGTGGTGTTGGTGCACGGTGGGCCCGAAGCGGCCTCCACCAACAAGTTCTTGCCCGCCCTCAGCCAAGCGCGCGTGTTGTTGGAAGCGGGATGGGACGTCTTCGAACCGAATTACCGGGGCAGTTTCGGTCAAGGCGAAGCCTTTGCCGCCGCCAGCATCCAGGATCTGGGCGGCGGCGATTGGCGCGACGTGCTCACGGGCGTGGATGCCGCGGAGCGGACGGCGCCGATCGACGATACCCGGCTGGGGATCATGGGCGGCTCTTATGGGGGCTACATGGCCATGTGGAGCATCACGCAGACGCATCGGTTTCGCGCTGCTATCTCGCATGCGGGTGTTTCGGACTGGCTGTCCCTCGAAGGCGAGGCGCCGCAGGCGGGATCGGATGAGGTGAACTTTGGCGGCTCCGTCTATGATGATCCCACGCCGTATCTTAAGGCGTCGCCGATCATGCACATGCGCGGCGTCAGCACGCCGACCCTGATCACGGTAGGCGAGCGCGATCTCGAATGCCCGATGCCGCAGAGCGAAGAGTTCTACACGGCGCTCGAGGCGCTTGGCGTGCCGGTCGAATTTCACGTGTATCCGGGGGAAGGCCATCAATTGCGGAAGGCGGCGGATCGCGCGGATTTTCGTAAGCGGACCGTTGGCTGGTTTCAGCGCTGGTTCGCGGCCCCGGCGGTGTCCGCGAAATGAAGCGTCGGTGCCGAACTGTTCGGCCAGTTGCGTCCGTTCAAGGACTGTTACGCCGCAGCCCATCCATCAGAATGTCGATGAGCCGACGCGCGCTCGCTTCCCAGCGCACGTCGGGATTGCTGTAGCTGACTCCGATCAGCGCACGCAGCAAGTCGGACGGATCGATATCCTTGCGCACATCGCCGCTCGCGATCGCGCGCTTCACGAGGGTGGAGATCGCGTTTGTGATCAGTTCCACAGAAGTTGTGTGCAGGGTGGACGTGCGAGTAGCCGCAGCCGCCAGCGATGGCGCGATGATGCGTTTGGTGGCGATGTAGTCGACGAACAGGTGCATCCACTTATGCAACGCCTCGCCCGCGGGTGAAGTCTGAAGCAGCTGCGGCACGGCTTCGGCCAGCTGCTCGACTTCACGCCGGTAAACCGCTTCTACAACCGCCTCTCTGGTCGGGAAATGCCGATACAGTGTGCCGATGCCGACGCCGGCGCGGCGCGCGATTTCTTCCAGGCTCACCTCCAGCCCGACGCCCGCAAACCCTGCCTTGGCGGCGTCGATCAATAACTGTCGGTTCCGGGCACTGTCAGCGCGGGGTTTGCGCGCCGCGGCAGTTGGTTTTCCTTTCACGATTACCGGTCTACTCCTCAAATAGTACTTGCCAAACGGAGGGTGCCTCCGTATATTAAGCGGAGGTACCCTCCACTTGCAATTAGACCACTTTTACCCGGTGAAGCGGTAGGGCGTTGTGGAAAACAGCGAGGATTTGACCATGAGCAATCTTTTTGGAGCCACCTCGACGACGGACGAGGTGTTGCAAGGCATCAATTTGACCGGAAAGCGGGTGCTCATCACCGGCGTCTCCGCCGGCCTTGGCGTGGAGACGGCGCGCGCACTGGCGGCGCACGGTGCGCAGGTTGTCGGAGCTGCGCGCGATCTATCCAAAGCGCAAGCAGCGACGGAGCAGGTCCGCGCACAAGCCGCGAGCGGCGGTTCTCTTGATTTGGTCCAGCTCGATCTGGCATCGCTCGACAGTGTGCGCCGCTGCGCCGATGGGTTGCTTGCCGCGAATGAGCCTTTTGACCTGATTATTGCGAACGCCGGTGTGATGGCGTGCCCCAAGAGCAAAACGATCGATGGCTTTGAGACGCAGTTCGGCACCAATCACCTGGGACACTTTGTCTTCGTGAACCGCATCGCTTCGCTGCTCAAAGCCGGTTCGCGGCTGGTGAACTTGTCATCCGCGGGGCACCGATATGCGGATGTCAATCTTGAAGATCCGAACTTTGAGCACACGCCCTACGAGGAGTTCATCGCCTACGGTCGCTCCAAGACCGCCAATGTCCTGTTTGCAGTCGAGTTCGATCGGCGGCACAAAGCGCGCGGGGTGCGGGCGACGGCGGTGCACCCGGGGGGCATCCGAACCGAGCTCAGCCGGCACTTGACGCCCGAGGTGCTGGAGAAATTGATCAAGGAGATCAATGCCGGCCAGCCCAAAGGTGCTGCGCCCTTTAGCTACAAAAGCATTCCGCAAGGCGCGGCGACGTCCGTGTGGGCCGCTTGTGTCGCCAATGCCGAGGCGATCGGCGGTCGCTATTGCGAAGACTGCAGCGTGGCCGAGGTCGTCTCAACCCCGGGTTTGCGCGCGGGTGTGCGAGCTTACGCCCTTGATCCGCAACGAGCACGAGCACTGTGGCAGAAGAGCGAAGAGATGGTCGGCGAACGATTTAACCAGAACTGAAGCCGCGCAGGCGCGGTACTTGAGGAGAAGACATGAATACACAGACATCAAATCTACATATTGAAGAGAGCCCAAGGGGCCAGGTGCTCATCCCGCTTATCCGAGCGGCAGCGACCATTGGCTTTGCCATTGCGCCGTGTTCGTTGGGCTTCGTCATCATTGCGGTATCCGAGCACTTGATTCGCTCGATCATGGTCGGGGAAGACCCCGAGATGCTGATGAGCGATCTGCAGAATCAGTTTCCGAACGCCGTAATCGAGATCATGGAGAACGACGATGCCGGACTGGTCGCGAAGGTCGTCGACTTGATTGAGCGCCCCGAGCAGGCATTGGAGTTGCCTGTCGATGTTCGCGGCACGGATCTTCAGACGCGCGTATGGGATGCCTTGCAGACAGTGCCCGCGGGCAGCACGATGAACTACACGTTTTTGGCGGAACAAATCGGCGCACCCGCGGTCTTAGCGGCGACGCAAGCGGACGCTTCTCGAGCGCGATGCCCCGGGTAGTGCCGCGCGAGCATACGAGATGGATCTGAGGCGGGATGGATCTGACGCGGCACGCGCCGCGACGGCTAGGTGCTGTCTGGGTAGAATAGGAACGGACGGCATGGTTTTGCCGGACAGCGCGGCCGACGAAAAACATGAAATCCACACTGGTCTTTGGTTTGCTGGCGATCTTCGGACTTGCCTCTTGTACATCCGGCGGTCAGAGCAAGCCGACCCCTGATGCGGTCGAACCCGTCTCCTCTGAAAACGCGTCGGAATTGGCGGCGGAGCAGCAGCGACTACGTGACATCATTGTCTTTTCCAGCAAGCACTATGGGCGGGGCTTGGCCGAATTGCGGGTTGTCATTGCCGCACCGGCATTTAAGTCGCTTGCAGTCGACGATCAATTCCAGGCGCTCACGCTCGCGGCAGGGGCTGCGACTCCTACTGAAACAACACTCGCGCGCGGCTACCTCGACCGCGCCATCGCGCTGCCTGGAATAGGATTTGAAGATCAGTTAGCTACTTTGAGTTTGGCGGTCAATTCTGGATATGCGGAGGCCGCAGCCAAAAGCCTGACATTACTAGCTCGACAATGGCCCGACCGGCTTGCGAGTTTCGATAACCGGCTAATTTTCCGCGCCCTGTGGTTGGCCGAACAGGTGGCGTCCGGAGACAGGCTTTTGGTGCTGCAGGCTCTGTATGCGGCACATTGGAAAGTCGACTGGGGCATTGAGCCAAGCGAGTACTGGCGCGATTTGGCGCTTCTCGATCTTGAACAAGGCTCTCTGCGCGAAGCGATCGATGTGTCGACTCACGTCACCAAGGCCTATGTGCTCATCGCAATGCGAGCGGATCGCCGCTTCGACGCTGTCGTGGCGGCGCATCCCGATCAGTTCGACGTTGAAGCTGCTGCGGACAGGGAGGCAAAGTTCTTTCAGTCACTGTCGGATGAGCACCCAAAATCGCTCGCACTCAAAGCACGTGTGATGGAAGCGCTGCTGCATGAGCAGCATTATGCAGCGATGCTCGCGGCTTCGGATTATGCAGTGCAAGAAATCAGAGCGACCAATTTTCCGGACAAACTATACGATGACTATGTCGAGGAACACGGTTCGTATTTCTATCTAAGATCGATTGCGCTCCAACGGGAAGGTCGCTGGGAAGAGGCGGTGGCGCAGCTCGTCGAGGCTGGTCACGAAGGCGATCTCAATCAACTCATCAATCTTGCCTCCCTCTATTGCGCGCTGGATCGCCCCAAGGACGCGCTTACCATCATTAGTCCCATAGGGCCGACGCGGACGAGTGCGTACGGCGCGATGCAAGTAGAGGCAATCAGGCTGCAGTCCGCGGTCCAGTTGGGAGACCGCGCCCAACTATCGCGCTCGATGCAGTATCTGAGCTCACACCACGCGGATGCGGCGCGTGCGTATTTGTATGCATTGATTGTCGCAAAACAGTTGGATCAGGCCGCCCGCTATCTGATCACTGAACTCGAGGATGAGGAATTGCGCCAACGGTTTTTGCCGGATGTCCAAGAATACCTGCCGGCGCCGGGCACGAAAGCAGAATTGGAGATTGAAGCGCAATGGCGCTCCGTCATTTCCCGCAAAGAAGTGCAGGCGGCGATTCATAGGGTGGGCAGAGTTGAGAGTTATCGTCTGGAGGCACCGTAAGGGGTCTGCAGCAAGGGAGAGCCGATGCCGATGTCTCGACACCTCATCTCGTTAGTTTTGAGTCTCTGGTGCTTGTCTTCGCAAGCCGCCGACCTGCCGGTCGTGGTTGCACCTCAGAGTCCGCGGCTGGTCCGCTTATTGGCGGATCTCGATGGGAAGAATCCATCCACGCTCGATGCGTTTTGGAAGGAAATCGAAAGAAACCACACGCCATTGGTTGAAGACATCCCGAATCAACCGCACGATGCGCTTTATACGTTTCTCGTTCACGCAGACCCGGAAGACGATGCGATGAACGTTCGACTGGGTGCTGATTTTCCCATGCACACGGCGGAGCACACGGACACGTTTCAACGCCTGGGAGGGAGCAATGTTTGGTATACGAGCTATGTGCTGCCCAAGGCTTCGCGGATCTTTTATCGAATGAGAGTACCGCAGGGCTTGCAGCGATCACTGTCATCACCCGCTCGCTTCACGATTGACGGCGTTCTCTATGAGCACTATTTGGACCCTTTGAACCCGCGAGTTTTTCCCGAGGGGGAGCCTCACGTCGACGCCCCGGGATCGTATTACGTCGGCTCCGAGGCGCCGCCCAGTCCCTACTTGCAGCGCGTCGGCAATGGTTCCGCCGGATCCTTGGAGAAGTTTGAGATAGAGAGCCCCGTCTTGGGCGCAAAACGCACCGTTACCATGTATACACCGCCGAATTACATCGGCAATTCAAAGCCTCTCTCCCTGGTTCTTCTCTTCGACGGGGAGTCTTACCTCATTGACGTAGCCGCTCCCACCATCTTGGACAACTTGATTGCCAGCAAAGCCATTGCGCGCACGATCGTTGCTTTTGTCCATACTCGAGGAACGCGGAATGATGATCTTCAGCCGAATGAGAAGTATCAGCAGTTTATTGCCAAGGACCTGGTCCCGTGGATACGCAAGCGCTATCGCGTCAGCCGAGACCCTAAGCTAAACGTGGTGGCGGGCAGCAGCTTCGGTGGATTGGCGGCAGCCTACACGGCATTTGTGCATCCCGAGCTTTTTGGCAATGTCCTGTCGCAGTCCGGTTCGTATTGGTGGTCACCCACTTATTTGCAGGACGTTTCGCCCAGCCCGAACGCTGGCTGGATGGTGAAGAAATTCGCTGAATCTACTTCCAAACCATTGCGATTTTATATGTCGGTGGGTTCTTGGGAGAGCGCCGGGATGCTGTCCGGGAATCGAATTCTAACCTCTGTGCTTAAGGGTAAGGGCAATGAGGTCATTTACAGCGAGGTCGTGTCGGGACATAACTATGCCAACTTCCAACAGTCCTTTCCCGATGGATTGATAGCGTTGCTTGGGCCAAGACAACACTAAATCGAATCGCGTCATCGGGCTATTTGCTCCGGCAGCGGCTCGGCGAGTGCTCTATTGATGTCGGCGATCAGTTCGTCCACGGTGCGATCGCCGTAGCCCACATGATTGGCGACTACTTTACCGTCTCGGCCGATCAAGAACAGATGCGGTATCCCGGACACGGCATAGAGCCTGGCAACGTGGTCGTTACCGTCTGTCATGACGTTGATCTGCCAGTGGGCTGCGGGCCTTTTGATCGCGGCGAGTGCCTCGGGTTTGTCGTTGTGACTGACGGCGAACACGACGAGTTTGTCCTTGCCAACCGCCCGCTGAGCATTCTCCAAAATGGGCAACTCGCGCTTGCAGGGAGCGCACCATGAGGCCCAGAAGGTCAGTATCACGACTTTGCCGTGTTGGCTGTTCAAGGTGGTGTCTTCTCCCGTGACGAGATTGCGGACTTTGAAGTCGGGGGCGATGGAGCCGACGGCGGGGCCCGTGGGTGCTGCGTTCACGCCGTCCGCGTGAGCCCAAAAGATAATCGTCAGCAGATAGAAATAATGCTTCACGCGCACTCCTTGCTTTTTCTGAACATCGGTCCTTCTGCCATGATACTCCCGGCCTTCATCCAGAGTGAGTCCACAGTAATACAGTGGATTAGTCCTTTCCGGCGCCGGCCTGCGCCGCATAAATCTTGCGCACAGCATCCATGGTATCGGCTTCTTCCACGCGCTTGTCGTCCCGGTAACGCTTCACCCGCGCGAGCCGCAGCGCCAGGCCGCCTGGGTAACGGATACTGGCCTGTAGGTCGCTGAAGGCAATTTCCACGACCAGCTCCGGCCGGACGTACACGGTTCCAGAGTCGCGTCTCACCTCGCGGGCGAGGAACTGCTGGGTTTGCCAGGCGAGCATGGCGTCGGTGAGACCCTTGAACGTCTTGCCCAGCATGACGTATTCACCGGTCTTTGGATCGAGCGCGCCAAGATGCAGGTTCGACAGCTTGCCGGTGCGCCGGCCGTAGCCCCACTCGGCGGCGAGCACCACCAGATCGAGCGTGTGGATGCGTTTGATCTTGAGCCAGCTTGCGCCGCGATTGCCGGCCTCGTAGGGAGCGTCCAGCGCCTTGGCCATGACGCCTTCGTGGCCTGCCGCGATGGCGGCCTCGTAAAAGGCGCGTGCCTCAGGTTCGGAGGAAGTGACGAGCCGCGGGATCAACAGCGGCGCCGGGACGGCTCCGGCGAGGGCCGTGAAGCGCTCGGCGGTAGATCGGCCGGCGATGGTCTCATCGCCCACCTTCAGGCAGTCGAAAAAAAATGCCTGGATGGGCAGCGCGGTGCGCGATGCCGCGACGTTGAGCTTGCGGCCAAAACGCTTCATCGTCACCTGAAAGGGGTGGGGTCTGCCTTGCGCATCGAAGGCGATCGCCTCGCCGTCGAGCACCAGTGCGCGTTGCAAAAACGTCCGTGCCAACTCGACAATCTCGGGGATGGCGGCGGAAATCTCGTTCAAGCTCCGGGTATAGATGCGCACCTCATCGCCCAGCTTGTGGACCTGAATTCGCGCGCCATCCATTTTCCACTCGAATGCCACCTCGCCGTGAATTTCCTGCAAGGCCTCGGCGACATCGGCGGCCGTTTGCGCCAGCATGGGCATCACCGGGGAGAACAGTTCGAGCTGAAACTGTTCCAGGGCGCCGGATCCCTCGCGCAGGGCGGCCCGCGCGAGGACGCCTAAATTGCTGGAATACATGGCCGCACGGCGCACCTCTGAGACGGGCAATTCGGCCGCCGCGGCGATGGCGTCGATCATGACGCCGGCCAGCGCGCCCTGGCGCAGCTCGCCGAGCATGAGGCGCAGCAAGAACTGCTGTTCGGGCGCGGTTGCGCGCGAGAACAGTTCTCTGAGTACTTCGGTGCGGCGCGCTGCAGATCCCGCGCCGCGTACCGCGGCGAGGTGCGTGAAATGCTGATCGACATCGGCGATCGACAGCGTTTCTGCGTCCGCGGCGGCGCTCGACGCGGTCGCCCGCACCGCGGAATACCCGACGCCGATTTTTCCCTGCGGGATTTCGCCCGACAGGTAATGAACGCCGGTATCGATTTCTTCGGGCGCCAAGGATCGCAGCAGCGAGGAGAGCTCACGCACCTTGGCCGTGCGTGCCGGAGTGGCGCCCACACGCTGCGATGCGCGGACCAGTTCGGCCAGCAGGGTCACGTGCTCGTTACCGCCTCGACCCAGCCCGCGAGTACATTGAGCATGTCGGCACGGATTTGACGGTCGGTAAATGTACTGCGGGCGGGCACGTGGAAGGAATGGTCGGCGTCGGGCAACACGCTCAAGGTGGCCAGGTTTCCCAACCGGGCGATGAGCGGATCGAGCAATGCACGTTGCGCAAATTCATCGCGCGCGCCCTGAAGAAAAAGCATGGGAATATGGACTTTGGCGAGATGCTCGCCGCGCGTCTCCGAGGGTTGCTTGGGTGGGTGGAGGGGAAATCCCAAGAAGAGAAGGCCGCACACATGGGGGAGCGGATCGGCCGCCTGCGCCTGCGAGGTCATGCGCCCGCCGAAGGACTTGCCGCCCGCAATCAGCGGCAGTCCCGGCACCAACTCGTGGGCCGCGGCAACGGCCGCGCGGACCGTGGCGTGACAGACGGCCGGCGGATCCGGTCTTCGGCCGCCCTTTTCCATGTAGGGAAACTGATAGCGCAACGTCGAGATATGAATTGCCGCAAGATCGGCCGCCAAGCTCACCATGAAAGGATGCAGCATGCCGGCACCGGCACCATGAGCCAGGACATAACAGGCTTTGGACCCCGGCGGGCGGCTCAAGATCCCGGAGACGCGCGTGGTCGCGCCGACGTCGATGTGAACGGATTGAAGGTCGGCGGTGGTCATTTTATCGAAGCGGCAACAGCGGCGCAGGCTCTAAGCGCGCGTGGCCCGCTTGATGGCATCGGCAAGCGGCCGTGCGCCGTCGGCGTAATTTTTCCACGGCTTGAGTTTGCTCATCAGCTGCGGCGCGGTCCTGACGGTAAAGGACTTAGGATCCAGGCCCTTTTTGACCTCGCGCCATTCCAGCGGCATCGATACCGGCGCGCCTTCCCGCGCTCGCGGCGAGAGCACCGCCACCGCCGTTGCGGTCCGATCGTTGCGTAGATAGTCCAGGAAGATTCGGCCGGAACGCTGACTCTTGGACATGTTGTCGAGATATCGGGTGGGGCTGTCCTGCGCCATCTGCGCGCAAATGAGGTGCGCGAAATTCTTGGCGATCGGCCAGGCCATCGCTCTTTTACCCTCCGTCAACGGCGTGACCACGTGCAGCCCCTTGCCGCCCGTGGTCTTGCAGAAACCGATCAGACCGATTTTCTCCAGCCGGGCGCGGATCTCAGCGGCGGCGGCAATGACGGCGTCGAAGTTTACATCCGGCGCCGGATCCAGGTCGAAGACCAGACGGCCGGCGACTTCCGGATCGTTCGGCGCGCAGTTCCACGGATGCAGTTCCAATGCCCCAATCTGGGCCACCGCGGCCAGTGCCTCGACACGGTCGATCTGCACGTACGCGGCTTTGTCGCCGCGCACCTTGGCGAGATCGAACAACTCCGACATCCCCGCCATCGCGTGGCGCTGAAAGAAATTCTGACCGGCGATGCCGTCGGGCGCCCGCACCAGCGAACAGGGCCGGCCTGCCAAGTGCGGCAGCATCCACTCTCCCACCTGCTCATAGTAGTGGGCGAGGTCGAGTTTGGTGACCGGCTTGCCGTCCCCGGCATCAGGCCATAGCGCCTTGTCGGGCTTTGATATCGACACGCCGAACACCGAAGAGCCGCCGGCTGCGGGTGCAGACTTGGCCGCAGACTTGGATTGTTTCGGCGCGGCGCGTGCGCGCTTCGATGGCGCTGCGTCTGGTACTTTTCGCACGGTGCGCTCCTCTGCGGCAGTGGGCTCCGCGGTCGGGATTTCGGTCACGACATCGGCCGGATCCTTGTCCTCTCGCAAGCCTTTGAACGCCGCTTGGCGAATCATGCCCGAGTTGGTCCAGCCCTCAAACTCGATCTCCGCGATCAACGCGGGTTTCAACCAACGGACATTGCTTTCCTTCGGCGGTGCATTCGTACCGGTGAAAGGACTTTTCTCGCGGGTCAGCTTTTGCAGTTTGGGCAGCAGCGTTTTCACCACTTCACGGCCATAGCCGGTGCCGATGCGCCCCACATAGTCGAGCCGCCCATCGCGGTTCACGCCCGCCAGCAGTGAGCGCACGGTGCCTTCCTCGGTGGTCCAGCCGCCCAGAATGACTTCCTGCCCCGCACGGCACTTGGCTTTGACCCAGCTGTCGGTACGGCCGGAGAAGTAGGGGGCGCTGAGCTTTTTCGAGATGATGCCCTCGAGCCCGATCTTGCAGGCGGAAGCCAGCACCGCTTCCGCATTCGACACCAGGTGCGACACGTAGCGGATGCGGCCGTGCGCGCCTTGTGGGTCCAAAAATGTTTCGAGCCGAGCCTTGCGCTCGCTCAAGGGCAGCGTGCGCAGATCCTCTTTGCCGTCGAACAACAGATCAAACACGTAGCAAACGAGGGTGTCGGTGTTTTCTTCCGACAGCGCGGTCTGCAGCGCGCCGAAGTTCGGCAGTTGACGATCATCGAGGGCGACGATTTCGCCGTCGATGATGGCGTCGCGCAGGGCGCCGGCCTCCTTCGCAATGGCGGCGAATCGGTCGGTCCAGTCCAGGCCCTTGCGCGTGCGGATGACGGCCCTGCCTTTTTCGATGCGCAGCTGCGCTCGGTAGCCGTCAAATTTGACTTCATGAGCCCAGCCGGCCCGGTCCGGCGGCCGGTCAACCAGCTTGGCAAGTTGCGGGTCGATGAACTTCGGCATGGCGCTCGCCATCACGGGCTTCACGCGCGAAGCTCCGATGCTCGCAGGTTTTGCGGCTTTCGCAGATTGGCTGTCTTGCGCAGGCCTCCGTGCCACCGGCGTGTCCGGCGCACGCGTATCAGCGGCGTCATCAGCGCTCTTGCCAATCCATACGGCATTCG
>Ga0210398_10002130_pt1 | contig 19568 bp, 17 predicted proteins | sample IncBWC4OmetaG_FD_161047 | JGI IMG/M metagenome (GOLD analysis project Ga0210398, IMG submission 161047) | Forest soil microbial communities from Barre Woods Harvard Forest LTER site, Petersham, Massachusetts, United States - Inc-BW-C-4-O | ecosystem: Environmental > Terrestrial > Soil >... | reverse complement strand
CTCGGCGAGGCGCTGTTCAAAACTCTTGCCGGCCTCCGTTGAGGTGGGCGGCGGCGACGCCGCGGCCATCGCCGGGACCGCTTCCGGAACCGGCTCGGGAACGGGTTCCGCCGGCGTGGCCTGTGTGACTTCCGGTGGAGCGGCGGCCGGTTCGGGGCTTGATTCAGCAGCTGGAGCGTCGGTCGGCGGAATGAGCGGCGCGGCGCCCAGCGCGGTCAGCCGCTCGTCCAGCCGGAAGATGCGGTGATCGAGCATCGCGACCTTGCTGGTCAGCGTCTCGATCTGCGCCCTCAAGCGGCGCCCCACCAACATCGAACGCAACGACAATAGAAACGGCGCGATGAAGAACAGAAAGCCCCAGGGGAGCACGTCGTCCCAGTCCATGCCGCCACCTCGCGATCGTCACCGGACGCTATGCGCTTGCTTCATCCGGCGGGGCCATCATATAGTGAGTGAACATTCATTCACAAGGACTATTCTACTTGCGGGCGACGGGGGTCAAGGACCGGGTGGAGCGCGCCGCGCTCGAATTATTCGCGGCCCGCGGTGTCGACGGCGTGTCGATCGCCGAAATCGCCGGCGCGGCGGGCATTTCGCAAGGCGCGCTCTATCGCCATTATCGCAGCAAGGAAGAGCTGGCCGCGCATTTGTTCGCGGAGGCTTACCGTCACATGGGCGCCAAGTTGGCGGCGTTGGGCCACAGCGCTTGCGGCTTCGAGGGGCGCATCGCCGCCATGGTCGGGCATTTCTGCGCGCTTTACGACCGCGACGCCGCCCTCTTTCGTTTCATGCTGCTGGCGCAGCACAACTTGCTACCGGGGCTCGGTGACGACGGCGCGCCGGTCGTGGCCATCGAGGAAGCCGTCGTCGATGCTGTCGCGGCCAGCGAGATGGCCCTGGTCGCGCCCGAGGCGGCGGCTGCCGCCATCATGGGCATCGTGCTGCAGACCGCGCTGTTCCATATCTACGGCCGCATCGAGGGGCCGCTCACGCCGCGCGCGCCGGCGCTGGCGCGCGCCGCCGTCGCTGCCGTTCGGGCATTGGCTGAGCCGGTCAGCGGTCCAGGGCCGCCGCGTTGTAGGTAGGACTCGATCCGGGGCATGAGCTGTCGCTCTAGTCCTACCGCTCGGTCGCTGCATCGGCCCAGCGCGGCTCCTTGGCAAACTGGTCTACCAACCTGTCGAGGAACAGCCGCACTTTGGCGCTGAGCTGCCGGCGATGCGGGTAGAGCGCAACGATCTCCATTTCCGGTGTGCCGTACTCCGGCAGCAACGGCACCAAATCTCCGGACGCCAGCAGATCGGAGACGATGTAGGGCGGGCACAGCCACAACCCGAGCCCGGCAACGGCAGCCGCGCGCATGACAGCAACGCTGGTGGTGACCAGATTGCCGGACAGGCGGGCGGCCACCTTACCGCCAGCTGGATCGGCGAAGTAAAACTCGGGGCCGTAAATCGCATAGGCGTAACGCAGGAAATTATGCGCGGCGAGGTCGGCCGGAGCGCGAGGCGCGGGGTGCTTGTCGAGATAGGCCGCCGAGCCGCACAAGACGTAACGCCATTTTGCGAGGGTCCGTTTGATCGAGCTCGAATCGGGCGGCGAAAACGGCATGATCGCGAGGTCGAACCCCTCCTGCACGAGATCGATCATCGGATCGCCGGTGAGCAGATCCAGCGAGACCTCCGGATAGTCCTCGAGGAAGTGTCTCACTATAGGCGCGATGAAGCGTGACAGGCCCTGATGACAGTAGACGCGAAGCCGGCCGCGTGGCGTCACCTGCAAGGCGCTGGCGACTTCATCGGCCTCCGCCAGCTCGTGCAGGATTTGCGAGCAGCGCTCGTAATAGTCGCGGCCGATCTCGGTCAGGCTTACCCGCCGCGTGGTGCGGTTCAAGAGGCGCACGCCAAGAGTGTTTTCCAGCGCCTGCACCTGATCGCTGATCGTTGTCGTCGACACGCTCAGACTGCGCGCGGCGGCGGAGAAGCCGCCGTTCTGCGCGACCCGCACAAAGGCGGTGATGCCCGCGAGACGATCCATGGAAGCCTCATTATCCGGAATTTCATGATAGTCCTTACGTCAGGCATCTTATTATCACGTAACGGCTCACGCCTCATCTCTCTCGCATCAACACCGGAGAAGAGCCATGGGCATCTCACTGAAATCGCTAAGCCTGAGTGCGGCGGTGCTCGCCGCGACAATCGTCGTCGCGAATGTGCACGCCGATGCCGCCAATGCAGATCCGCGAGTGACGCAGACGGCGGCGGCGACCGTGACGTTGCCGCCGGTCGTGGTCCATCCGACACCGCCGTCGAGTTGGTACTACGACCCCTACACGAGCGGTCGGTCGCAGCACGCGAGTTCGCTGAACCACGTGCCGTGGAGCCACTACAAAGTGCCGGTTGGCTACGATGCAAACGTCGCCATGCACCCCTATACCAGCGGTTTTGGCCCGTGCGCCGAGAACGCTCAACCGGCGCAAGGTTGTCACCACATCCAGAGCACGCCGATGCCGACGTCTCACTACGAGCGGGCGCCGTTTAACCAGTAAGGCGCGCGACGGGACACGTGTTTGAAGCGGCGGGCAGCCTCCTTCGCGGGAGGCGGCCTGCCGGCTTTGAGGAGCAGGAGACAGGCTATGGACTACGACCCCTATGAACAGAGAGTCACCCTGAGGCAAGTCCTCGCGGGTTGGCTCCTCTGTCTGACGATGGTCGACTTGGCATTCACGACGAACGGGCATCGGAATGCGATACCGGACGCCAATGCCGTCGACCCGGCGCACGCCGTCGCCGCGGTTTGCTGTCCGATCGGCGGCGCCCGGCTCCCGTCTTTCACGTCGTGCGCCCCCGACGAACGCGGAACGGTGAGGTTGGCGAGCGGTCCCCTGTCGTTGCCCGCGAACCCCTGTAGCTAAAGCTGTCCGCCGATCGGCATGACGGGGCCGGCGCAAAATTTGCGCCGGTCCTCGCCTCGTCCAGTCGAGGCATTATCCGGAAATTTCGGACAGTCCTTCCGCGCATCAGGCAATTATCGACCATGACCCTCGGAGCCATGTTTACGGCAGCAGGCCGTTCGAGGCCGGAAGGGGATTGGGCAATCATGACCGATACAACGCAGACAAGCCAATTTCGCGCCGCCGTGGGCAAAGCCGGGGCGCGCATTTCCGGCGGCAAGCTGAAGCAAGCGGCGCTCGGCCTCGCGGTGATCGCCGGCATTTTCGCCGCCGCCGATTACGGCCGCTACTATTGGGGAACGGGGCGATATCTCGTGTCGACCGACGACGCCTATGTCGACGCGCATTCGTCGATCATGAGCCCAAAGGTTTCGGGCTACATCTCGGATGTCCCGGTCAACGACAACCAACCGGTCAAGGTGGGCGACGTGATCGCCCGCATCGACCCGCGCGATTACCAGACCGCGCTCGACCAGGCGCGCGCCAACGTCGCGGCCGCGCAAGCGAGCATCGACACGCTGACCCAGCAGATCGCGCAGCAGCATCTTGTGGTCCAGCAGGCCGAGCAGCAGGTCGCCTCCGATCAGGCGGCGCTCACCTATTCGCAACAGGATTTCCAGCGCTACACCGATCTGGAACGCACCGGTTACGGCACCGTGCAGCGCGCGCAGCAGGCGCAGTCGGACATCGTCCAGAAGCAGGCGAAGTCGGATAGCGACAAGGCGGGGGTGGCCAGCGCCGAGAAGCAGATCGGCGTGCTCCAGGCGCAACTCGAGCAGGCCCGCGCGACCCTGGCGCAGCAGCAGGCAAGCGAGCATCAGGCCGAGCTCAACCTGAGCTACACGACGATCACCTCACCGTTCGACGGCACGGTCGGCGTCCGCAACATCCAGATCGGACAGTATGTGCAGCCCGGCACGCAGCTGATGGCCATCGTGCCGCTGCATCAGGTGTACATCACCGCCAACTACATGGAGACCCAGCTGACGCATGTGCAGGCCGGCCAACCGGTGACGATCAATATCGACACCTTTGACGGCACGGTCGTGCACGGTCATGTCGAAAGCCTGGCGCCGGCGAGCGGTCAGCAATTCGCGCTGCTGCCCCCGGACAACGCCACCGGCAACTTCACCAAGATCGTCCAGCGCATCCCGGTCAAGATCGCGATCGATGCCAACGACCCGCTCGCCGGCCGGCTGCGCCCCGGCATGTCGGTCGAACCGACGATCGACACCAAGCCGTCGAACGACACCGCCCTGTCCGCCATTCCCGGCGGCAAGGTCAACGGTTAGCCGAGGGAAGCGGCCATGGACACGAAACCTGAAGAGGCCGTGACGCTGAAGACCTGGATCGCGGTCGGCGGCGCGCTGATGGGTGCTTTCCTGGCCGTGCTCAACATCCTCATCACCAATGCCTCGCTGCCCTATATCGAAGGCGGCATCGGCACCGGCGGGGTCAACGGCACCTGGATATCCACCGCCTACCTGATCGGTGAGATCATCGTCATCCCGCTCACCGATTTCATGAGCCGGGTGGTGTCGATGCGCCGCTATCTGCTCGTCAACACGGTGCTGTTCCTCTTCTTTTCAGCGTTGTGCGGTCAGGCGACGAACCTCACCGAGATGATCATCTTCCGGGTGCTGCAGGGCTTTACCGGCGGCGTGCTGATCCCGCTCGCCTTCACGATCATCATGACGATGCTGCCGCCGGCGAAACGGGCGATCGGCTTTGCCGGGTTCGCGATCACCGCGACCTTCGCGCCGGCGATCGGGCCGACGATCGGCGGCTACCTGACCGACACTTACGGCTGGCCCTGGGTGTTCTACGTCAACCTGGCGCCGGGCCTCATCATGCTGGCGGCGTTGTGGTTCGCCCTGCCCAAGAGCGAGCCGCAGCCGGGTTTGTTTTGGAAGGCCGACTGGCTTGGCATCGCGCTGATGGCGCTCGGCCTTGCCACGCTGCAGACCGCGCTTGACGACGGCAATGTCTACAACTGGTTCGACTCGCCCTTCATCGTCAAGCTGAGCATCGTCTCCGGGTTGGCGCTCGCCGCGTTTGTCCTGTGGCAGTTTCTCGCGCCGCGGCCGCTGATCAATTTGCGGCTGCTGGGGCGGCGCAATTTTGGCTTTGGCACGCTCGGCAACTTCCTGCTCGGTTTTGGGCTCTACAGCTCGTCGTTTCTGCTGCCGCAATACCTTTCGACCTCACAAGGGTTCGACGCCGAGCAGATCGGCGAGGTCGTGGCCTGGACCGGACTGCCGCAACTCCTGATCATCCCGCTGGTGCCGGCCTTGATGAAGCGGATCGACGCGCGCGTGCTGGTCGGAACCGGCCTCATCATCTTCGCCTCCAGCTGCTTTATGAACCTCTGGCTCGACGCGGACTATGCGGCGCCGCAGCTGTTCTGGCCCGACATCACCCGCGCCTTTGGCCAGGCGATCGTGATGACGCCGATCTCGGCGATCGCGATGATCGGGATCGCGCCCAACGAGGCGGGCGCCGCCTCCGGTCTCTTCAACATGATGCGCAATCTCGGCGGCGCGATCGGCACCGCCGCGGTCGCGACCTTCTTCACCAAGCGCGAGCAGTTCCACTCGGCGATCATCACACCGCATGTCTCGCAGCTCGACCCCGCGACGCGCGACCGGCTCGCCGACCTGCAGCGCTATTTCATGGCGCATGGCTATCCCGATCCGGCCGGCGCGATGCACCGCGCGATCATCGCCGTCGGCAACACGATCCGCGCTCAGGCGACTTTCATGGGGCTTAGCGATGCCTTCGCGCTGATCGGCGTTGTCCTGATCGTGGCGGTCGCCGCGGTTGCGCTGATGCGCAAGGGTGCGACGGCCAGCGGCGCGGCGCATTAAGTCAAAGCCGGCCGGCGATTTGTGCGACGATGTCGCCGCTCCAAGGAGGTGGCTATGGATCAGACGATCACAGTCGAGCGCGTCGATCATATCGGCGTCCGCGTGCGCGACCTCGACCGTGCGCTCAAGTTCTATGACGTCCTCGGCTTCAGCCTGTTGCACCGCGCCACGGGTGACGACGTCGCGATCATCCGCAACGCAAACAACGTCGAGCTCAACTTGATCTTCAACGCCAATGCGGGCGATCCGGCCGCGAATGTGCTGATGGACGTTCCGGAGAAATATGCCGGCTACACCCACATGGCCCTGCGGGTGGCGTCAATCCCCGCGACGATCGCGGCCTTGAAGGCGAACGACATCGCGATCACTCAAGGCCCCGTCAGCTTTGACGACAGCGGCCAGGTCTCGGTCTTCGTCCGCGACCCGGATCGCAATGTCATCGAGTTGCGCGGCCGCGAGCAGGGCGCGATCGAGGGCGTCACCCGCTACGCGCCATAGGCCGGAGGGGCCACGCCCTTGCGAGTCAGCGAGTGACTTGTGCTGCGGATATGTGACATTTTTATTGCGATTTTACTTGTAGATTTACTGTGCGCTGCGGTGCGGCTAATAATAGCAGCCGTGAAACCAGCGGAGCTACTTCCGTGCCCAAATTTAATGCAAAGGTCGACGTTGGCGAGAAGGCCAACGGATCACACCAGGCTGCGAGCGCCGAACCGCAGACCGGCGAGCCGGAAGCCGAGGCCGACGACCAGCCGGACGTCGTCACGACCGTCACGACCATCGGGGTGATCGGCGTCGCCGCAGCGCTGTTCGATGTCGCGCTGATCCCCGGCATGGTCGTCGGTGTCGCCGCGGCTTTCGCGCCGAAATACATGTCGAACATCGGCGATCGTCTGCAGCCGCTGTTCAATTATACGGTCCGCGGCGCCTACAAGATGACGCGCTCGGCGCGTCATGCCGTCGCCGAGGCGCAGGAGCGGATGCACGATCTCGCCGCCGAGGTGGAGGCCGAGGAAGTCGCCGCGGCCGAGGCCACTCCGGCACACGCTTCTTGAGGTCGGCCAGGGACTCTGCCGGTCGCAGCAGGTGAGCCGTGTCGGTCGCTGACAGCCCAAACGGCGCCGCGCCGGCGCCCGAGCAAACGCCGGACGCTTTGCCGGCGGCCGGGCCGGCGCGTCCTCATCGCAAAAAACATCACGCGCGGATCGAGCACCGGGTGCGCGGCCGCATCCGCATGAAGATCCCGCACGGGCGGCTCAACCCGGAAGTCCTCGAGCTCTATCGCGAGACCTTTGCCTCGATCCCGGGCATCCGCAGCATCGACACCAAGCCGGATTCCGGCAGCATCGTGATCCAATACGACCCGAGCCGGGAGCTCGAGTTCGAGCATCACTTCCGGCAGCGCTCGAACGAACATCTGGACATGACCGGCGCCGAGCCGACTCCGCCGAAGGACGAGGTCGACGAATTGGCCGGCAAGATCGCCGCGGAGGCGGAATTCCTCGCGGCGCATTCCAAGTTCGCGCGTTCGACCGTTGATTTCTGTAAAGCCATCGACCGCGAACTGAAACTTTCGACCGGCAATAATATCGATCTGAAGATCGTCCTGGCGCTCGGGCTCGCGGGGTACACCTTCCTCGAGATTGGCGGCACCGCCGCGACGCCGATGTGGGTGACACTGGCCTTGTTCTCGCTCAATCACTTTGTCGAGTTGCACACCGATCACAGGGCGGAACTCGAGCAGGCGCGGGCCCGGGCGCAGGCATTGGCGACTACCTGATCCCCGGTCAAACGGACCCCTAGCCCAACAGACGGCGCAACGGTGAAGTTCACGATCTGCCACGCCATACCGGGGCGTATCCGGCTGCGGATCGGCGCGCTGCGCGCGGCCTCGCCGCTGGCTGATTCTCTGCTGGCTTGGCTGCGCGCCGAGGATTGGGTCAAATCGGCGCGCATCAATCACGAATGCGCCAGCCTTGTCGTCGAGTACGACATCGCACAGCAGCAGACACTCGACGAGATGCTGGAGCTGCTCGCCGAGCTGAGCCTCGATGCCGCCGCGGCGCTGCTCCAATCGCTTCCCGCGAAACCGGAGCCCGAAATCGCCGAGAACAGCCGCGGCGCCTACAAGCCGCCGCGGCAGCAATGGCCGCTCGCCCTGCCGAGCCTCTCCATGGCGCTGGCCTTCTCGACCAACCCGGCGCTGGTCGCGCTCAACGTGCCGCTGATGCTTTATTGCGGGCTGCCGATTTTCCGGCGCGCCTGGCATGTCTGGTCAACCGAGCGGCGGTTCAATGTCGATTTCCTCGACACGCTGGCGATCGGCGCTTCGCTGCTGCAGGGCAACATGGTCGCCGGCGGCGCGATCACCTGGCTGATCCGGCTCGGCGACTGGATCCGCGACCTGACAGCGGCGGGATCGAAACGCGCGGCCAGCGAGCTTCTCGAATTCCAGAGCAAGACGGCCTGGGTGCTGCGCAACGGCGACATCGTGTCGATCCCCGCGTCCGAACTGAAGATCGACGACGCCGTGGTGATCTATCCGGGGGAGATGGTGCCGGTCGACGGCGAGATCGTCGACGGCCAGGCCCTGCTCGATCAGAAGACAATCACCGGCGAGGGACTGCCCGTGCCGCGCGGCGTGGGCGAGAACGTCTACGCCGCGTCGATCGTTAGCCAGGGGCAGCTGACCGTGCGCGCCCAGCGTGTCGGCGACCAGACAACGGCCGGGCAGATCGCGCGCCTGACCGACTCGGCGCCGCTCGGTGAGACGCGCATCCAGAACCACGCCGAGCTGCTCGCCGATCAGCTCGTCCTGCCGACGATCGGCTTGGCCGCGGGCACCGCGGCGCTTACCGCCGATTTCGAGCGCTTCTTGAACCTGGTGATCGTCGATTACGGCACCGGCATCCGAGTGGCCGCGCCGACCACGGTACTAGCCTCAATGACCCGCGCCGCGCGGGCTGGGATCATTATCAAGAGTGGCGCGCATCTCGAAAAGCTGTGCGGGGTCGACACGATCATCTTCGACAAGACCGGAACGCTGAGCCATGGCGCGCCCAACGTTGTCGATGTCCTGTCCTACAACCCGCATATTTCGTGCGATCACCTTCTGTCGCTCGCCGTTGCGGCGGAGACGAATTTCACGCATCCGGTCGCCAACGCGTTGCGGGCCCGGCTGGCCGAACTCGATGTGCAACTGCCGCCGGTCGACGATGCGAAGTATTCAGTGGGTCTCGGCGTCGAGGCGCGGGTCAATGGCTATTATGTCCATGTCGGCAGCGAGCGCTTCCTGCAGCAGGGTGGGATTCGCGTGGGGCATGCGGCGGGCGACCGCTCGGCGATCGAGGAGCGCGGATGCTCCTGTCTGTGGGTCGCGGTGGATGGCGCGGTCGCCGGGATGGTCGCCTACGAGGATCGCATCCGCGCCGAAAGCGGCGCGGTGATTTCGGCCCTGCACGCCATGGGCATCCGCGAGACGATCATGCTGACCGGCGACAATTCGCGGGTCGCGGCGGCGGTGGGCCGCCGTCTCGGGCTGTCGCGGCAGATCGCCGAGATGCTGCCCGCCGACAAGGCCGCGGTCATCCAGGATCTGCAGCGCAGCGGGCGGCGCGTCGCGATGGTCGGCGACGGCATAAACGATTCTCCCGCGCTCGGCTTTGCCGATGTCGGCATCGCGATGCGCCATGGCCCCGATATCACGCACGAGGCGGCCGACATCGTGTTGATGGAAGATTCGTTATGGAAACTGGCGAAGGCGGTCGAGATTTCGCGCGACGCGGTTAGCCTCGTCAAACAGAACTATGGCATTGTCGCGGTGATGAACACCCTTGCCTTGGGTCTGGCGCTGCCCGGCGGGCTGATCAGCCCGATCGTCACCGCGCTGCTCAGCAACGGCTCGGCGGTGATGGCGAGCCTCAACGGCATCCGGCCGTTGCTTTATCGATGAACGCCGAGCCGCTCCCGCCGCTGCCCCCGACCACCCAACGCGAGCTGATGCTCGCGATCGAACAGCTCGAACGGGAGAATTTTATCACCCGGCTCGCGCAGGCGACCGGGACACCGGTCGATATCGCGATGAAATATCTGCCAGGCCCGGTCAATCGCCGGCTACGCGGGATGATCAAGACGGCGATCCTCCGCTGCCTCGATGTCGCGGTCAATTCGCTGGAGGAGGATGCCGATCTCGGCCCGCCGCCCGGCTGGATGGGCAAGTTGCTGACCGGTATTTCGGGCGGCGTCGGTGGATTTTTCGGCATGCCGGCCTTGCCGTTGGAGCTGCCGCTGACGACCGCGTTGATGCTCCGCTCGATCGCCGAAATCGCCCGCGCCGAAGGGGAAGACCTCACAACGCTCGAGGCGCGGCTCGCCTGCCTCGAAGTCTTCGCGCTGGGCGGCGGCGGTGACAGCAACGAGCTCAAACTCGAATATTACGCGGTCCGCTCGGTGCTCTCGCGGCTAACGCAAGACCTCAGCCGCTACATGATGGAACGCGGCGCGTTCAACGCCTCGGCGCCGGTCATCGCGCGGTTCATCGGCGAGATCGCCGCGCGCTTCGGCTTTGCGGTGACGGCTCGCGTCGCATCGGGGATCGTGCCGGTCATCGGCGCGATCGGTGGGGCGACGGTGAACGTCATCTTCACCGACCATTTCCAGCGCGTGGCGCGTGGCCATTTTGTCGTCCGGCGGCTGGAGCGCGAATACGGCGCGGAGCTGATCCGCCATCATTACGCCGCGCTGGCAGCACCGGGCGGCGCAAATCGACCAGGGCTTGAAGCAGCCGATTGATGGTGCAGCTTCCCGTCACGGACGCAGCACAGCAAGAACGGAACATCGAACGGCGCGCGGCGCTGCGCCGGATGCGCATGGTCGCGACCGGGCTTCTGCTGCTGATGCTCGCGCTCTTTATCGTCTCGTGGCGGCTTGAGGCTCAGTTCGCCTGGCTCGCCTATCTGCGCGCGTTTTCCGAGGCGGGGATGGTCGGGGCTTGCGCCGACTGGTTTGCGGTGGTGGCGCTGTTCCGCCACCCGCTGGGGCTACCGATCCCGCACACCGCGATCCTGCCGCAGAACAAGGGCCGCATCGGCGATACCCTCGGCGGCTTTTTTGTCCGCAACTTCTTCAATTCGCAGGAGATCGGCGCGCGGCTCGACAAGATTGACGTGGCGCGGTGGCTCGCCGGATGGCTGCGCGATCCCGATAATCAGCGCCTGCTGGTAACCTGGTCGCGGGGCATGCTGCCGCCGGCCATCGAGCTGATCGGCACGACCGAGCTGCGCGGCGCCAGCCGCAACCTGGTCAAAGGCGGCATCGACTCGATCGCGGCGGCGCCGCTGACCGGCCGAGTTCTGGCGGTGTTGATCGCGCAGGACCAGCACGTCGCGGCGTTTGACTGGGGCCTCGAGGCGGTGATCGCGTTTATCGGCCGAAATCGCCAGGTGTTCCGACAAAAGATCGGCGAGAAAACATCGGGTTGGTTGCCCGGATGGATCGACGCGAAATTGGGAGATGCCCTTGTCGATGGTGTGCTCGAGGCGCTGGCTGCGGCGCACGCCGCCGATCACCCCTGGCGCGGCGAATATGCCGCGTTTCTCGACGGGCTGGTGACACGGCTGGCCGACGATCCCGAGCTCTACGAGCGGTTCGAGCGCATCAAATCGGGCGTGCTCGATACGGAACTTGTTGACGATTACCTCGCGTGGCTCGCCGCCGAGACCGAGACGCGGCTGAAGCTCGATTGGGGCGGCGATGACGGTCCGCTGGCGAGGACGTTTGAGCACGCTCTCGCCGCACTCGGAAATTGGCTGGAGACCAACGACAGCATCCGCGAGGCGATAAATCGCTCGGCGCGCGAGCTGGTGATGAACACCGTCGTGCCACATCGCGACGAGATCGGCACCTATGTCTCGGATGTCGTGGGCCGCTGGGACAGCGACACGCTGGTGACCCGGTTCGAGCTGACGGTCGGCCGCGACCTCCAATTCATCCGCATCAACGGTACGCTGGTCGGCGGCGCGGTGGGCCTCGTGCTTTTCGTCCTCGCCAAATGGCTGGGCTGAGGAGGGCGCCTCACGCCCGGCCGGCCGCCGCAACCGTCGGCGCGGGAAGGGCGAGCGGCCGTGCGACATTCGCCGAGGGCAGCGGCTCGGCCGCGGGTTCCTGAGGGTCGGCGAAATATTCCCAGGCGCGTTCGTGGCCAAAATAGACAAACGGGCCAAGGACGAACCCGAACGCCGCCAAGCCTGCCGCCGTCAGGGCATCGCCGACGACGATATAGTTTGTCGTGAAGTCCACGACCGTCGCTACCGCCCGGTAGGTGACGGTCTTGGCCAGCGCCCGGCTGACCGTAATGCCGTGCCATCCGGCGACTGGCGCCGCCTGCTCCTCGCGCAGCCCGGTCGGCGCGGTGACCTCGACGGTCGCGCCCGGCGGTCCGAGGTAGTTCCACATCGTCTCGTGCGCGAGATAGAACAGCGGGCCTCCGATCAGATTGAGCGTCGAGAGGCCGACGGCCGTGCTCAGCTCGCCGAGCACCACATAATTCGAGGTGAAATCGAGGCTGGTGACGATGACGCGGAACGTGACGGTCTTCGCCACGGCCTGCTTGATCCCCAGCCGGGCGAGAAGTGCGGCTGGCGCGACAGCACTCTGCTCATCGCGCTGTGGCGGCAGAATCTCGGTTCGCGCCTCGAGATTTTTCCTGGCCATCGATCGCGGCCGCCGCGTCGGCTTTGGCGGCCGCAGCCTCGGCAGGTAACGCGGCAACAGCACCGCGGCGCCGCCGATCGCCACAGCAGGCACCAGCGCGACCTCGAGCAGCGCCACCCCCACCGCGACCGATAACCCCACCGCCGTCACATATCGAAGCATCGCGCGACCCTCAGCCGGGGATTTTGCCACCGGCTTCGCGGGGAAACCACTACTGACCGACGGCCGTCTGGATCTGCGCGATCTGTTTCTCGCTCAGCGCCCGGATGAAATCCGGCAACGCAATAAAGCCGACGGCCTGGAGATAGCTCGGGCTGTTGCCGCCGGTTTCCGACACCGCCCACAACAGGAAGTGCCGAAGCGCATCAGCGGTCGCCGCATTAGGCTGCGCTTTCGATACGACAGCGTACTCGTAATTGACCAGCGGATAGCTGTTGTCGCCCGGAGCGAAAACGAGGGTAATCCGCTCATAGGGCGGCGTGCGCGGGTCGAGTTCGGCAGCTCCATCGGCGATCGTCTGGGGCGTCGGGAGCAGGAACTTGCCGGCCTGGTTCTTGACCTGCGCCGTGCCGAGAGCAGCCTTGGCGATCTGGTCGCCATAGCTGATGCCGATATAGCCGATAGAATACGGGGTCGTGGCGAGCGTCTGAACGACGCCTTCATTGCCGGTCGCGGCTTTTTCCCCATCGACCTTCGGCCAGGAGATTTCGATGCCGTATCCTGGATTGTCTTCCCAGGACTCAGCCGAGAAGTCGAGGAACTGGGTAAAGATAAAGGTGTCGCCGGAGCCGTCGGCGCGACGAACCGGGACAATCGGCTGATGCGGCAGCTGAGCGCCGGGGTTCATCGCCGTGATCGCCGGATCATCCCACTGCATCACCTTGCCGGCATAGATCGCGGCGAGCGTCGGGCCGTCGATCTTGAGGTTGGCATTGTTGAGCCCCGGCAGATTGTAATTGATCGTCTGCGCCGAGATGGCGAGCGGGATATCGAGGATTTGCGGGTTCTGCGCCGCATCCCGGTCGGACAGATAGGCGTCGGAAGTGCCGATGCGGACCTCGCCAGCTATCGCCGCCTTGGTTCCGGCGCCAGAGCCGGTGCCCGCGGCGGTGATCTCGACATCGGGCGCCACGCTCTTGTAGCCGGCGATCCAGGTCTGGAAGACCGGGAAGAGCAGGGTCGAGCCGCTCTCATTGAGGGTGACGCCGGCCGCGTGCGCGGGCGGAACGGCGAGCGCGAAGATCAGGGCGGCGCCCACGAGAGCGCGGCGAAATTTATCCGTCATGGTGGCCCTTTCTGCGGAAGGTTTCAGTGCCGCCCGATCTCGTCGAGGTTCACACCGGTGGTCTCGATGCGGAAGATCCAGGTCACGACAGCGCCGAGCACCGCGCTGACCGCGAGGATGTAGAGCAGCGTGCGGGTGCCGATCGAGGCGAGCAGGATCGGGAAACCGAAGGTCGTCGCCACCGCGCCGATCTTGCCGATCATCGCCGCGAAACCGGCGCCCATGCCGCGCACCTCGGTCGGGAACACCTCGCCCGCGAGCAGGTAGGTCTGCGCGTTCGGGCCCATATTGGTCATGAAGTTGAACAGCATAACGCCGCCCATGATCAGCTCGAGCTTGGCCGGGCCGCTGACATCGATCGACAGCGTGGCGATGACGAGCCCGACCGCGCAGCCGAGAAAGCCGAAGACCTGCAGGCGAACGCGTCCCAAGCTGTCGGACAGCCCGATCGCGAAGATGATGCCGACGATCAAGAGCGAGGTGGTGAGCGCGGCGGCCTGCGCCGAGTGGATGCCGCTGGCGATCAGATCGGCGGGACTGCGGATCTTGTCGGGACCGCTGCCGAGAGCGGCGGCGATCATCGTCGGCGTGAAGACACCGATGCCGTAGGTGCCGAGGTCCTGCAGGAACCACGGCGCCGAGGAGAAGAGCGTGGCGCGGAGATTGTGCCCTTTGAACAGCGCCATGAAGGACTGCTTCGACGCGCTCGCCTCGTCGACGACGTGGCGGATGAGCGCCACCGACCGGGGGTAGACGGGCTTTCGGTAAAGCAGGCGCGTCACGGCTTCTTCCGCCCGGTCATGCGCGCCGCGCACGATCAGCCAGTTCGCGCTTTCGGTGATGAAGAAGCGCGCAATCGTGATGATCACCGCCGGGATCAGCGCTGTCGCGTACATCCAGCGCCAAGCGTCGAGGTCGGGGTCGAGGATGAGCACGACAGCGCCGATCAGGATGCCGCACATCGCGCCCACCGCCTGGAAGGCGAAGGCGCCGAGCACCAGCTTGCCGCGCGAACCGCTCGGGATGCTTTCGGAGATGATCATATGCGCTGTCGGATAGTCGCAGCCGAGCGCAAGGCCGAGCCCAAACAGGCAGATCACCAGCGAGATGAAGTTCCCGACCAGGATCAAGAGCGTGAGAAACATGCAGAAGATGATCATCTCGGCGATGAACATCCGCTTGCGGCCAAAATAATCCGACAAACCGCCGAGCAGGACGGTGCCGAACAGGATGCCCGCCAGGCTCGCCGACGTGACAAACCCCACCTCGGCCTCGGCGAGATGGAATTCGCGAGCGATCAGCGGCACCGTGACGCCGCCCATGAACACGACAAAGCCTTCAAAGAACTTGCCCGACGCGGCGAGCGCCCAGATGCGCCACTGCATCCCCGTCATCGGCGTCGATTTCAACGAGGTGCCGTCGGACCAGATCGGCACTTCGTCGATATAGGCCTGGACCGTCTTCGCGTTCGATTGAGTGCGTGGCTGCGATAGGGCGGCGTCGCTCATTTGCACGGGTTCCCTTTGCAACGAATTTTTGAAAAGGTGCTGGCGCTACGGAATCGACGGGGCGTGCTACCCCGGCGGCCAAACCCGCCCCTGGGCACGACCGCAGGAGAGGTAGCTATCGCTCGATTGTTTATGTTTGATGACGCCCGGCCAGAGGCCGATCGTCGCGCCAGCGTCGCGATAAGACCGGGCCCACTCCCCTAGCGGCCGCGCGGACTAGATCGGGCTCACTGAAGCGCCATCGGGTTGGCCGCGCTTTTGCTTGTCTCGTCGAGCGCCTCGTCGCGCCGCGGGAGAGCCCCCATGCCGGTCGTCGCAGCCGAGCCCTACGATTTCGCGTTTGAGCGCGAAACGACGGCGCTTGTCATCATCGACATGCAGCGCGATTTCCTTGAGCCGGGCGGGTTTGGCGAGTCGCTCGGCAACGACGTTTCGCAATTGCGCCGCGCGATCGAACCGATGCGGCATCTTCTCGAAACCGCGCGGGCGGCCGGGCTTACCATCATCCACACGCGCGAGGGCCATCGGCCCGATCTCGCCGATCTCGCGCCGGCGAAAAAGCTGCGCGGCAACCCGACGCTGCGGATTGGCGATCCGTCGCCGATGGGCCGGCTCCTGGTGCGCGGCGAGCCAGGCCACGACATCATCCCGGAGCTCTATCCGCGCCCCGGCGAACCGGTCATCGACAAGCCAGGCAAGGGAGCGTTTTACGCGACCGATCTCGACGCGATCCTGAAGCATCGCGGCATCCGCCAGCTCATCGTCTGCGGCGTCACGACCGAGGTTTGCGTCAACACCTCCGTGCGCGAAGCCAACGATCGCGGCTTTGACTGCCTCGTGCTCGAAGACTGCGTCGGCTCGTATTTCCCCGAGTTCCAGGAGATGGGCCTCAGAATGATCAAGGCGCAAGGCGGCATTTTTGGCTGGGTCGGGCAGTCATCCGCCGTCATCGCCGCATTGCGCGCCAGATAAAGGAGGGGGAGCACATCATGAGCGTCGCTGGCGAAACGGCCCACACGCCGAATTGGTGGGTGCCGGGCGATTGGAATGGGTTTTTCGGCCTCTTCACCAATGTCGTGCTCAACGTCATCGTGCTGACCGGGCTCTGCCTCGGCGTGGTCAAGATGCCCGAGGGGGTGGTCTTTGGCCGCGTCCTGCCGGCACTCGGCATCGCCTTGCCGATCGGCAACCTCTTCTACGCCTGGCTCGCCTACCAGCTCTCGCGCAAGGAGGGGCGCGACGACGTCACCGCTTTGCCCTATGGGCCCAGCGTGCCACACATGTTCATCGTCGTCTTCCTGGTGATGCTGCCGACCTATCTCAAGACCAACGACCCGATCCTCGCCTGGCAGGCGGGGCTTGCCTGGGCCTTTATTATTGGCTGCGTCATTCTTGTCGGCGCGTTTATCGGCCCGACCCTGCGGAAATACACGCCGCGCGCCGCGATGCTCGGCGCGCTCGCCGGCATCTCGATCGCCTTTATCTCGATGCGGCCGGCGTTTCTATCGTGGCAGGAGCCGTGGCTCGCCTTCATTTCGCTCGCGATCATCCTCATCAGCTGGTGCGCTGGCGTGCGCCTGCCGGGTGGGGTGCCCGGCGGTCTGCTCGCGGTCCTCGCTGGCACGATCCTCGGCTGGATCGCGACGATGACCGGCATCGACCACGTGATGGACCCGCCGGCGCTGCACGGCGCGCTCGCCAAATTTGGTGTGCACGTGCCGATCCCGTCCCTCGATTTTCTCGCCGGCCTGCACGATATCGGGCCACTGCTCGTCATCGCGGTGCCGCTCGGCATCTACAACTTCACCGAGGGCATGAACAACGTCGAAAGCGCCGGCGCCGCGGGCGACCAGTTTGATCTGCGGCAGGTGCTGATCGCCGACGGCATCGGCGCGTTGGCGGGCGCGTTTCTCGGTTCGCCCTTCCCGCCGGCCGTCTATATCGGCCATCCGGGATGGAAGGCGGTCGGCGGCCGCATCGGCTATTCGCTGGCGACAGGGATGGTGATCTCGGTCGTCTGCTTCACGGGATTGACCGCGCTGCTACTCGCGGTCGTGCCGCTCGTCTCGATCCTGCCGATCCTGCTCTATATCGGCCTCGTGATCGGCGCTCAGGCGTTCGAGACGACTCCGGCGCGCCATGCCCCGGCGGTGATCCTGGCGATGCTCCCCAACATCGCGTCCTGGGCGCAGAACCAGATCGACGGCGCGCTGTCCGCCGCCGGCACCTCGGCGGCGCAGGTCGGCTTCGACAAGCTCGCCGGACATGGCGTCATCTATCACGGGCTGCAACTGTTTGGCGGGGGCGGTACGTTGACAGGGCTGATGCTCGGCGCGATGGCCGCCTTTATCATCGACCGCCGCTTCAGCCGCGCCGCGATCTACGCGCTCGGGGCCGCGGTGCTTGCATATTTCGGCGTGATCAACGGTACGGCGCTCGGCATCGGCAACTCGGCCTCCGTGGCGCTCGGCTACGTGGTGATCGCGCTGATCTGCGGTGCGCTGTACTTCCAGGGCCAGACCGTGGCGGTCGAGGAGCCGGAAGACGCAATTCCCGAACCTGGCGAGTGAGGCGATGGCCAACGACGGCGACGACGACAAGGACCTGCCGCTCCGCGAGGACATAAGGCTCCTCGGTCGCATCCTCGGCGACACGGTGCGCCAACAGAAGGGCACCGCGGCTTTCGACACCGTCGAGCGCATCCGGCAGAGCTCGATCCGCTTTCGCCGCGACGAGGATCGCGAGGCGCGCGACGAGCTGGAAAAGACGCTGAACGCACTGCAGCGCGGCGATGCGATCCAGATCATTCGCGCCTTTGGCTTTTTCTCGCATCTCGCCAATATCGCCGAGGATCAGCACCACATCCGCCGCACCCGCGCGCACGCTTTCACGCCGTCGGCGCCACGCGAAGGGACGATGGCGCAAGCGCTTGCCCGCGCCCGCGAGGCGGGCGCCACACCCGAGCGGCTCCGCGAATTCTTCGCGGGCGCGATGGTCGTGCCGGTGCTGACGGCGCATCCGACCGAGGTGCGCCGCAAGAGCATGATCGACCGCGATATGGAGGTCGCCCAGCTTTTGGCGGACCGCGATGGGCGGCCGCTCACCGCGTCCGAAACCGCCACGAACGAGGACGCGTTGCGCCGCGCGATCCTGACGCTCTGGCAGACCAATCTCTTGCGCCGCAACCGGCTGCGGGTCGTCGACGAGGTCAATAACGGGCTTGCCTATTACGACTACTCGTTCTTGCGCGAGCTGCCGCATTTCTACACCGAGCTCGAAGCCGAGCTGGAGGCGGGCGGGCTTCCGCTCAGGGGCTCGCTGCCGTCGTTTCTGCGTATGGGCAGCTGGATCGGCGGCGACCGCGACGGCAACCCGTTTGTCGACGCCGGCGTGCTGCGCGAGGCGCTGCGGCTGCAAAGCGCCAAGGCGATGCAGCATTATCTCGGCGAGTTGCGTGAGTTGGGCGCCGAGCTATCGCTTGACGGGCGGCTTGTCGATGTTGCCCCGTCACTCGCCGAACTGGCCGCCCGCTCGCCCGACCGCTCGGCTTTTCGCCGCTATGAACCCTACCGGCGCGCGATCACCGGAATTTATGCGCGACTTGCGGCGACAGCGCGCGTGCTCGACCATGGCGACCCGCTCCATCAGCCGGTGGGTAGCGCACCCGCCTATGCCGATAGCGGCGAGCTCCTGGGCGATCTCACGATCATCGCCAATTCGCTCACCGCCAACGGCTCGGAACTGCTCGCCAAGGGCCGCCTTCGCGACCTGCGGCGCGCGGTCGACGTCTTTGGCTTTCACCTCGCGTCGATCGATCTGCGGCAGAATTCCGCTGTCCACGAGCGCGTCGTCGGCGAGCTCTTCGAGAAGGCGCAGCCCGGCACGAACTATCTCGGTCTCGACGAAGAGGGACGCGTCGCGCTGCTGCGCGCCGAGATCGCGTCGCCGCGCCCGCTATCGTCGCCATTCCTCGCCTACTCGGATGAGACCTCGGGCGAGCTCGCGATCCTGAAGGCGACCGCCGAGGCGCATCACCGCTACGGCTCGGAAGCCGTGCCGCATTACGTGATTTCCATGGCGACCACCGTCTCCGATTTGCTCGAGGTCGCCGTGCTGCTGAAGGAGGCCGGGCTTCTTCACCCGAACGAGGGCAGGCTCGATCTCGACATCGTCCCGCTTTTCGAGACGATCGAAGACCTGCAGAACTGCGGCGACGTGATGGAGGCGGTGCTGAGTCTCCCCGA
>Ga0210398_10002127_pt1 | contig 19583 bp, 19 predicted proteins | sample IncBWC4OmetaG_FD_161047 | JGI IMG/M metagenome (GOLD analysis project Ga0210398, IMG submission 161047) | Forest soil microbial communities from Barre Woods Harvard Forest LTER site, Petersham, Massachusetts, United States - Inc-BW-C-4-O | ecosystem: Environmental > Terrestrial > Soil >... | reverse complement strand
TAATAGAGTGCAAGGCCGCGGTTGTTGAGCGCACCGGCATAGTCGGGCTTAAGCCGGATCGCCTCGCTATAGTTCTCGATCGCGCCGTTCAGATCGCCTTTGTTGTCGTAAGCGAAGCCCCGGTTGTAGAAGGCGGCGGCATGGTCGGGCTGGAGACGGATGGCTTCGTTGTAATCTTTGAGCGCGCCCTCCACGTCGCCTTTCGCATGGTGCGCACGACCCCGGTTGTAGAAAGCATTGGCAATGTCGGGTTCTAGCCGGATCGCCTCGCTATAAAAGCGAATCTGTTCATCAAGATCGGATGCGTTGACGCCGCGTTCAAACCATTCCTGTGCGGTCAGCTCCTTCTCTGTAACCGTCGGAGCAGCGCTGGCCGCGGACTGCTCGACCTTTGCTGCTTGTCGTGCTAAGGGGGAAGCAGGATGCAGCACAGCCTCCACAGGCACATTCAGAAACTTCGTACGCAGTCGCTCCATGGCTTCGTCGAAGTACTCTGCGGGAACGCGGAGCGCATTATAGCTCTTGAGTGCTGCCAGCGTCCCCGAGAGCTGGCGGGCAATCCCGGGAGCACCAAAGTCGAAGGATTCGAGCATGAGTGGCACAATATTGCGCTGGATACTCAGCGCCGTCTCAATCTCGCGGCGCAACCAGTCTCCCGGCTCGCCGCAGCGCTCCAGCGCAGAGGGCGTGAGTAGCACAATGAAATGCGCTCGCGCTCGAATGTTTTCGAGGATGACGCTTTCGAAGTCGCCGCTGGCAATGCCATTGAAATCGAAGAAGACGTCATAGCCGTGGTGGGTCAGGTTCTGGGAGATGGCTAGCGCCCAAGGAGCATTCGTCCGCCGATAGCTGAGAAAAACCGTCTTCTCGATGCGTCCCATAACCGGCTGCCGTCCCCTTGCTTCACGCAGAATAGAACAATACCAAAGGCCGCCCGTCGTCCCGCTAATCCCTGATCCCTGTTTCCTTCCTTTTCTGGCCGACCATTTCCCCTAACCAGCTAAAATAGAAATAGAAGGCAGAAAAGCCCCGCTTGTCTGAGCCGGGCTTCTTTAGTTTTTGGGAGGGGCATCGCTCACTGCGGCCAGACCCAGCGGACCAAAGGGAGTTGAGGAACACCTAAGAGGCATGTCGTGAGCGGGATCTCGTGGTGCATTCCCTTCCCGTAAGTCATTTGAAATCAGATCTATAGATTTAGAGCCTTTGTTTTCAAATCTTTACAGCAGTGATCTGAGTAAAGACCCTGAAATCATATCTTTGCAAGTAGGTCAACCCAGAACAGGGGGAGGGGGTAGCTACTGAAGTGTCAGCCCAAGGCCGTTTGATCCCAGCGGCTGGGGTCTCGCTGAGAACTCACGTTCGATCCGGTCGTTGATCCCAGCCCAGGCGAACTCGGCCGTCACTCGGATCCCGTTCATGATCGCCCGGTCGTTCGACGACCCGTGCCCGATGATGCACACGCCGCGCACCCCCAGCAGGGGAGCACCGCCGTACTCCGACGGATCGAGCCGCTTCTTGAACGCGTTGAACGCCTTGCGGGAAAGGAGCGCGCCAACCTGCGCGGTTACGGTGGTAGTCAGCGACACCTTGAGCATTTCGCGCACCAGCCGTGTGAGCCCTTCTGAGGTCTTGAGAGCGACATTGCCGACGAACCCGTCGCAGACGATCACGTCACAGTTGCCGTTGTAGATATCCCGGCCCTCGACGTTGCCGATAAAGTTGATGGGAAGCTGCTTCAGCAGAGTATAGGTCTCGCGGGTCAGCTCGTTGCCCTTGCCCTCTTCCTCGCCGACGGATAGCACGCCAACCCGCGGCCGCGGAATCTTCAGGACGCTGCGCGCGTACAGCTCGCCCATAACGGCGAACTGCTCCAGGTTCTGCGGCTTGCAATCCACATTGGCGCCCACATCGAGCAGGATCGAAGGCGTTCCCGACAGGGTCGGCACCACGATGGCCAGCGCCGGCCGGTCAACTCCCGGCAGCGCGCCCAGCACCATCTTGGCCGTAGCCATAGCGGCCCCGGTGTTGCCGGCCGTCACGAACCCCGCCACTTTCTTCTCGCGGACGAGCTTCAGCCCGACACGCATCGAGCTGTCGCGCTTGGAGCGAACGGCATGAGCGGCTTTCTCGTCCATGCCGATATGCTCGCTCGCATGAACGATGTGGATCGGCAGACGTTCCCCGTCGAGGGCGGTAGCTAGCCCTCTGCGCAGAACATCCTCGGGTCCCACTAGGTGCACTCTTACCGGCAGCTGGCGGCAGGCGAGAATCGCTCCGCGCAGCTCGGGCTCCGGAGACTTGTCCGAGCCCATGGCATCCAGAGCGATGTCAGTCAGCATCGGGTGAAGCTAGCTGGCTTCCTTGACTTCGAGAACGTCGCGGCCCTTATAGTTGCCGCATTTGGGGCAGGCGCGATGCGGAAGCTTGCGCTCGTGGCAATTCGGACATTCCGAGAGGCTGGCAGAGGTCAGCGCATCGTGTGCACGGCGCTTGGAGGTGCGGGCCTTCGAATGGCGCCGCTTTGGATTAGGCATTGCTGATTCCTTTCCTTACTTCGGCACTCACCCGCCTTGCTCACGCGTCCCGTGGACGCCACTCGGGTGGGCCGTCAAATTACGTCTTCATCCGGCTGACCAGATCTGAAAGCGCCGACCACCGCGGATCGGCCGGAGCCGCATCGCAGTTGCATGATTCGGAGTTCAGATTCTTGCCGCAGCGCGGGCAGAGTCCCTTGCAGTCTTCACCGCAGAGCGAGCGCGCGGGCAGGGATAAAAACACCTGTTCCCGCACCACGTCTTCTAGCACAAGACCGCCATCTCGATAATAACCGATTTCCGTCTCCGGCGTGCTGATTGCCCGCTCCGAAGCATCGGAATCCACCCCTAAAGGCCGAAACAGCAGGTCAAACTCGCCCTTCAGAGCGTGGTTCACAGGCTCCAGGCAGCGGGCGCAGGGAATCTCAAACTCCCCTTGATAGCCGCCGCGCAGCCGGATATCCTCAACCACCCGGAGTGCCCCCCTTGCTTCGCCAATGCGTCTTTCCTCGATCAGCTCAGCCTGTCCTTCCACGGCAAGCGGGCCCTTCTGGGTGGCCTCGCTTCCATAATCGATAACGCCCGGAGCGAATGCAACGTCGAACCGGAGCGGCTCCTTCTCCAGATCGAGCAGAGTGATCAGCATGGTGATGCCTCTTTTGCGTGGGTCTTCTGTAAAGGTAAGGACTTCGTGCCCGGCAGGTCAACTCTGACCGCCGCCCGCCAGGCTTGCCAGTGTCCGCGCAAGCACACTGACGCCATGGGAAATCTGCTCCGGCGAAGAGTACTCATCCGGCCGATGGCTCACCCCTCCCCGGCTTGGGATAAACAACATGGCTATCGGCGCAATCCGCGCCATGAAGAGCGAATCGTGATAGGCCCGGCTGACCATCCTCCGGAAGGTGACCCCCTCCGCTTCGCACGCTGCCGTCAGTGCAGCCAGAATCTCCGGCGACGACTGTGCCGGGGGATCGGAGTTGATTATTTCCACCTTGACGGAAACGCCGCGCCGTCCGGCTATCTCTCGGCATTTGGACTCAATCTCGCCTTGCACTCCGTCACGCCGGGCCGCATCGGTGTCACGCAGGTCGACCGTTAACTGCACCCGGCTGGGGATGGAGTTGATTGCGCCCGGGTGCACCTGACAGATGCCGACGGTCGCGACCGTGTCGATTGCACCCGTATTCACTGCCGCACGCTCGACGGCCACGACTATCTCTGCCGCCGCACACAGGGCGTCGCGGCGTCCGGCCATGAGCCGGCCGCCCGCGTGCCCCCCTTCTCCCTCGACAATGATGCGGAAGCTCGCCGGGGCGGCGATGCTCGTGACCAGCCCAAGCGCAATCTGCTCCCGCTCGAGAACCAGGCCCTGCTCAATGTGCAGCTCGACAAACGCCCCGTACTCCCCGTCAGACTGTCGGACGCCATCCAGTGCTCCCGCAAAACCCGCGCTTTGCCGAACCACATCCAGCGGGTTTCCCTCGGCGTCGGCTAGCGCGGCCGCCGTAGTGGGCGCCAGGACACCCGACATCAGTCGGCTCCCCAGACAGCCGATGCCGTACCGTGTCGGTTCCTCGGAAGTAAAGATGACTAGCTCGATCGATCGCTCTGGTATAAAGCCGGCACGCTGCAGCGCGCGAATCGCTTCCAGCCCACCAAGCACGCCCACTACGCCGTCGTATTTCCCCGCGTGTGGAATCGCGTCCACATGCGAACCGGTGGCGACAGCCGGTAGTTCCGGCTTCGCGCCTAGCCAGCGGGCGAAAGTGTTCCCGATGGCGTCTTCGCGCACGGTCAGGCCTGCTTCCCGACAACGATCCTTGAGCCACCTCCGGGCCTTTCTGTCCTGCTCGCTGAAAACAACACGCGTGACCGCTGGCGCCTCCGAATCGGAGAACTCCGCCAGCGTATCAATCTCGCGATTCACCTGCAGTTCGTCAATCTCCAGCTTCATATCTATTCACCGCAGTGGATGGCGGTTCCAGTCCTTGTAGATCAGATATTTTGCCGGCGTTTTTCCGATAGCTCCAAACCACTGCGGACAATACGGGCCCATCCAGATGAAGTCTCCCGCCGTCACCGCATACCATTGGTCATCGAGCCGGTAAATTCCGCCTCCCTCAAGTATTAACAACCCGTGCTCCATCACGTGGACCTCTACCATGCTTAGCGCCGCACCAGGCTGATACGTCATGGTATTGACCGCAAAATCTAAGGCCATCGTATCCGGCAGCAGTCGTCGCACCATCAGACATGAATCGCCCATCAGCGGCTGGCCTGCAACCTCTAGCGCGCTCGCAAAGATCGGCCCATGCGGGCAAACCCCTTCAACGGTTTTATAAGCCTTCTCAATCACCGCAAGACGCGATGCTTGCGCCGCAACCACGTGATGCTCTGTTCCTTCGGGCAAGTACGCGTAGTCATCTTTCCGCAGCACACGATGACTCGTATCCAGCTCGACCTCGACATTGCCTTCCAGCACAAAAACAAACCGCTGATAGACGCACGGGCCGAGCGTTCCGCCGGCTTCCATCTCCGCCGTATATTGCGCGAACCCCGCACCCAGCGCGGGCGAAGCATGAACGATCGCCGTGGCCTTTGCCATCCCCGGAATTTGCGTGCGAATAAAACTGTCCGGTGTATGCAGCGCATGATTCGCTCTTCGCACGCTACGTGTGAGACCTAAGTGGCGCAAGAGTCTGGCTCGCTTTCCATCGATTGATCAAGATAGCTTTGAAATACGCCGAGAAAATTCATGCCCGCGCGCAATGCCGACCCAACATCTTCGCCAGCAACCGCTTCATCGGGATGATGACTGATGCCCCCAGAGTTACGTAAAAAAATCATTGCCGCTGGAACCTTTGCAGCAATAATCATGGCGTCGTGACCGGCGCCGCTGGTCATGTGCCGGGGAGAGATACCTGCTCCAGAAATCGCTCGGTCCGCAAGCCCGATCAGGGCTGAGTCCAGTTGCACTGCTGGCTGCTCGTATTCGATACGGTGTTCCACCTCAATCTCCCGTCGCTCTGCAATCGCGCGCGCCATAGCAAGAAACTCCCTGACTGCCGACTGCCGTATCTCTTCCGATCCGTGACGCACGTCCAGGCTGCAGCGGACCAATCCCGAAATTACATTTGCCGCTCCCGGCTCACACGAGATTTGGCCCGTGGTTGCAACCAGGCCTGGCATCGAACTTGCCGCCGCCTCGATAGCCACAATCCATTCTGCCGCCGCCGCAAGTGCATCGTGCCGCAAAAACATGGGCGTCGTGCCGGCATGAGCTGACCTGCCGCGAAATGTGACCTGGGCGCGACTTTGGCCGACGATTGTTTCAACCACGCCAAGACCCAGCCCCGCGTGTTCGAGTACTGGGCCCTGCTCGATATGAAACTCAAGATATCCCCGCGTCGCCGGGTGAAGACGCGGATCGATTACGTCCGGGTGCAACGCCGCGTAATGATCCAACGCTGCAAACATCGCAACTCCTTCTGCATCCCGTCGCGCCAGATGCGGTGCAAGGAGTGTCCCGCTCACTGATCGGCTGCCGATGAAAGGCAAACCATAGCGCACACCCTCCTCATCAGAGAAGCCGATCACCTCAACACCGAAGCCGAGACGTCTCCTCTCAAGCGCTTCAACCATCGCAATCCCAATCATCACGCCAAGGATACCGTCGTATCGACCGCCATCCGGCACCGAATCCAGATGCGAACCGATAATCAGTCGCGGCACAGATTCGCAACTCGGCCCTCCATCATGTGCCGCATAGTAGCCGCGGAGATTGCCCGCCCGATCGACGCTGACCGTCATCCCCGCGCTCTCCATCCATTCGCGCACACGAACGTGGCACGCCTCCATAGCTGTCGATAGAAACGTTCGGGTAATCGCGCCTTGGCACTCCGAGCATTCGGCAAGTGTCTCGCACCGGGCAAGCGCAGCCGCTACAATCCTGTCGAGGTCGACATCCGGGCCGGGATAACCAGTTACCAGCGTCATCATTCAATCTACCTGCGGATCGTCTCTGTATACACGAGCCTCGATCGACCCATGCGGTTCGTCTGTCGGCACAAAAATCTCATTCGGATTGTCCTGCCCAAACGGTGACAGATCGACGAGGTTGCAATGCTTGTTCGGCATTTGGAGATGCACATCGGCGATCTCGCTCACCTCTACCAGCGCTCTCTTTGCCATCGCATATAACGTCTGCTGAACGGAGAGACTCTCATGCCCGGCAAACGCGCTGACAAGCGCGCCCTCGACGCGCTGACGCAGCGCACCATAGTCAGGATGAGTTCCGGCATATCTCCACTCCGCCGCCGCCAGCGTGCCGAACAACCGGTCGTGCGTTTCCTTGAGCGTGGTCAGTCGATCTTTAAGGTATCCGGCGAAGGCCGACTTCGCCGTCTTCAAAAGCCACATTTTTTCGAAGCCCGATGATATGCTGCGGACACCAGCGCGCGATAGTGTAACTGCCGTGGTGTCGAGTTTGTCGCTCGCATGCGTAAATGCTGCCGGGAAGCCTTCGATGCCCCTCCAGGGAGTGGCGACGATGTGCACGCCCGCAGCGTCCGCATATGGATTGGTCTCGATGAAGTGCGAAACCAGTTCCTGCCCGAAATCCTCCACCGACTTCGCCGAAGATGAGCGCGCCAGCGAGTAAACCGTGTTCTTCATTGTATCTGTCGGCAGAATGTGACTGTTATCGCCGTCTTGGAAGCACCTGCTAAAATCGCCCGTCAACCAGACCTCAACATTCCACTCGGTGACCTCGTGTCGCGCGCCAGCCCTGTTGACTTTCATCAATCGCACGCGGGACTTGCCGTAACGGTTTTCGCCAAGAGCAATCGTCATAAAATCAACTTCCCCGATAGGTCGAATAGCCATTCGGCGCCAGCAGAAGCGGAATGTGATAATGATCCGCGACTTCTATAACTGTAAATGTCACTTGTACGAGCGGATAAAGTCCCTGCACACCGCGTGCATCAAAGTAATCTTGGGTTTGGAACGTGAGTCTGTACGCACCTCCCTGAAGTTGCCATTCCGGGGAAAGCATCTGTCTCACACGACCATCGTCGTCGGTGGTCTGCATTGCGATCTCACGCCAGCCGCTCGCCCCGCTCTGCTCCAGAGTGACACGCACACCTGCAACTGGACGCCCGAGCGATGTGTCAAGGATATGTGTGGAGACGCCGTTCACAGTCCCAGCCACTTTCTCAGCCGAAGCTGTGTGATCTGTCTTTGCTGCTCGGCGGCTTCACACAATTCCTCGGCTTCATCATTCTTCAGCCGGCGTTCGAGAATTGCGAGCATCTGCTCGGCAGACTTACCCGTTGCGCACACGATATAGATGCGCCCGAAACGCTGCTCATACTTCCTGTTCGCGTGGCGAAGCCTCTCCTGGATGTCTTCGCCGCACAGAACCACGCCACTCTGCTCCTGGATCGACCACTGCGCTGACTTTGCCGCAGCCGCATCGGGAGTCTTCTTCTCCCCAATACGCGGATGGCGGGCAAACGCCTCATCCCAATCCGTTGGATCAAGCGCCAGCCAGATTTCATCGGACTTCACTCGCATCGCCTCCCAATCCCGAAATGGCCGCAGCCGCACTAGGGCGTGCGCCCACCTTTGCGACCCACAGCAAGGCAGAATTTCTTCAGCGGCCTCCGAGGCCGGAAGTACATTCCAGCGCGCCAGGGCCGCGTTCAGCTTGAGGCCCCTGCGAACACGCGAAGCATCTCTTCGAGCAAGTTCCCCGCGACCAGGGTCCTGTAACTGGCTGTAGAGCGGATATCATCAATAGGAGTGCTCTCACTCGACAAGACCCGGCGAGCCTCTGCAATCGTGGCCGCATTCGGTGCCGCCCCTAGCAACACCTTTTCCGTCCGCAAAAGACGAAGCGGAGTAGGCGCCACACTTCCCATGCCAATGCGGATTTCCTCGACGCGGCCTTGTCGGAGGCTGCCGGTTGCTGCGACGCAAATCTTCGAAATAGCTTGGGCGTTGCGCGATCCTACTTTGCGCCCGTAGCGAAGGGCCTTCTCGAATCGCTTGGGCAAAACAACCGCTCGGATCAACTCATCCGGAGCGAGCGCCGTTTTCTTGTATCCAAGATGAAATTGCTCATACGGGATGCGCCGTGTCCCGCGTACCGAAATCAACTCCAACTCGGCGGCGTAGGCGAACAAGGCAGGCGGAGAATCGGCTGCCGGAGAGGCATTGGCAAGATTTCCGCCGATCGTTCCGCGATTCTGATTAGCGATGCCTCCTGTCCACGCGGCGCATTGGGCAAGCAAAGGAAAATGCTTCTGGATACCCGAGTGGTGGCGGATCTGGGTGAAAGAGCAGCCTCCGCCAATCGAGATGCTATCTCCATCTTCGACGATTTGACTGAGGTCAGGCAGCGATATGCTTACCAGCTTTCGCGCTGCCAGCTTGCCTGCGCCGTAGAGAACCATGATCTCCGTCCCCCCCGCGATCGGCGTCCACTGGCCAGCCTCGTCATGAAGCAGCTGCAGCACGGAGTCCAGCTGTCCCGGAACGATCAGATCATAATCGGCCGGATACGACCTCATTTGATCGCTCCCGAGTCGGAGTTCGCAGCCTTCTCCGCAGCCGCGAAGATGCGCATGTACCCGGTACAGCGGCAGAGGTTGCCGTTGAGCCCCTCCTGAATCTGGTCCTGCGTGGGGCAAGGATGCCTATCGAGCAGATGCAGCGTCGCCAGAATCATTCCCGGTGTGCAGATGCCGCACTGTGCTCCACCGCACTCGAGAAAAGCCCGCTGCACTCGATTCAACCTCCCGTGTCCGCACACGCCTTCGATCGTGACAATGGTTGCGCCGTCCGCCTGCGCAAGTGGCATCAGGCAGCTGTTAATCAGCTCTCCGTTCAGCATGACGGAGCACGATCCGCACTCACCCTCGCCGCAGCCTTCTTTTGTGCCCGTGAGACCAAGGTCATGCCGCAGCACGTCGAGCAAGCGGGCCATCGGTGGAGCGGTTACCCGGTGCTCGACGCCGTTCACCCGGAGAGAGAATTGCCGTACGCTCATACTGCCGCCATCTCTCTCGCAACTGGAGCGCGGCTCGCAAGGCGCTCTGCGATATCTTCGGGCAACAGGGGAATCGCATTGAACTCCTCGCCAGTGGCGTGCGCAATTGCGTTGAGGATAGCGGGAGCCGGGCCGTCAATTGGCAGCTCTCCGATGCCCTTGGCACCATAGGCGCCAAATTCGAAGGGCACCTCTTCAAAGTAGACGCGAATCTTTGATATGTCCTGCGAGGTGGGAATGATGTAGTTGGTCATCTGATTGTTCCTCATCAATCCACGGTCCCAGGCCACTTTCTCGTACAACGCATACCCTATGGCCTGTGCGACGCCGCCCTCGATCTGCCCGGTCGCGAGCACTGGATTGAGGACACGGCCGACTTCCTGCAGCGCAACAAAGTCATCCACAGTTACAGAATAGGTGGTCAAGTCCACCGTAACCTCAGCCACATAGGCTGCCCATGCGAACGCGGCATATGCCTCGCCGTAATACTTCTGATCGTCCCAGTAAACATCTGGCGGAGCCTCGTACCGACTCATCGAGCAGAGGCCGCCATACCTGGCGATGTAGGCGCGAGCGGCGTTCTGAAGTTCGATCGTCGTATATGTCCCAGCCAGTAGCCCGCTGGCAATCAGAGTCTGCTTTAGGCCTCTCGCAGCGGAATGCACCAGTCGTCCCACAACCATCGCTGTACGCGAGGCTACGGTCGGGCCGCTGTTGGGCACAATGCGGGTATCCGCCGGCGCCATTTCGACCACGTCGTAATCCACGCCCAGCGACTCAGCTGCGATCTGGCAGAGAATGGTATTCGTGCCTTGCCCAAACTCCGTGCTCGACACAAGAACGCGGATGCGACCGTCCGCAGTCGCATCTACGCCAACCAGCGAATTGAGGTAGCGCTCGCCCGAACCTGTAAACCCCGCGCCGTGAAGGAAAACAGCGAACCCGATACCCTTCTTGCGCAGACTGTCCGGGTTCTGGCGATTGAACCGCGCCTTCTTCTCGTAGTACCCTGCATAGTCCAGAGCGCGCTCCATCCATCCCGGAAGGTCGATCTGCTGGCGAATCTCCTGCCCCGTACTTGTGGTCTCTCCCGTCCGTAGCAGGTTGCGGCGCCGAAACTCCTCCGGCGTCAGCCCCACTGCCTTAGCCACGCGGTCCATCTGGCGCTCGGTCGCGAACAGCGCCTGGGGCGCGCCGAATCCCCGAAACGCCCCGTGTGGGGGTGTGTTGGTCGCATAAGCCTTCGACCGCACGCGGATATTCGGCCAGTAGTAAGCGCCTCCCGAGTGAATCGTGGCCCGCGAAAGCACCGTCGATGAGAGGGTCGAATAGGCTCCCCCATCGAGACAAAACTCGATGTCGGCGGCGAGCAGCTTTCCGTCTTTTGTCACCGCCGTCCGGTGACGGGCCCGCGACGGATGCCGCTTCGTCGTTGCCGCCATATCCTCCATGCGATCGTAGATGAGCTTCACCGGACGCCCCGACTTGATCGCCAGTAGCGCCGCGTGGGCCCCGATCATCGACGGATAATCCTCTTTGCCGCCGAAAGCACCTCCGGTTTCCACCTGGATCACGCGCACCTTGTCCTCCGGCAGTCCGGTCACGGCGATGAGCGCCTTGTGCGCATAGAACGGACATTGCAGCGATCCCCAGAAGGTCACTCCTTCGAGTTCGCTGTAGGCGGCAATCGCGCCATTGTTCTCGATGTATAGGTGCTCCTGCGCGCCGGTCATGTATTCGCCTTCGACAATGAGAATGCCGGGCTCACGAAATGCCGCATCCACGTCGCCCTTTTCCAGCGAGTACGACTTCAGAATGTTGTCCTCGCCCCAGACAACCGGCTTGCCAGATTCGCTTTCTTCAATCGAGTGCACTGAAGGAAGCTCTTCGTATTCGATCTTGACCGCGGCCACCGCCAGCGGTAATAAATGCCGGTCCGGATGGCCAAGGAGGAGAATAGGCTCCTGCGGGTGATTGACAAAGCCATCGGCCAGGCAGGGCCAGTCGTTGCTGATCAGTGCCACGTAGTTGTGGCCGGGGATGTCTTTGGCCGTAACGACGGTGAATTCGTCCCACGGAATTCCCGTGCCATATTCGATGCTCAGCACGCGGCCACGCGGAACCGCACTGCGCACCGTCGCGCCGAAGATCATTCCCGGGAGTGAGATGTCGTCAATGTAGCGCGCAGAGCCCAGCACCTTCGCGAGTCCCTCCTTGCGAAAGACCGGCTTGCCAACGATGCGCTCGCTCTGCAATTCCTCTCCTCTGCGCTGGATGTCGAGCGGTCGAATCCAGCATGGATAACGCCCGAATTGGCCTCGGGATGCTTCCGTAGCCGGGGCCGGCGACTTCAAGGAAATTTACTCATCATACTACGGAGCCTTCATACTTCCGCTCCAAAAGGCTTCTCTGCAAACGCCCCGTCGCGGAAAACCATCCGTCCTTTTAGGTAAGTGGCCAGCACCCTTCCCCGTAGCCGCATACCAACATACGGCGATGCAGGATGGCGTGTATGCAGCACATCACGGCTTACATCAATCTCCGCTTCAGGATCGAAAATCACGAGATCTGCATCGTGTCCGATGGCAATCTTTCCCTTGCGGCTACTGAGGTGTGCCAGCTCGGCCGGTTTCTCCGCCATTACCCGCACTAAGTCGTTCAAGCTGATATCCCGCGCGCGCATGCCTGTCCACATCACCGGCAGCGCAACAGAAAGGCTCGCAATGCCTCCCCACGCCTGATCGAAACGACCCTCCTCCAGCCGCTTCCATTCCGGCGGGCACGGCGAATGATCAGTCGCCACAAGATCGATGGCTCCCTCTCGCAGCGCGTCCCACAATTCCTCGCGATTTTTCCGCCCCCGAATCGGTGGCGCACACTTGTGCAGGGTGCTCCCATCCTGAATCTCCTCCGCTGCAAAATGCAGATAGTGGGGACAAGTCTCCACGGTGACCGGTAGCCCTTCCTGCCTTGCGGCGCGCAGCTCGTTCAGCGCGAGGGCGGTCACAAGATGCACAATATGCAGGCGAAATCTGTATCGGCGGCACAATTCCAGGAGCATCCGGATCGCCGATAGCTCCGCCTCGTCGGGCCGGGAGCGAAGATATGTCGCATACCGCCGCCAGTCCGCTCCGTTGAGTAATCCGGTTGCCGCTTCGATCGGCTCTGGAAGTTCCGCATGTACAAGCAGAGGCAGTCCGCTACGCGCGACATGCGGCAACGCCCGCTCCAGTTGCTCTCGCGTCACCATCTCAAAGCCTTCGCATCCCGGATAGATCAGGAAGCACTTGAAGCCCTTCACACCAGCTCGGGCCAGCGGTTCTATGTGCTCCGCATTGTCGCCGGCGACGCCACCCCAGGCGGCCCAGTCGACAAAGCACTTCTCCCTTGCAGCCTGGCGCTTCGCTTCCAGCGCGGCCACCGTTGTTGTCTCCGGCAGGCAGTTCAATGGCATATCCACAAGCGTCGTGAATCCTCCTGCCGCAGCAGCACGCGTTGCCGTCCAGAAGCCCTCCCACTCCGTGCGTCCCGGTTCATTGATGTGTACATGGCTGTCCACAAGGCCCGGCAGAATGGCCAGGTCTCCGAAATCATGCAGCGTGTATCCGGCAGGAACTTCACCAGGCTCACACAGTCCCCGAATCCGCCCCTCGTCTTCGAGAACTGCCGCCGCGCGGACACCCTCCGGCGTGACCACGCGCGTTGAGACAAAGGCCTGTGCCATACTGTCCATGATTCCGCCCCACAATATAAAGAGCAAGCCAAAAGCACCTTCGGAGGGCCATGCTGATGCCAACTGATCCCAACCCCGTCTTCATGGAGCGGGCGATTCAGCTGGCCATTGAGAACGTCCACTCCGGCAAGGGAGGCCCATTCGCCGCGGTCATCGTCAGGAACGGCGAAATCATCGGAGAAGGGGCGAACAGCGTCACATCCACGAACGATCCGACTGCTCATGGAGAGATCAATGCCATTCGCAGCGCCTGCCGCGCGCTGAATACCTTCAGCCTCAAAGGCTGCGAAATGTACACCAGCTGCGAGCCATGCCCCATGTGTCTCGCGGCTACATACTGGGCGCGCATCGACGCCATCTACTTCGGCAGCAACAGCGAGGACGCAGCACGCGCCGGCTTCGACGATTCCTACTTCTACAACGAGATCAAACTACACCGAGATGCACGCTCTCTACCGCTGCGACCTCTACTCTCCGACGAGGCGTGGCAAACCTTTCAGGCGTGGATCGACAAGGCCGAAAAGACGGAGTACTGAGACTGATTAATCTTGTACTTGCCGACCTCGACGAGCAGGCTTCGTGTGAGGCTGGAGACGGCGTAGAGCTCGAGCCCTACCCCCGGGGTTACATAGGCGGTTTTTGTAACCGCCTCATTCGATGTAGGTTGCGCCCCTTCATTCCGTAAAGATTTGAAAATAAGATCTTTATCCACAAAGATCTAATAATAAAGCCCTTAATGAGATCCCGAGGCAAAGAGAAAGGCCCGGCGGCGATGCCAACCGGGCCTTTTGTTACCCCTACTTCAATTCTATCTGGTCGGGGAAATTCGTCGGCCAACTATTCGGGACTGCTTCTTCGGTCAGGGCGTTGCGAGGCTGAGGAGAAGCAGAGCGAAGGCGGCGGTCAGACCGCAGGTTCTCGACCAGTGATAGAGATCCCAGCGGCGCTCCTGCGCCTGCCAGTCGGCGGGCAGCGAGTCTGGCTTCCAGGTTTTGATCCGGTTGTTGATGGGAACCGGGCCGATCAGCGAAAAGACGACGGCCAGCACCTGAATGGCGGCTGAGATTGCGGCGAACTGCCATGCGGAATGGCTCAAATGAGTGAAGGGCAGCAGAAGCAGCAGATTAAGCAGCGTCGAACCGGTCATCCAGAACGGCATGACGCGGCCAAAGAGAACGGCGAGGGCTGCACGCATCCTTATGTGAGTTTCAAAGGGCTGGCGGTTGAGCATGGGGTGGGCAAAGGCGGCTACGTTGAGCTCGCTTCCGCACATGAGCCCGAGGACGAGGATGGCCAGAATCTGGAGTGTAAGCACTGAAGGCCTCGTGGAGGTTTGGATGTCATGAGGCCAAATAATTCTTCAGAATCTGGTTGAACCTCAGGGCCTGGCAGTCGCTATCAAAACCTCTGGCGAACCAGTGCAGGCCCACTCACCTGTTCGACTTTGAGGTTTATATCGACCTCGCCGTGGTCATAGCTCCGGCTGTCGCCTGTCATGCCGTAGTCCTTATACTCGAAGGGCACGATTCCCTGAACGTATCCCACGGTTTTCGTTTGATCGGCGATCTCAAGATTCAGAGTCGCCGGCTTCGAAACGCCGCGCATAGTGAAAGTGCCGACGAGGTCAAAGGTTGTTTTGCCAGTCTGGACGACCTTATTGGTCTTGAACGAAATCACCTGGTCGCGCTCGACATTGAGGAAGTCCTTACCCTTCAGCTTTTCGCCCATCGTGCTGGTTCCGTTGTGCAGGCTCGCCGCTTGAATTTCGACGTTCAACATGCCCGACGTGGCGTCGCGTGACGAGAAGGTCAGGGTTGCAGTCCATTTGTCGAAATCGCAGGTCATCGGCTTCGAAGACCTCACATTGAACCTGATGGAGCTCTGGACCGGAGTGACCTGAAAGACCGGCACTTGTGCCTGGGAAGGCAGGCACAACAAGGCACTCGCTATGAGACAGATGACAGGCAGTCGCATGCCGAGAGTTTCACCGCACTGGCCGTTCCTGTCAACCGATAAGCGTCCTTGCGCAGAAGAGTTGCGCCTTCTGCGCGAATCATTTGAAATACCCACTGGCATGAGTACGCAAAATCTCGCTTTTCTTTTTCCCGGACAAGGCTCGCAGGCAGTCGGCATGGGCCGGGAGCTTTTCGATAATTTTCCCGCCGCGCGACACACCTTCGAGGAGGCCGATGAGGCGCTGGGATTCGCGATCTCTGACCTCTGCTTCAGCGGACCTGAAGAGCAGTTGAAGCTGACGGAGTTCACCCAGCCGGCGATCTTCACCGTATCGCTCGCTGCGCAGCGCGTACTGGCCGAGAAGGGCGTGACTCCGAACCATGTAGCCGGACATTCGCTGGGCGAGTACTCAGCCAACGTTGCCGCTGGAGTCATCTCGTTCGCCGATGCAGTAAAAACTGTCCGCAGCCGCGGCCAGTTGATGCAGGAAGCGGTGCCCGCGGGCGAGGGAGCAATGGCGGCGGTGCTGGGGATGAGTTCGGAGGACGCGGCCCAGGCCTGCGCGGATGCGGCGGCAGAGACAGGCGGAGTGGTCTCACCGGCGAACTTCAATTCACCTGAACAGACGGTGATCTCTGGCGCGGCTGGAGCTGTCGAGCGCGCGGCGGCGCTGTGCAAGGAGCGCGGGGCCAAAAAAACAGTGATGCTGGCCGTGAGCGCGCCCTTCCACTGCGCGCTGATGCAGCCGGCGCAGGACCGGCTGGCGGTTCTGCTGAAGGAGCTCAAGTTTTCGTCGGCGAGCGTGCCAGTGGCCGCGAACGTGGACGCGGCCCTCATGACTGAAGCTGACCGGTTGCGGGATGCGCTGATCCGGCAGGTGACGGGATCGGTGCGGTGGGTTGAATCGATGCGGCTGCTCATCGCGCAGCAGCCGACGCACTTCATCGAGGTGGGTCCCGGAAAGGTGCTCTGCGGCCTGATGCGGCAGATCGACCGCAGCCAGAGTTGCCTGAATGTTGGGGACGTGGCAAGCCTGGACAAGACGCTGGCGGCGTTGGAGCAGGTCAGGCAGGCGGCGGGTTAGCGGGTTCGCTGTAGGCGAAAAAGCAGGTCCTTCGACTGCGCTCCCTTTCCACCCCACGGACGGCGACCTGTTCGTGGGGACCCCGGTTCCGTTCGCTTCGCTCAGGATGACTGCGTTTGAAGTAGTGGTGGCCAGCCTTCGCTTCGCGCAAGAAAGTTCCACTGGGCTGAGGGATACATGCCTACTTGCAGTCGTACAGCGTATCCTGAGCCGCAATGATCTGCCATTTTCCGTTTCGCTTCAGCCAGGTGTCTGTCCAAATCTGGCATCGCGATTTCTCGGATCCATCTTTTACTTTTCGGACTGAACTCTCGCTGCCATAGGCCATCGCAAGGCTATCGCCGAAGAAACGGACCCTGGCGTCGAGGAGGCGGCAATCCCGCGCGACACTCGATCCATTTTCTGTGTCAGCCACTTCTTCCGATTTCGTGTAACGTTTCGCTTCCGTAGAGGTGCCCTGAAATTCGTCGGCGAGGATCTCCTGGGCGATCTTGTTATGCGTACATGCGGCCTCGGCCCATTGGCGTTCCGCATCGATAATGAACTTTGCGGTCGGGTCATCTGCCGCAGCCCAATGTGCCTGCTGTCCAAGCGCGGCGGCGATGGACATGACGGCGAGAACAACGAAAGCCATGACCGGCTTGAGCCTCATTTGAGCCTTCCCTTGCTAACGAAAGAAGCTTACAGGGCCCTCGCACGGCGTCAAGCGGAGTTCGATTCGGCTGCGATGGGCGGCGTCTACGGGCCGAGATAGAGCTCAACGGGCGAGAAACCGATGGTCTTGGATTTTGAGTCGACCCGCAGGAAGATGGGCGTCTTGCCGCCGTTGATGTTCACTCCCATGACCACGCCGTTGCCGACGCGGTGGGCGATGACGATGTTGTGCGACTTGATCGTGCCGTAGTCGCTGGCCGGGCCCCAGTCCTTCTCGAAGTCTGCGAGGCTGTAGGCCTTGTACTGATCGGGATGCCGCTTCCAATCAGAGTCGTTGTTCCAGAGGCCGTAGGCCTTCTCGAGGTCGCCGGACTGGACGGCGGCGAAGAAGTTGTTTACGCGATGATCCTGCGGCCAGTGCCAGAGCTGCCAGGGAACTTCGACGAACCAGGAGCCGAGGGCGATGGCGGCAACAACGATCACGACCACGCCGGTAATGAGAAGAGTGCGGTTGCGCCGCTCGCGGCGAACATCGAACTTGGGAGCATCCATCAGAGTCATCGGCGGCTATCGATCCTTTCGGGCTGCTTTGGCGCAAACTTCCCCATTTACTTCTGACACCGTACCGCGGCTTCGGGTTCCCTTCGCGGCTATCGCCGGGTTCCTCAGCGGCTGTAGCTGGTGCGATCCTTTTCGGCACGGCGCTCGAGTGCCAGGGAGATAAGCCGGTCAATAAGCTCAGGATACGCGATGCCCGAGGCCGCCCACAGCTTGGGGTACATGCTGATAGACGTAAATCCGGGCATGGTGTTGATCTCATTCAGATAGATGCGGCCGGGCTTGCCTGCGTTTGAAGTGGGTTCCATCAGGAAGTCGACGCGCGCCAGGCCGGAGCAGTCGCAGGCCCGGAAGGCGGCGATGGCCATCTGCTGGACTTCTTTGGCCTGCTTTTTGGTGAGCTTTGCTGGGATGATGAGGTCTGAGCCCTCGCTGAGGTATTTCGCTTCGTAGTCGTAGAACTCCTTGCCGGGGATGATCTCGCCAACGACTGAAGCCTGGGGGTCGTCGTTGCCGAGGACGGCGACTTCGAGCTCGCGAGCTTTTCCGCGGCGGCCGCCCACTGCCTGCTCAACGACGATTTTTCGGTCGTAGCTGGCGGCGATGTCGATGGCGGGACTGAGTTCTTTGCGGTCGTGGGCCTTGGTGATGCCGACGGAGGAGCCGAGGTTCGCAGGTTTCACGAAGAGGGGATAGGTCAGGGCGGCTTCGATGCGGGCGATGGTCTTCTTCGGGCTGGCTTCCCATTCAGAGCGGAGGAAGGAAACGTGCTTCGGGATGGGCAGCTTCGCGGCGGCGAAGAGGCGCTTCATGATGTCCTTGTCCATGCCGGTGGCGGAGCCGAGGACACCTGAGCCTACGTAGGCGATGCCGGCGAGCTCGAAGAGACCCTGGATGGTGCCGTCTTCGCCGAAGGTTCCGTGAAGAACAGGGAAGATGACGTCGAGGCTGAGTGGCGAGGCGGACGCAGAGGCGTGAAGGTCGAGGGTCCGGGCGTCGGTTTCGAAGGGAACGAGGGCGCCGGTTTTGCTCTCCGAAGGGACGGGCGGCACAATCACGGATTCGCCGCGCGCTAGGACTGCTGCGGATGTCGTGGTCTGGGGATCTCCGGCACGCAAGGCGCGGGCGGCAGATGCAGACTCTCCGGTGAGGAGACGGGCAGCGTCGGTGGACGTGACCCAGCGGCCCTCTTTGGTGATGCCGATGGGGGTGACTTCGTACTTCTTCGGGTCAATGGCCTTGAGGACGGATGCGGCCGAGAGCAGCGAGACCTCGTGCTCGCCGCTGCGGCCGCCAAAGAGGACGCCTACGCGGAGTTTTTTCATTGTCTAGAGAATCTTCTTACCAAAGGCTGAGGAAATCAGCTCGACAGCGAGATCGGCGGTGCGGTTGCGCTCGTCGATCACCGGGTTTACTTCGACGATTTCGAAGCTGAGCATGCGTCCGTGGTCGGCAATGATCTCCATGGCGAGGTGGGCCTCGCGGTAGGTGGCGCCGCCGCGCACTGGGGTGCCGACGCCGGGGGCGTCTTCGGGATCGATCCAGTCCATGTCGAGCGAGACGTGATAGCCCGCGGTGCCGCGTCCGGCGGCGCGCAGCGCCTCTTCCATCACCGTGCGCATGCCGCGCTCGTCGATGTCGCGCATGGTGTAGACCTCGCTGATGCCGGCGCGGTGGATGTTTTCTTTCTCAGTGGCGTCGATGTCGCGGACGCCGATTAGGACAGTGTTCTCGGGCGCGACCTTGGGTGAGAATCCGAATATGTTGGCCAGCGGCTCTGGGCCGAGGCCGAGCAGCGCGGCGAGAGGCATGCCGTGCACGTTGCCGCTGGGCGAGGTCTCGGGGGTGTTGATGTCGGAGTGGGCGTCGATCCAGATGAGGCCGACCTTCTTGTTTTCGCGGCGGTAGAACTCGGCCACGCCCGAGACCGTTCCGGCCGCAACGGAGTGATCACCACCGAGGACGACGGGCGTCATGCCTTCTTCGAGAGAGTGCAGGACTTTTTCGGCTGCG
>Ga0210398_10002125_pt1 | contig 19595 bp, 15 predicted proteins | sample IncBWC4OmetaG_FD_161047 | JGI IMG/M metagenome (GOLD analysis project Ga0210398, IMG submission 161047) | Forest soil microbial communities from Barre Woods Harvard Forest LTER site, Petersham, Massachusetts, United States - Inc-BW-C-4-O | ecosystem: Environmental > Terrestrial > Soil >... | reverse complement strand
ACTCCAGAATTTTCGAGAAGGTGGCGTCGGCCTCGGGGATGCGCTTCTTGGTGGCGAAGAACTCGCCGCGGGCCAGTTGCGCCTCCATCGCATCGATCTTTTCCAGCGCGTCGATATGCTTCTCCGCCTTGTCGTCACCGCCGCCGACCACGCTCGGGGCGTTCATTTCAAAGCGAATCAGATCGCGCTGCGCCTCCAGATCGTGCGGATTGAGCTCCACCGCAATTTCGAACTCCCGGTGCGTTTTTCGCGCCCAGTTCATGGCCCCGAAAAACACGCTCTCCTCGGCCCGCCGGCCGTAGGACCGCCCCAGCCAATCGTGAAACTGGGAATCCTTCGGGGAAAGCTGGACGGCGCGCTCCAGGCTGGCTGCGGCGCGCGGAAATTCCCGCAGCTGATAGAAGCACTGGCCCAGAAGAAAGTGCAAGGAGGGATCGTCGGGAGACTTCGCAACGGCGCTCTCGAGGGCGTCCACCGCGCGGTTATACCGGCCGGCGTTGTAGTCGTACTGCGCGTCGGCCAGGACGGACTGCCCCGCATGCGCCGAAGCTCGGAGCCCTCCGCCGGCGAAAAATAGCGCGGCGGTTGCGAATAAAATGTGACGGATCATTCCGGGCGCACCGCCACGATGCGCATATTCTCTTTAAGGGGAAGTTCGCCGGGCAGGGCCACCACGTCGCCTTCGTTCAGTCCGGAAAGGATTTCGATCTTGGTGGGATCGGCGATCCCCACCTTGACCGGGCGGCGGTGCAAGCGGTCATCCTCGACGCGAAACACAAATCTGCGGTCGCCGTCGATGAAAACCGCGCCTCGCGGCACCACCAGGGTCCCCTGCCGTTCGCTGACCCGAATGCGCACGTCCACGGTAATGTTGGGAAGCAGATCCAGCTTGTCGTTGGTGACCGAGCACAGCAATTCGCCCACGCTGCGCGTGCCGCGCGTGACCACCTGTTTCGGCAACACTTCCGTGCGGCCGTTCCACACGCGGTCCGGATGCGCGTCCCAGAGAATGTCCACGGACTGGTTCACATCGATCTGGCCCAACTCGGGCTCGTCGATGAACGCGCGGATGCGTACGCGATGCAGGTCCGCCATTTCCGCCAGTAGATCTCCGGCCTTCACAAAATCTCCCTGCCGGATCGGCAGCGCGTACAACGTGCCGTCGAAGGGCGCAACGCCGTGCGCCGACTCCAGCCGCCCTTCAAGATCGCGCACGCTGGCCTTGGCATGGTCGACCAGCAGGGCGATGCGCCCCTGATCCAGCTGCGCCTGCTGCTCTAGTGTCTGTTTCGCCTTTGCCAGCGATTGCACGTCGGCTTCGGCCTGCACCAGCTGCAGCCGGTTTTTCTGCAGTTCCTCGGGCGTCGCCGCCTTTTCGGATACCAGCTTCACCAACGTCTCATCGTCGCGCTTCAGCTGATCGCGGTTAGCCACCGCCTTCTGCAAATCCCCCGTGGCCTTGGCCAGCTGGCCGGCGTGGCCGCCCGCCTGAGCCACGCGCAGCGCTTCCTGTTGCGTCGCCAGATCGGCGCGCGCCTCCGCCAGGTCCGCTTGCACCTGCGTATCGTCCAGTTCGAACAGCTTCTGGCCGCGCTTCACCTGCTGCCCCTCGACTGCTTCGACGCGCGTCACAAAAGTCGGATAGCCGGCGCGAAACGAGCGCGGCGTGATGGGTTCTACCTTTCCGTTGGTCGACACCACGGAGCTCAGGTTCTCGCGCACCACATCCGCCACCGGCACGCGCGCCGTGGACCCCTTCCCGCCGAGAAAGACCAGCAGGGCCGTGAGCACCAGCGCTCCGCCCACCAAGAGCCACAGTCTCCGGCCCAGCGCCGAGGTCATTCCATCCTCATTCTGCCAGCCACAACTGGCGGGAATAAAACGGGGTATTCTAACAAATTTTCAGGCGGCAGACGAACGGCCGGCGGCGTGCCGCTCTCCGAACGCTGGTTAGGATGCGCAATCCTTCCGTCCGGGATGCCGGCCGGAAGCGTGTGCGCGCAGACCTGGTATTGCGACGCCCGCCGATATGCTAAAATTTATTTATGACAACCGAACCCGCGCAACCCCAGGCCCATGACCCGAAACACCAAGCCCCGGCGCCCGGGCAGCCGGTCCTTCACCGTGTGTGCATCCAGTGTAACAACATGTTCCGCGTAACGCCTGAGAATTTCGACGCCAAGCAGTGCCCCGCTTGCCATAAAGGCTAGCTTTTTCCGTCGCCATCCGGTTGGACCGGCGGGCGGAAATGCACGTCTTCCCTTTGACGCGCCGCGTCCTGCGCTTCTGTCCGCGAATCGGATACAATCTGCGCCGCACTCTGCGAATCCAGACCGCATACGGCACCGGCCAAAGCGAGACGGCGAAATGAGCTGGAATGATTGAAGCCCGCCATCTGGTCAAGCGCTTCCACGACAGGAAGCGCGGCAGCGTGTGCGCCGTGGACGGCGTGAGTTTTGCTTGCCGGCCGGGAGAAATCTACGGCCTGCTGGGCGCCAACGGCGCGGGAAAAACCACCCTGCTGCGCGTCCTGGCCACCATCCTCGCCCCCACTGAAGGCGTTGCCATCGTCGCCGGTTTTGATGTAACCAAGGATCCGCAAATGGTCCGTTCCCGCGTGGGCTTTCTTTCCACAGCCACGGCGCTCTACGGGCGGCTCTCCGCGCAGGAGATGGTGGAATATTTCGGGCGCCTGCACGGCCTCGACGAAGCGGCTCTGCGCCAACGCATCGACGAGCTATTTACGCGCCTGGACATGAACGAATTCCGCGACCGCCGCTGCGACCGGCTTTCCTCCGGCATGAAACAGAAAGTTTCTATCGCCCGCACCCTGGTGCACGATCCCTCGGTGATGATTTTCGATGAGCCCACGTCGGGGCTGGACGTGATGGCCGCGCGCGCCATCGTGGCCTTCATCCGCGAATGCCGGGACAGTGGCAAGACCGTGGTCTTCTCCACGCACGTGATGAGCGAAGCCGAAAAACTCTGCGACCGCATCGGAATCATTCACGACGGCCGGCTGCTCGCGGAGGGCGCGCTTGCCGAACTGCGCGCGCGGTTCGCCATTCAGGACCTCGAAGACCTGTTCGTGAAAGTGATCCAGTCATGAGCCTGCGCTACATAGGCGTCGTCTATCGCAAGGAGCTGACCGATTCGTTGCGCGATCGCCGCACGGTGATCTCCATGATCGTCGTTCCCCTGCTGGTGATGCCCCTGCTCACCATTGGGATGGGCATTCTCTCCGTGACCCTGGTCGGCCAGGCCCTGAAGGAAATACCCAAAGTGATGATTCTTGGCGGCGAAGATTCGCCGCGCGTGGTGGCCGAGCTCGAGCAAGTGAAGGATTTGCAGGTCGTGCCTGCGAAAGCGGACTATGCCGAGGAGATCTCCGATAAGAGAGTCCGCGCCGCCGTGGAAATCCCTCCGGGATTCGAGGCCAGGCTGGCTGCGGGCGACCCCGCCACGGTGAAGATTTACATGTACGAAGGCGAACTGAAATCCGGCTTCGGGGCCGAGCGCCTGCAGCGCTTCTTCCGCGAGTTGCGCGACCGCACCATCCGCGAGCGCCTGCAGGCCCGCGCGCTGCCGGACAGCCTGGTCCGCCCGTTTGAGATCGATGAGAAAAATGTCGCCCCGCCGGAGAAAGTGGGCGGAGAGATCCTCGGAGGCATGGTTCCCTACTTCGTGATTTTATTGTGCCTGACTGGCGCGATGTATCCGGCCATGGACCTGACCGCGGGCGAAAAAGAGCGCGGCACCATCGAGACCATTCTCTGCAGCCCGATCTCCCGCACCCATCTCGTACTTGGAAAATTCCTGATGGTGCTAACAGCTTCGATCGCCACGGCCGTGCTGTCCATCGCCTCCATGGCTTTTTCGTTCGGCGTAGGAAAGAAAATGCTTCTCGGCGCACTGCACGGCGCCGCAGACTCCGCTTTGAAAATCACGGTGACCGGCAAAGCCGTGGTTTCCATCTTTGTTGTGGTGCTGCCGCTGGCGGTCTTCTTCTCCGCGGCCCTTTTGGCCCTCTCGCTGTTTGCGAAAAGCTTCAAGGAAGCGCAAAGCTACATTTCGCCGCTGATGATCGTCGTGGTGCTGCCGGCGGTGGCCGCCCTTCTGCCGGGGGTGGAACTAAATCCCGCCCTCGCGATGGTCCCCGTGCTCAACACCAGCCTGGTCAGCAAGGAAATCATCACCGGTACCTATCACTGGGGCCTGATCGCCCTGATCTTCCTGTCCTCCAGCGTGTACGCCGCCGCCGCCATCGCCATCGCCGTGAAATTATTTCAAAGGGAAGACGTGCTGTTCCGGACATAGGGACGCAGAAAGCACGAAGCAAGGAAAACAAGGTAGCTCGGTTTTTCCTTGCGTCCTTGCGTCCTTGTCTCCTTGCCTCCCTGCTTCGGCTTTTCTACGCGGGCCGGGCGTGTTCGTGGTGTTCGTCCCAGGCGTTAGAGAGCCGCCGCACGGTTTCGCGCAATCGCACAGCGAGCCCGGCGATGGTTTCCAGGCGCTCGACCGCGGCCGGCGGCAGACGGTCGCGCCGCGCCAGCAACAGTTCGGTGTTCCCCAGAATTCCGGTCAGGGGATTGTTCACTTCGTGGCGCAGAATTTCGCCGAAGTCGCCGGACAACTCGTCCTTGGGAAACTGGATCATGCCCGTGGCCCGCTCGGCCATGCGCACCCGGCGGTCCAGCATGCCCGCGACGATTGGCAGAAAGTCTCCGGTGCGCGCCACGAAATCGACGGCGCCCGCCGTAATAAGGAAAGCCATGCCCGTCTGCTTTTCCGGCGCCGCCGCGACCACCACCGGCGCGATCTCGGTGAGCAAGGCCAGAGCGGTCTCCACCGTTTCCGTGCCGCGCGCGATTTCCATCGCCGATTCGTCCAGAAACACCGCGGCGGGAGCGCGCGGGCCGATGCTCTGCCGCGCCTGCTCGATGGTCCCGACGAGCATGGTACGGTAGCGATTGCCGAATGCGGCCAACTCCTCAAAGCACTGCTGCCCCAGGGCCAGGTCGCCGCAAATGATGAAAATCGTCCGGCTGGTAAAATTCATGGCTTCCTCTTCAGGGTTCCTGCGCGGCGTGCAGCTGCTCGGGCCGGGAGGCCGCTTCTTCGCCGGCCGGTGCGGCGGCAAGGGCTTGGCGTACGGCCTCCTTCAGCTCCTCCACCAGAAACGGCTTGGCCAGGTAGGGCAAGCCACTGGCTTTCAGGAATTCCAGCGTGCGCGACCCCATGGTGTCTCCCGTAACCAGCAGCAAGCGGTGCTGCATGGGGCTGTCCCGGCGCTCCAGCGCGCGGTACAGCGCCGGCCCGTCCACATAGGGCATCTTCAAATCGCAAATCACCAGGGAGTAGTTTCTCTCTTCGAGGCGCCGCAGCGCCGCGCGGCTGTCCAGCAGCGTCTCCACGGTGTGCCCTTCCTCGGCCATCACGTCCGCGATCAACTCGGCCACCGTCGGCTCGTCCTCCACCACTAAAATGCGTTCCCGCGCCGCGGCGCGATCGGCGATTTGCAGCGGGGCAAGGGCCGGGATCCGCGCCGGCGCCGCGGCCTCTTTTCCCGCAAGATCGTAGTTCGATACGGCCAGCGCGGGCAGCTCCACGGTCAGGGTGGCGCCGCGGCCTTGCAGGCTGTCCACGCTGACTTTTCCACCGTGCTCGCGCACGATCCCGCAGACGATGGAAAGGCCGAGGCCCGTCCCGACTCCCGGCGGCTTGGTGGTGAAGAAGGGATCGAAAATGCGGCCCAGGATTTCCGGCGCGATTCCCGGCCCGTCGTCGGAGACTTCCATGGCCAGGCGATCGCTCCCCACCCGCCGCGTGCGGATCAGAATGCGCCCGCCGCGCGCCTCTTCGCCGCGGGCCATCACGATGGCCTGCTCGGCGTTCACCAGAAGGTTCAGCACCACCTGCTGCAGCTGCGCTGCGTCCGCCAGCGTCTGCGGCAGCGCGGGATCGGGCGCCAGCTCCACGTCGACATTCTCCAGCCTCAGCTCGTAGGAGCGCAGGGCCAGCGTCCGCTCGATCACTTCATTCAAATCCACGGCGCGCCGCTCGGACTTGGTTTCCCGCGAGAACTGCAGCAAATTCTTGACGATGCGTCCGGCGCGCTCCGCTTCCTGGGAGATGCGCCGCGCGTCGCTGGCGCGCTCGCTGGCCGAGCTCCGGCTGAGCAGCAGCTGCGCGTAGCCTTGAATGCTGGTGAGCGGGTTGTTCAGCTCGTGGGCGATCCCGGAGACCAGCTGGCCGAGCGCGGCCATCTTTTCCGTCTGCAACAGCTTGGACTGCACGAGCCGCTGCGCGGTCACGTCGCGGTACACCTCCAGCCAGCCGAAGCGCGTCCCGTCGCGCCGCGAGAGCGGGCGCGCGAAGCGCTCCACGATCTTTCGCGACGGGTGCACCAGTTCGAATTCGTCCCAGCCGGCTTCGTCTCCCTGGCGCACGTGCTCGCGCCAGCGCGCCGCGGTTTCCGCCGGGCGCAGGAAATGGTGGTCCAGGTTGCCGATCAGCGCGTCGATCGTGCCAAATTCCAACAGCCTGTGCGATTCCAGCCCAAAGATCGCGGCCAGCCGGTCGTTCGCCAGGAGAATCTGCCCGTCGGCATCGAGGAACAGCACGCCTGCATCGAGGGAGTCCACAAGCCCGGCCAACTCCGCTTCCAGCCGCTCTTCCGCCTCGCGCAGATTCTGCGGCGCGCTTCGATCCTCAACCGGCCGCATTTCCCCCTCCTATAGCCGGGCCCACAGGATCAAGTAGCTGAACAGCAGCGCGGCCCCAATGCTAACCAACGTGGTAAGCGCCTCACGCACCAGGCCGTAGTGCAAGAACATGGCTCGTTGGATCATGACACCCTCCTGTCGAAGGTTTGTCTTGCACCGCCGTGGCCAATGTGCGGAGCACGGATAACATGCCCGGAATCAGAAAGATAGCATTGTGGAAAAACTTCTGGGGAGGCCCCTCGTTCCCATCCCGATACTCGCTGTAGCCATGATTCCCGGATAGGAAAACGAGTGCTTCGGATCACACCAAACTGCACGGGACGTTTCTGACCGTCCCCGCTCAACCGGGCGAAAGCCATTTCGCTGCATGGAATTGAAGTTTGTTGAGCCTTCGAGCGGGCAGCCTGCGGCGCTGATCAAGTGGTTCTATCCGGGCACTCGCGACGGCCACCAATTCGTCTATGCGCCCGGGAAGAAGCGCAGCTCTCGGCGAGTGCACAAGTAACGGTGAACGCCTGAAACATCTCCTGAGGGTTGCAAGGCAGCGAACGGGCGGCGCCAGCGATGCCTGGGCGCCTGCCCGCCTGGCGCCCGTCACGCGTGGGCGCGGCTCGCTTCGTATTGCTTGAGCTTCCTGTACAGCGTGGTCTTTCCGATGCCCAGGAGGCGCGCGGCAGCCAGCTTATCGCCGGAGGTTTCCTGCAGCGCGCGGAAGATGGCCCGGCGCTCCAGGATTTCGAGCGGAACGAACTCGTCGCTATCCGAAGTTTTCTCCGACGAAGTGTACTGAAGGTTGGAGGGCAGATCGCCTACGTGCAGGATTGGCCCGGACCCGAGGGCCACAGCGCGCTCGATGGCGTTCTCGAGCTCGCGGATGTTGCCCGGCCAGTCGTAGGACATGATCCGGCGCATGGCGTCCTCGGAAATCATGTGGATAGGCCGCGCCGGGTCGCAGAATTTCTCGAGGAAGGCGTTGGCGAGAAGCGGAATGTCCGCCTTGCGCTCGCGCAGCGGCGGCAGCTTGATCTGCACCACGTTCAGGCGGAAGTACAGGTCCTGGCGGAAGCCTCCGGTGCGGATGCCGGATTCGAGATCGCGGTTGGTGGCCGCAATCACCCGGGCGCGGATGCCGATGCGCTCATTGGAGCCGACCGGCTTGATTTCGCGCTCCTGCAGCGCGCGCAGCAGCTTGGCCTGCAAATCGATGGGCAGGTCGCCAATTTCGTCGAGGAACAGCGTGCCCTCGCCGGCGGCTTCGAACAAACCCTGCTTGGTGTGCTGCGCGCCTGTAAACGCGCCCTTGACGTAGCCGAAGAGCTCCGATTCGATCAGCGTGGGCACCAGCGAGGAGCAATCCACCGGCGCAAAGGGTTTGTTCTTGCGCGGCCCGGAAAAATGGATCGAGCGCGCCACCAGTTCCTTGCCCGTCCCGCTCTCGCCGAGAATCAGCACCGGATAGGTGTGCTGCGCCACCTTCTGGATCAGCTTGTACACCCGCTGCATGCGCGGGGACATCCCGATCAGCCCGCCAAATCCCGGCCTGCTGCGCAGCTCCTCGCGCAGCAGGCGGTTCTCCTGGTCCATCTCGATGGAGTGCACCAGGCGGTCCAGCTTGGCACGCAGTTCCTCCACGTGAAACGGTTTCGTGACGTAGTCGGTGGCCCCCAGGCGCGTGGCTTCGATGGCCGTGGCGATCGTCCCGTACTGCGTCAGGACGATGATGGCGATTTCCGGGTTGTTGGCGCGGGTGCGCTTCAGCAGCTCCAGGCCGCCGGTCTGCGGCACCTGTAAATCGGTGACCATGATATCTACGGGGTACTGGTCCAGGATTTCCGTGGCCTCCTCGGTGGTCTGCGCTATGTACACTTGCAGGCCGGCGTCGGCGGCTACGTCGCGGCACAGGTTGCGCGTGGTGACTTCGTCGTCCACCACCAGCAAGCTGAAAGTCGTACTACGAGGGAGGGAAGAATCGGCCTTGCCTTCTGCTTTCGTTTCAAGTTCCATGGCTGGGGACCTCTTCTCAAAACAGGAGCAACCGCCGTGCCAAATCAGGAGGCGGTCATAAATCGGGCCACGCCTGTCACTTATCATGACAACCGCGGCGATTGGTTGGTGATTCTATTGCCGAATCGGGAACTTACGCAAGTCAATTCTCCGCGCGCGCCGGGTAATCCCTTTTGCGAGCGCAGGAAGCAAGAATGGGAAGGGGATCAGGTTCAAAACGGAACAGGGCCCGCACCAGCGCATTGCAGCTGCCCGTTTTCTCGAGGCGTCAATGGCTTGGAAATGCTTTGGCCACGACGGATTGCCTCGCAGACGGCACGGCAGAGGTTCTCTTTTCCGCCTTCGGTCCAGGCCACCGCACTTCGTATAACCCTTCCGTAGCCGAGGCCGCGAAAATCACCCCGGGCTCGCTCGCCGGGGCCACCGCCGCAAACAGGCCGTCAGCCAGCGTGCCAGGGACGCGTTCCCAGGTCCGCCCGGCGTCCGCTGAAACATAAAGGCCGCCGGTGCGCATGGCGGCCACAAAGACGCCGCCAGAAGCAGCGAAATCCTGTACCGGCGTCGCGGGCAGGCCGGAGGCGGCCAGTTGCCAGGTGCTGCCTGCGTCGCGCGAAATGTACAGGCCGTTGCGGGCAATCGCCACCATGGTCTGGGCGTCGCCGGGGACGCCATACAGCGTAACCGCCCCGCCGGAGCTCAAAGGCAAATCATGCCACGTCCAGGTACTTCCGCCGTCGTCGGAAAACACCAGCCCGCTCAGGGACACCACTCGGAGCCGCCGGCCATCCGCAGACACGCGAATCGATTGGACGGGCAGCGTGTCGAGCGGCCCCACGGCTTTGCGCCTCCAGGTCACGCCGTGGTCGGTGGACACCAGCAGCCCGCGGCCGGTGGCCGCATACCACTCGTTCGAACTGAAAGCCAGGTCGGCAACCACATCGGTAAGGGGCTTCTGGATGCCCGTTGCGCGCACGGCGGTTTTGTGGCGCGCCGCCGCGTCCGCCGTGCTCACCGGTAGCTCCAGCGCCACGCCTGTTGGCTTCCAGGAGGTCTTCGCCGCGTCATAGCGCAGCAGGCCGCCTTTGGCCAGGGACACCCACCAGGCGCTTTCGGGCGCTGAGTAAATGCGCAGGGCCTCGTCAGCGCGGAGGCCGGGCCCCGGGGCCGACCAGGTTCGCCCGTCGTCCTGCGTAGCGAGCACGGGCTCGGGCGCGTGCGCCAGGACCGCGAGGATGCGCCCGGGATGGTTCGCGTCCAGGCCCAGGGCCAGGATCTGGCGGTGCACAAATCCGCTGTTGGCATCCGCGAAATGCTCTCCGGCGTCGTCGCTGGTCAGCAGACCCTGTTCCTCGGTGCCGATCACCACCCGGCCCGGATGCCCCTCGGCGATCACCACCGCATTCACCACCCAATTCTCCGGAGTGGTGCGCCGCCAGGTCATTCCTCCGTCGGCCGTCTTCCAGAGGCCTTCGGAAGTGGCCGCGTACACGCTGCCCGGTTGCGCGGGATCCTGGGTGATTGCGTACGTCCGCCGCGCCGTATAGGGAATGCCCTGAATTTTTCTCCACTGCGCGGCGGCATCGTCGCTACGGTATATGCCCGAACAAGCGCTGGCGTAGATATGGCGCGAGTTTTCTGCGTCCACGAGCAGGCTCATCACGTCGGAATCGTCGATCATGCCTTCGTGGATGGGATGCCAGGTGCGCCCACCGTCGGCGGTCTTCCAGGGGAGGTGAAAGGTTCCGGCGTAAATGGTATGGGGATCGTGCGGATCGATGGCCAGCGAATCCAGGTTGCGCAATTCTTGGTCGCGCGCGGGAGAGATGCGCTGCCAGGTCTTAGCGCCGTCCCGCGAGCTGTAGACGCCGTCCAGGGTGCCGGCCACCAGCACGTCCGGATCGGAGGGCGCCACAGCGAGCGCCCGCACGGCCTGACCAGCCAAGCCTGCAGGCGCCCAGGTTCGCCCACCGTCGCCGCTGCGGAAGACGCCGCCTCCCGGCGCAGCGTCGCGGGTCCAGGAGCAGGCAAACAGCACGTTGCCGTCTCGGGGGTCCACCACGATGGCGGTGATCACAGCGTTGAACTGCGAACTAGCCCGCCCCAGCAGCGTCCAGTGCGCCCCCGAATCTTCCGAGCCAAAGATGTGCCCGTCTGCGGTGCCCAGAAACAGGCGCGCGCGCCGCGCCGGATCGACCGCCAGGGCGCGAACATCGCCCCCCGGCGGGCCCAGCGGTTTCCAAGTCTGGCCGCGGGCACTTGCCGCAAAGGATGCAAGCAGAAGGAGTGCGATGGGAATGCGCATGGTCAGGAGCGGGGCGGCGCAAAACAGTGTATCGCCGCAGCCTGACATTATACGAGCAATTGCCCGCAGCGCCGCGGCGAGTTTCTCTCGCGCGGCCGCGACAGGACCGGTTCGCCGCGGCCATCGAGCTTGCCCGTCTACCGCGGGTTATTTGTAGCAGGACGAAGAACGATCAGGACATCCGGTGCGGAGTCCTCCGAAGCGGCCGCGACCGTCGACGGGGCGGAGACTACGGTGAAGCGCAACGGGCTGAGGAATTCTTCCACCAGGACGGTTAGTGCCATCTGTTGCTTCTTGTCCAGGCGCAAGAGGAATTCACCGGCCTCATTGGTGTAGACCGTGCGGTCGCCCAGGAGAATAGCGGCGCCCCCAATGGGCGATCCGCCCTCGCTGCGAACGTGGCCGCGAACGACATAGTCGCCAAACTTGGGGGCCCGCATTTCGCCGTTCTGGGCCAGGTGCAAGTTGGGCGTGAGGAGGGTGCTGAGAGAAGCCGTATAGCGGAGCTTGCCGTCCGGCGAACGGAAGGTATCCCCGTTCACCTGAAACCCACCCCACAATTTCAATTGGAGCGTGACGCCGATGCCGGTGACGAGCGGATTGGCGAGGAACGGCATGTACAGCGTCTGGTAGTCCACGTTGATGGACACGCGGTTGGTGGTGTAGCTGCCGCCAAAAAGAAATGTGGTATTTCCCTGGGTACGGTTGATCACCTGCAGCAGGCTTATTTTCGGGGAGATCGTCTCGCGAACCGTCGAAATCAAGTAACTGACCCGGGGATGGGGCCCGGAAAGGTTTTGGTAATAACTTACCGTGCCGTCCACCTTGCGGGTGATGTTCCGCGATACCGAAAAGCCGTCCGATACGTTGCGTCCCACGGGACCGTGCGATTCGAACAATCCGGCGCCCAGCCGGAACTTGGCCAAGTCATAGCTCGACTGGAACTGGTCCACGCTGGCCCGCTCGAACGGGGCGTTCAGATCGTTACCCTGGGGAGCCAGAAAATTCTCGTGCCCGGCGGTAAGCACCAGACTGGAATACGGCTTTACGGTGACCAGGAGATTCTCCCGGTCCGGTTCGGACACGAAAAGTGACGGCGTGGTGATACGCCGGAACCCGGTGCCGGCCTCAATGTAGCCCGCTTTGACGTCATACCATCTGCCATCGGCGTCCAGACTTGCGGCGGCATAGGGCTTGTTGGAACCGATCCCGGCAGAGAGGGCCGTCTTCAGCCATTCGCGCACCTGCCAGTCGAGTCCCTCAATCGAGGTCTGCTGGTGGGAGAGGATATTACGTGAATAGAAGTGCAAGTTTGGAGTGATCGCTTTGTCCGTGAAAACCATCGCCAACGGAGTTTGATCCTGAAAGGCTTGAAATAACGGCGAGCCCGCCGGCAAGGTGGTGACTCCGGCGAAAACAAAGACGTGGTCGTCGCCAGGAAGGGTTGCGCCGACGCCTCTGGTCGTTAAAAATTCCACTCCACCGAAGATGTCCGTCGGAAGACCGAACGCAAGACTCTGGTCCCCTGCCGTGAACTGGTAGGGGCCGATCGCCGTTTTCGCGTACGCTCCCAGCCGGAAAGCACCGCTGAGCACCCCAGCGCCGAGGTAGCCTTCATAGCCGGGGCCCTGAACACTCACGGAACCGCCCACCGTCGGAACCATGTCCGAAGCTCCGGCTTCCACTTTGATCACTTGGGCAGAGAGGGAGTTGGCAAACGCCAACAGAAGAACGAGCCGGGTCGCACAAAGAGCGATTTGGCAAGGGCGCGTGTAGCGGAACCAGGGCATCACGGGGCCGTGTTCTGTATGGCTTGTTCCAAGCGAAAGGGCTCAAGTTGCAGAACGAGCTTGGTAGGACCTGCCGCGCCGGTCCAGGGAATCTCGATTTCGCGCTCGCTGTGGGGGAAAACCGGAAATCCGTTGCTGGTCGCCTGATCGCGCAGGGAGGTCACGTCCGCTTCGAGCACGCGGCAAAAAGCCGGACCGGTGTTCTGGACCCTCACGGTTACAACCTTGGCCTGGGAATCGAACCTGGCGGTCTTGACGACCAGTTCGTCTTTTTTCACTCCCTGTTTTGGCAACAGGTAGATCGTGTGCGGAAGCAGGAGATGAATCTTCAGGCCCTCGGCGGTCGTTTCTTTGTAGCCGGCGAAGGTAGCGTAGACCACGAACCATGCCGGCACGGTGTCCGCACTGGCCTCATAGAAAACCAGGTAGTTCTGCTTCGGCAGGATGCGGAAGCTGCTGGCTGAGAACTTGACGTGGATCGAGCTGTTCAAGGGCGTGTAATGCATCTCGCCGGTGTCGGAAACGGTGAAGCTTTGCGTGTCCAGGGTGACCGTAAGCGACTCCAAAGTGTCGTTTACGTATTCAATCTTGCCGGTGGCCTTTTTGTCCTTGTCCTTCACAATGTTTTCGTCGATGAGCGGACGCACCGTCTGCGCGTGCAGAGAGAACGCGCACAGAAAAAGACACGCGGCCTGGAGAGCGAATCTCCAGGCCCGATGTCTTGAAAATGCGAGTCGGATTGAATGAACCATCGCTGGAACAGGAGCGTCAGGGCGTGGCCTGAGCCTGAATGTTCACCGTCCCGTTGTAGGCTGCCGCAGGCAACTGCGGAGTGGCGGTCGTGCTGATGTTCCAGGTGAGCGTCGTCGTCGTGCTGCTGGCCCGATTGGCAGCAGCGATAGCGACGTTGCCGATCTGCACGCCCGTCGCAGCGGCCGGAGTAACGAAGGCCGGAACGCCTGCGCCGCCGCTGACCGACGTGTTCAACGCTCCGCCCGCGCTACCAGAGCCGGCGGCCGTGGCAGTGACTTGACTGGCTGCGATGTTGTCACCCGCGCCGTCCGTGAGGGCAGCGGCGCCATTGGCGACCCACGCCCAGACCGCGACTTTGGTTCGGCCGGTGTTCAGGACCCAGGCGGTTTGGATCGTGCTTGTGGTGCTGCCCGGATTGGCCGCGGTATTGGGGGCGAGAGTAAAGTTAACCGTCGCGCCGCCCGTCACGCTGACAGTAAGCGATTCCGCTAACGTCGCGTTTAGAGTCACCGTGCCGGCGTTGGAATTGACTTGGGCGCTTGCAGTCCGGGGCATGCTCGCGAGCGCGATTCCCGCTGCAACCACCAGCAATCTCCGAAAGTTCTTCATGAAGCCTCCGTTAAAGAATGTGAGAGGGGCAATCCCTCGGTTTCCAAATCGCGCTCCGTGTTTCGATCTGTGGTTTTCGTGTGCGCAACACGTTTTTACCGTGCCGAGGTGAAACAGCGCACTAGTACGGGTGTACCGAAATGGCCTGCGGGCTATTGTCATTTAGGAACAGCGCTTGGTACCTTTGAACTATTCAGGAATAGACGATGCAAGATAGCTCTTCAGTAATAGGCGTTCAGTTCGTTGCGAAGCCTTGTTTCCTGCTCCATACAAACAGCGACCATTCGCCCTCAAAAAGTGTTCGGGCTCCATGCCGATCCGCCAAGCGGCTGGCATGGAGCCCGAAGTTTTTTGCGGATTGATGAATGCTTTTAGCTTTTAGAACGTATTCGTTCAGGGCGTGGCCTGAGCCTGAATGTTCACCGTTCCCGTGTAGGTTGCCGCCGGCAATTGTGGAACGGCAGTGGTGTTGATATTCCAAGTGAGGGTCGTCGTGGTATTGCCCGTCTTGTTGGCCCCGGTGATGTGGATTTGACCGATTTGGACCCCCGTGGCTGCGGCCGGAGTGACGAAAGCCGGAACGCCCGCGCCGCCGCTGGCCGACGTGTTCAACGCCCCACCTGCGCTGCCGGAGCCGGCGGCTGTCGCCGTCACGGCGCTGGCTGGAATATTGTCACCGGCGCCGTCGGTCAAGGCCGCCGCGCCGTTCGGCACCCACGCCCAAATTGTGACATTGGTGCGGCCGGGCTTGAGCGTCCACGCCGTTCGAATGCTGCTGGTGGTGCTGCCGGGATTGGCCGCGGTGTTGGCCGCGAGCGTGAAGTTCACGGCCGCCCCTCCCGTCACGCTCACACTGAAAGACTCCGGCATCGCGGCGTTTAGAAACACGGTGCCGGCGCCTGAATTGATCTGGGCCTTTAGAGGCGTGGAGATTGCCGCGAAGAGCGCGATGGCCCCTAGTAGCGGCAGTAATCTCCTAAAATTCCTCATGAATTCTCGGGTCCACCTTTGGGACGAAATACCGAATCGCTCTGCGTTTATCACCGGCGCGTATGCCGTGACATTTGTAGCGTATCGGCCTGGAACAGCGCACTAGTACAGCTGTACCGATGTGCGCGGGCACTATTGCCCTTTAGGAACGGCGATTCTCCATCCGAACAGAGGCCTCTCGCCACAGGGAATGAGACGACGGGCGGGCGCAACGGAGAGGGCAACCTTGTCTTTATGAATGAATTGGCCAAGAGTGGCCCCAGGCGCTTGCAAACAGTTGGGAACTTCTTTGTTCAGGGCGTGGCCTGAGCCTGAATGTTGACGATTCCCGTGTAGTTGCCGGCCGGCAATTGCGGAACACCGGTAGTGTTGATATTCCAGGTCAGCGTCGTCGTGGTGTTGCCCGTCAGGTTGAAAAAGAGGAAGAATCGAACTTGTCCGATCTGCACACCCGTGGCTGCAGCCGGAGTAACGAAGGCCGGAACACCCGCACCGCCACTGGTTGACGTGTTCAACGCGCCACCGGCGCTCCCGGAACCGGCGGCGGTGGCCGTCACGGCGCTGGCGGGGATATTGTCCCCGGCCCCGTCGGTCAAGGCTGCGGCGCCGTTCGGCACCCAGGCCCACAAACTGAGAGCCGTACGGCCAAACTGCAGGACCCACGAAGTTTGAATTGTGGTTGTTGTGCTGCCGGCGTTGGCCGCCGTGTTGGGCCGGAGTGTAAAGTCAACGATCGGCCCTCCCGTCACGATCACGCTGAGCGACTCCGTAGCCCTCGCGTTTAGAACCACGGTGCCGCCGTTTGAATTCTTCTGGGCCTTGAGGGGCGCGGAGATTGCGGCTGAGAGTGCGATCCCCCCAATTAGCGCCAGGGATCTCTGAAAGATCCTCATGAAGCTTCGGGGGGCACCTGTGGGGAGGAATGTCAAATCGCGCTCCGTCTTCCTTTCAATCCTTAGTTTTGTGTTCCGCACTGATATTTTTAGCGTAGGGGACTGCAACAACACACTGGTACTGCTGTACCGATCTCCGCAGGGATATTGTCGTTTAGGAACGGCGACCAGTGCGGTTCGACTATTCCGAAAGGGTAGGCTTCCTCAGTGCGGTTCGTGAATTTCTCAAGGCGTGGCCTGAGCCTGAATGTTCACCGTTCCCGTGTAGGTCCCCGCGGGCAACTGCGGGACGCCGGCGGTATTGATATTCCATGTCAGCGTCGTCGTGGTGTTGCCCGTTCTGTTGCCGGGGGTGATTCGAACTCGTCCGATCTGTACACCCGTGGCTGCAACCGCAGTGACAAAGGTCGGAACACCTGCACCGCCGCTCAGCAGTGAATTCAGTACTCCCCCGGCGCTCCCGGACCCGGCGGCAGCGGCAGTCACGACGCCGGCTGGAATATTGTCCCCGGCCCCGTCGGTCAAGGCGGAGGCGCCGTTGGGAACCCAGGCCCACACTGTGACACCGGTACGGCCGGGCTGTAGAACCCACGAGGTTTGAATCGTGCTTGTTGTGCTGCCGGCATTGGCGGCCCTATTGGCCAGGAGTGCGAAGTTAACCGTCGTTCCTCCCGTCAGTGACACCGTGAGTGACTCCATCAACCTGGCGTTCAGAACCACGGTGCGGGCGTTTGAATTTATCTGGGCCTTTGCACCCGGGCAGATTGCGGCTGACAGCGTGATACTCCCTATCAGCAAGCATCTTCTGGAGTTCCTCATGGATGTGAGGGAAGTGCCAAATCGCGCCCCGTCTTTCCGCTTCTGCAGGCACTCTTGTCTGTTACCAACCGGGACTTATACCTCGGGCTCCGCGCCGTGTCGCAGCTGCACAAAACGCAGAGGCCGGAATTAGTACCCTGCCCCGCGGAGCGTGTTAGTAAGTCGCGCCTTCCGGCACCCAAATCACGTCGATGCGGCGGTTGTCGGTCGCGCCGGCCTGGCCTGCGTCGGTGCGCGTGGAGACTCGCGAGGGATCAATGCCCTTTTCGCCGAGATATTTCACGGCGTTGGTGGCGCGATCGCTGGCGACCTTGTCGGGAGTCTTGCCTTCCTTGGGATCGGAGTAGCCGATGATCACGGCGGTGCCGCGCGGCTCGTTCTGCAGGCGCAGCGCGACGTCGTCGAGGAAGCGCTTGCAGGAGTTGTCCGTGCGCGTGCTGAGCGGCTTGGCGAACGGGCAGTCGGCGATCTTGCTGGCCTGCGGAGGCGGAGGCACGGCCTTCACCTCGATGGTGGACGTGCAATCCGCGGCGCCGCCGCGGCCGTCGTCTACGCGCACCGTCACCGTGTAGTTGCCAGGCGCTGCGCCGGAGGTATCCAGATCGACGGCCGCGCCGCTGCCAACAATCTGGCCGCCGTTGGTGCTCCAAGTATAGGTCAGCGGGTCGCCATCGGGATCGCTGGCGTTGGTGGTGATGTGCACGCGCTCACCCACGAAGACCGACGTGCGGTCGGCCGAGCAGGTAATCGTCGGAGGATGATTGGGCTTGGGGACGACGCTGATATTGACGCTGGAGCTGGCCGAGCCGCCGCGCCCGTCGTCCACCTTCGCAGTGATGGTGCAGCTGCCCACCGGAACGCCGGCCGAGAGCCAGCGCACCGTGGGACCGTTGCCGTCCACCTTGCCGCAGGTGGAGGACCAGGTGTAGGTCAGCGGATCGTTGTCGGGATCCGAAGCGGTACACGTCACCGTGGCCATATCGCCCGATTCGAAATACACCTGACTCTTGTCGATGGTGCAGGTGATCGTCGGCGGATGGTTGACCGGCGGCACCTTGGCGGGCCAGTACGCCGTCCCGATCTTGATCACGAATCCGTTGCGGTCGTTGAGGTCGCGTAGATTGATCATGCGCCGGTAGCCGATATCGATGCCCAGATTCTTCCAGGGATACATCCGCAATCCCCAGATGCCGTCGACGGGGTCGCGCGCGCCGAACGAAGTATCCGGCGGGGTCGCAGGCGCGCTCACGAATACCGTCGCGTTGTATTCCATCATGGGTTGGAAGCGGCTCTCCGGCAGAAACAATAGACCGGCACCCGTCTTAACTTGATCGGGCATGGCCACCAGGATCTGCGCGTTTGGATCGCGCGGGGCGCGCACAAACTTGTAGCCGAAATTAAAAGTCGCGGTGACGAAGTTGCTCCACTGCTTGCTCACCGCGAGGGAAACCATGTCGGTCAGCGGGCTGCCTTCGATCCCATCGTTCAGCAGCTTGGTCTCGTCGGACTTGGTCGAGATCGTAAAATCATTGCGCACGGAAAAACTGACCGGATCACCGTGACGCTCCGAAAGGAACGCATACTTCAGCCCCAAGGTAACGTCTCCCGTACCGCCGTTATTGGCGTAGGCGAAGGGATAGTCCTGCACCCAGCCGGGCGCGGCGCCGAAGGCCGTCTGGTAGAACGACGTGGTGCCCGGACCACCGGTGCCTAGCGGCGCGCACGTGTTCAAGGGGGCCGAGTTCAGGCTCAGCTGGCCGGGGCAGCCGACATGCACGTGCCCGTAGGGATCGAAGCTGGCGTAGAAATTCAGGGTGTCGGTGATGCCGTAGCTGAGGTCCATGCCTATTTCAAGGATGGTGACGCTCCCGGGCATGCGGCCGAATTTGTTGCCAAACGCGGAGAACGCGAAGCCATGCTTCGGCAGAGTGTCGGCCGTTTCCAGGGTGAACAGGCCGAGGGTTCCGGTCGTTGCCAGCAGCGGAGTGAAAACCGGCGCGGGACGGTATTCATCGCTCCGTCCGGCGGCAGGGACTGCAGGACTTGGCACCGCGGGCGCGGGAGCAGCTTCTGCGGGCGCGGCAGGCGTTGCGGCTTCATCAGCCTTCGCCGCATCGGAAGCGGTAGAGGTATCAACGGCGGGAGCGGCCGTCGCCTCGCTGCTGTTCTTCGGATCGTCGGCGGCGCTTCGCGCGGGAGTCTTGGCAAAGCCAGCCGGGACCATGAGGAAAAGCACGAGAAGGATTACTAGACCGCGCAGAACGTGTCGTGTCATGAGTTGAAACCTCCCGGGTGCACTGGTTCAAAATGAGACAGTAGTAGGCTGAAAAGTTCGGACGATCCAATATGATTTTCTTCCTCTGGGCAGGCTCCCCCCAAAGACGCCTACCCAGTTGCAAAGACGGCTGGCCCCAAATCGCGCCCATTATATCCACACTCCCCGTCGCAAGACAATTTCTCCTGCTAGTCATCTGGTAGAAAAGGGGTTGAGGGGGTTCGCGGTTACGGTCACCGCCCGGGAGAAGTCTTCCAGGCCACCCGGGAAGAGGAGAACGCCATCAGAGTTGGGTAGATTCGCGTGACAGGTTCGCGGCGCCCAGCCAAGAAGCCAGAAACATTTCCACGGGCAAGCACAAACCTTGAACGAGTCGAAGAGAGCCGGAGGGGGATTCCGATGACGAAAGCGGTTCCATTTTGGACCACGACCGGT
>Ga0210398_10002124_pt1 | contig 19598 bp, 17 predicted proteins | sample IncBWC4OmetaG_FD_161047 | JGI IMG/M metagenome (GOLD analysis project Ga0210398, IMG submission 161047) | Forest soil microbial communities from Barre Woods Harvard Forest LTER site, Petersham, Massachusetts, United States - Inc-BW-C-4-O | ecosystem: Environmental > Terrestrial > Soil >... | reverse complement strand
GATCCCTACTCGCACCTCAAGGCCACCATCGGATCCACGCGCATCGCCCTGCGCGCCGGAAAATAGCACGCCGCCAGCATCACCAGCGTCAGCAGAGCCGCCACGCCGGCAAAGGTCACGGGATCGGTCGCGCTCACCCCAAAGAGCAGACCGTTCATGACCCGCGTCAAGCTCAGTGTGCCCACCACACCCGCGGCAATTCCGATCAGCGCCAGCCCCATCCCCTGCTGCATCACCAGCGAGAGGATCGTTCCCCGCTGCGCGCCCAGCGCCATGCGGATCGCAATGTCGCTCGTCCCCTGCGTCACCAGGAACGACATCACCCCGTAAATACCAATCGCCGCCAGAATCATCGCGATAGCGGCAAACGCACCCAGCATGGTCATCGCAAACCTCTGCCGCGCGACCGAGTCATAAACCCGCTGCTGCATCGTGGCAATGTCAAACACCGGCACGTCAGCATCGATAGCATGCACTTGTTCGACAATTGAGTTTGCGCGTGACGCCGGATCGCCGGTAGTACGCACGGTCACAAACATCTGGCCGTTTTGCCACATCGCGTATGGGAAATACGTAACCATTCTTGTATCAATATCCAGTCCGTACTGCTTTACCACTCCCACAACGCCCACAATCGTCAGCCATGGCTCTTTGTCTCCCTGACGAATGCGCTTGCCAATAGCGTCTCCCGCCGGCCAGAAGCGCTGCGCCATCTTCTGATCGATCAGCACGACGGGCTGCGATTTGTCCGTATCCGCGGCGGTGAAAAATCTTCCTGCCATCAGCGGCATCTCCATCGTTCGGAAATAATCCGGTGTCGCCGACCGCTTGTCCACCTGCAGCTCAGGCGCATCTTTCGAGGGTACGTATGCCTCGATCTGCATGCCGCCCCATCCAATCGACGGCGTCATCGGAAGCACCGAAACCGCGCCATAGCCTGTCACTCCGGGCAGGCTCCGCACCTTGTTTCCAAGCTCGTCGTAGAACTGAAGCCTTAGGGCGTGGTCCTTGTACTTCGGGCCGTAGGCTGCTACTTCCATCGAAATCACGCTCTGCGGATTGAATCCCGGCGGAACATTCACCAGGCGCACAAAGCTGCGGATCAGCAACCCTGCGCCTGCCAGCAGCGTGAGCGAAATCGCCAGCTCGGCAATTACCAGCGCGCCGCGCAGTTTGTCGCGCCTCACCCGCAGACCCCCGCTCGACCAGCTTCTTCCGCCCGCCTTCAAGGCCGTATTCAGATCCACGCGCGACGCCCTGATCGCCGGCGCCAAACCAAACACAATTCCAGTGAGAATCGAAATCCCGAAGGTGAACGCGAGCACCCCGAAATCCATCCCCAGTTCGTCCAGCCTCGGAATATTTCCCGGATGGATCTGCCGCACTACCTCAAGGCTCAAGGCTGAAACCATAAGTCCCGCAGCGCCGCCCAGCAGGCTCAGCAGAACGCTCTCCGTCAGCATCTGCATCACCAGCCGCCCTCGTCCCGCGCCCAGTGCCGTGCGCATGGCAATTTCCTTTTGCCGCCCCGTCGCCCGCGCCAGCAGCAGGTTGGCCACATTGGTGCACGCGATCAGCAGCACCAGCGCCACCGCGCCGAGCAGAATCAGCACCGCCGTCCGCACATTGCCCACCACCTGTTCCGTCAGCGGAACCACGCTGATCGTGAAGGTCCGGTCGCGATGCTTCTCCTCGCGCAGCCGTGCGGCGATGATGCCGATATCCGCCTGCGCCTGCTCCATCGTCACTCCCGGCTTCAAACGCGCCAGTATGTTGTAGTTCTCCCCGCCGTAATTCAGCTCCTCTTTCGCATCCATCGGCATGGGCAGAAAAATCTCCGGCTTGTCGATGCCGCCCACCGTGGGAATCACTTCATGATTCAGCCTGAAGCTGGACGCCAGCACGCCCACCACCGTGCGCGGCTTCCCGTCGAGCGTGATCTTCTGCCCGACGATCTTTTCGTCGCCTCCGAAGACCTGCTTCCACAGCCCGTAGGTCAGCACGACGGTATCGGTCTTTCCAGGCCGGTCCTCGTCTGCTGTAAAGATGCGGCCCAGCATCGGTTTCGCACCCAGCATGGGCAGCAGGCTTGATGACGCTTCAATCCCGTCCACCTTGATGGCCTTCGAAAGCTCGCTCAGGATGTATTCGTCTCCGATCGCGATCGCCGTGTCTTGGAATACATGGTTCTGCGTCTTGATGTCGTGATACTGCCCGCGCGAGGGCCAGTCCTGCGGAATCCCGATGCCCGGCGAGCGCAGCCACAGGATCGCCAGCCGGTCCGGATGAGGATACGGCAGCGGCTTGAGTAGCAGCGTGCTGGTCACGCTGAAAAGCGCCGTGTTCGCCCCGATTCCGATGGCCAGCGAAAGCAAAATTACACACGTCAGGCCCGGATTCTTCATAAGCATCCGCGCGCCACACCGCAGGTCCTGAAAGACTGTCTGCACAAAGGCTCCCATGTCGTCCCACCATCGGACGACCCCAGCTTCGAGTGCCTCTCAGTATAGGGCTATGAAAGTTGGCCTGGATTCCCGGCCTGAGTGTCATCAACCGGGACTCGTGCTCAGCATTGCCGTTACTTATTCCTGACTTTTGAGGCCGCGAAGATTGTTTCCCGGCGAGACTTGACTTGGCCCCGTTGGCCCAACTGAGAATCACTCTATGCGCACAGTAGAAGATCGGCCTGCAAAAGAGAATCATGGAAGGATTTAGAAGAGAGACACTCATCGGCTCTGAATATGCGCGAGTCACAATCTGGCCACTCGTCTTCGGCTTCCTCGCCAGTCTTTTGCTAATCACCACGGGACAGTCTCAGGAACCGCAGGCTCATTTTGTCGGTTCAGAGAGCTGTAGGAAATGCCACGCCGGGGTATACAACGGCTGGAAGCAGACTCGTATGGCAAACGTCGTGCGTGACCCGAAACTCTATACCGATGCCGTTCTCGGAGACTTCACGCATCCCGATCCGGTTCGCACCTTCGGTCTGGATCAGGTGGCATTCGTATATGGAAGCCGCTGGAAGCAACGGTACTTTACCAAACGCGGTGATGATTATTTCCCGCTACCCGCACAGTGGGATGTGAAGAAGGGCAAATGGCTCCCCTACCATGTGGAGGCCGGAACCGATTGGTGGGTGCCGTTCTATGGCCCGAGCAACTTCGACAGGCCGACTGGACCGACCTGCGACGGATGCCACTCAGTCAATTACGACATTCAAACCAGGCAGGTGACCGAATGGAATGTCGGCTGTGAGAAGTGCCACGGGCCGGGCAGCCTGCATGTTCAGCATCCGACGAAATCCAACATCATTAATCCCGCAAACCTCGACTATGTACGCGGCAACGACGTCTGTATCCAGTGCCATAGCCAGGGTCAGCCTCTAAATAATCCGATCGACGGCAAATACTATGACTGGCCTGTAGGATTTGTACCCGGGAGCCGGCTGGCAGACTACTGGAATCTGGAAGAGTTAAAGCCAGGGACAACCAACTTTTATCACTATGCAGATCTGACAGCGCACAAGAATCGGATGCAAGGGAATGACTTCGTTCAGAGCACCATGTACCACCGCCAAATCAGGTGCTTCGATTGCCATCAGGTTCACAGCAACCAGAACACAGCCAATCTTGTAGCCGTTGGCAATGCAGTCTGCCTTTCCTGCCACACCAAAGACAACGCGGCTGGACTCAAGGGAACCGTCAGCGAGCACACACATCATGCTGAGGGAAGCAGTGGTAGCCAGTGCGTCGCGTGCCACATGCCCAAGATCGAGCAAACAATCAAAGACAACTTCGTCCATGCCCATACGTTCCGCTTCATTACTCCTGCCGAAACCGATCAGTCAGGCATCCCAAACCCGTGCACCTCTTGTCACACTGACAAATCAACGAGTTGGGCTACAAACCAATTGAGGAGTTGGTCTACCACATCGCCTTGGAGGATGACTCAGTAGTCGGACCGGCGGCACGTCGGAGCGAAACGCGCCGACGTTTCTATCTTCATTCGGTACGAGCTTGTACGCGCCAGGGCCCTTATCCTTGCCAGAACCGTCGTCTCCCCCAAAGATTTATCCGGAACGAGGCCCTTTTCGCGTTTCGCTACTAGCTACGATTTTTTGTTCAGGTCGTCGTCTTTCGAGTACTTCGTACCTTTGGCCGTGATCTCCAACGCGAGTCCCTTGTCGGTCAGCTGATACATCCAGATACCTTCAGAAACCGACGCTGCGCCCTCCATGGATCCGCCCTTCTCAGGTGAAGTCTTGGCCGCCGCCGAGGCCTGTCCGCCGAATTGCCAGCCGGAATTGACAAAGCCGTCAAATACCTTCTGGTTGTCGAACACAAACACGCACTTAAACTTCTTGACCCCGAAGCCAAGCCCGGCCTGGGCCTCCAACATCTTCATGAAGGTTTCGGCTTTGGTCTGGTTGACGACGGCGACGCCCTCACCCCTGCCGGAACCGCCGAAAAGGATCTTGACCCCCGTGTTGCTGAAAACGGCGTAGCCGTAAGCCTTCTTAACGGCGGCTTGGGCGGAAGGCGACGCCTTGTAAAGCCGGGCAAGCGTATCTTTAGACATCGTGCGGATTTCGGTCCGCTCTTTCTCTGCCTTTTGTTCATCATCATCGGCGGCGAAGGCGCCCACCGCGATCAGGCAAACCAGCGACGCGATTAGGAATCGTTTGACTTTCATGAGTTACCCCCCTTTGATTTTCCTTTTGATTTTCCTTATGAGCAGGTAGCGAGGCGTTCGCGAAGCTCGGGGAATGAGAGCGCAGGTTGGGGACACGATCGCCAGAGAGGCACAGTGACTCATCGGGCGGTCGCAGCGCAACTGTCAGTTTTAACAGGAGCGGGCGCATTAGCCGTCGCTGGAGAATGCGCCGTTGAAGTTCCCCGCCCGTAAGTTTTGCGCTAGGGAGAAAACCAGAGCGCTCCGGTGCAGGCGAGTTTTGGGGAAACCCATTACCCATGAAAGGAAGTCGATATGCCTGTTATTTCGAGCATCCAGCCCTCTCGGGCAGCGGTCCTCCTCTGCGTTGTCGCCTCAATTTTCTGTTTCTCCGGTTGCAACAAGAAGTCGGAAACCGAGAGCCCAGCCAGCCCAACCCGTAGCGTCCTCACCGGCGCCTGCGGCGCCCGCAGCGCCAACCGGGCCTGTGCCTTCCTTCTCGGCGGCGAATAAAGTGGGCCTTTATGCCTATCCCGCCAAGGGTCAGAGCCACGACCAGCAGCTCATCGACGAATCCGACTGCTACAACTCGGCTCAGCAGCAGTCCGGCGTCAATCCGGACACGCCGCCCCCTCAGCCCCCAAGCTCCGCTGATGTTCAGGCAGCCCAGGCTCAGGCCGCTGAATCCGCCCCCAGCAAAAAGGCAGTCGAGCCAAAGGTGCCGCTAAGGGCGCAGTCGGCGGGGCGGTAATCGGTGGAATCGCCGGAGATGTGGGAACAGGTGCGGCTGCAGGCGCGGGTGTGGGCACGGTGCACGGCGGCAGAAAACAGCGCAAGGCCAACGACGCCGCTAAAGACCAGGCCTCGGCGAACGCAGGCGCGCAGGTGCAACAGGACTACCAGAACCAGAAAGCCGCCTACGACCAGCAGATGAGCAACTTCAAGCGCGCCTTCTCTGGCTGCATGGAAGCGAAAGGCTATTCAGTCAAATAGATACCGGGTACTGTTGCTTGTGAGACCTCGTGAGCTCGCGCCGATGACTGTCAAACCAGGCAGCCCAGGATACGGCTTCTCGCGCGGCAACATACTCTACGGCTTTCGTAGTTCGGCTACTTCAATTCGCCCCACGGAGGATAACCGGATGATCATTCCCAGCAAGTCCACTCGATCAATGGCCGCGGCCGTCATTGCAGGATGCCTTTTCGCCCTGCCTGACGTCGCGTCAGCCCAGGAAACCACAACAACAACCGTCAAACCAAAGGTGGCCGTTGCGATTTTGACCGTCGACAGCGCCTGGTCGTCTACGTCTCTGGCGATGACGCCGTACTGACGATGCCCGACGGTTCCCTGCGCCTCTTTGAGCTCGTTCCCGGAACTCCTCTTTACATCGACGGCAAACAGGCATCGCCATCCGACCTCAAGCCTGGCATGACCATCGCGCACGCCAAGCTGCACACACGGATGCACTCTGACGTGACCACCGTGACCGAGGTCAGCGGCACCATTCCGGCTAAGAACGGCCGGAACGTCACGCTGCGCCTTGAGGACGGAACCTCAAAGATCTACCGGGCGCCTTACGATGCGACGTTCAACGTCAACGGACAGGAAACGTCCTACGACAATGTCACCAAGGGAATGAAGATCTCAGTTACAGCTGTCAAAACCCAAGGGCTCACAAGCCAAACCAACAGGACCGCCGCGGTCGCGCAGACGCCTCCGCAGTCCGGAACTCTTGTGATCATCAAGTGGCTTCAGAAATGGACGCGGATCGTCAGATTGCACGCCATGGAGCTTAATCCTTAATTCTGATCGGCTCACGGATAGAGCGCTGAAACTCTTACGGATTTCCTGGCCGACGAATTCCCTCAACTCGCTATACTGGAAATAGAGAGAGAGATGGCCCGGCGATGGCAGCCGGGCCCTTCCTTTTGAAAGGGAAGCTCTTTTCAAGAGCGTACCGCGAAGGCGGTAAGCATTTTAGAATCAGATCTATACAAGTAAAGGCTTTCGTTTCAAATCTTTACCGCTCAAAAATCGTAAGCGATTTAGAATCAAACCGTTGCCGAAACACCGGGGGAGGGGCGTTACCACTGGGTTCACTCCCGGAGGCAACCAGAATCCGCGCGTCTTCCTCCGATATATCCAGGCACGAGCGCACAGAAGAGCCGGCTCGGCCCGATGCTAGGCATCGCCTTTCATCGAAAACGAAAGAGCCTGTCGCCCTCGTAGCCTCGCCAATCCGCTCGCAGGCAGAAAGTCCGACGGCCAAAGGTGGATATATGCAGAGTCTGCGCCAGCTGCCCAAACTTCTGATGCGCAATCTTTCCTTGATTGCGCTGCTTTGTATGTTGCCCTGCGTGTCCTTTGCGCAGGTGTCGGTCGGAATAGCCATCAACGTTGCCCCGCCGGAACTGCCCGTCTACGAGCAGCCCATCTGTCCGGGCGCCAACTACATGTGGACGCCCGGCTACTGGGCCTGGGACCCCGCTTCCGGCGGCTACTACTGGGTTCCGGGAACCTGGGTCATGGCCCCCGCCGTCGGCCTGCTCTGGACACCCGGCTACTGGGGATGGGGTAACGGCGGCTACGCCTGGAACGCCGGTTACTGGGGCCCGCAGGTCGGCTTCTACGGAGGCGTGAACTACGGCTTCGGTTACACCGGCACAGGCTTCTACGGAGGCCGCTGGAACGCCGGTTATTTCAGCTACAACACGGCGGTTATGCACGTGAACACGACCGTCATCCGTAACACGTACGTCGACAATACTTACGTCCGCAACGTGACCGTCAACCGCGTCAGCTATAACGGCGGACACGGCGGCATCATGGCCCGCCCCACTGCCGCGCAGGAAGCCGCTGCCCATCAGAGGCGCTATGGCCCAGTGCAGGCGCAGACACGGCAGGCAACATTCGCCCGTCAGGATAGGGCCAACTTTGCCTCTGAGAACCACGGCCACCCTGCCTACGCGGCGACCGCTCGTCCCGTAACCACGGCTGCTGATTTCAAACATGCGGTCCCGGCAAGCGGTGCACGGCCGGTAAGTGCGACCGAGGCGCGTCCCGTGAACGGACACCCGGCCCCGAATGCACGCCCGGCGAACGAAACCCACCCCACGAACCGCCCTGAGGCCAAACCCGCAGCCACCCGGCCAACGACCGAGACGCGTCCGGCCACTAAGCCCGAAGCCAGCCGACCAGCTGCCGCGTCTCGTCCGGAGTCAAAGCCTGTAACAAAGCCAACGCCGGAATCGCGACCGGCGAATGAGGCTCGACCCGCGCCAACTCGTCCGGCCGCAACCACCCGTCCGGCCGACGAATCTCGGCCCGCAGAGCATCCTGCTCCGGCATCGCATACGGCTGAGACTCGTCCTGCTCCAAAACCGCAGCCAGCCGTGAAACCGGCGCCGGCGCCAACGCACGAAGCGGCTCACCCCGCAACACCTCCACGACCCGCTCCAGAGGCACGGCCTGAATCTCGTCCTGCTACCGTGCAGGCAAAACCTGAAGCGCAGCCCCGACCTGAAGCCCGACCCGAGAGCAGACCCGCTCCCACTCACGAGGCAGCCAAACCGCAGCCGGAGTCGAGACCTGAGCCCCGGTCCCGGCCCGCACAGTCAGAGCAGCGTCCGGAACCCGCAGCTAAACCTGCGCCGGAATCGCGCCCGAGCACGGCCGCCCATCCTGCTCCGCAGCAGCACGAAAATGCGCACCCGAGCAACGAGAAGCCGCATCCAAGCCAGCAATAACAGACCAGAAACAACGGCGAATTTCTGGTCCTTACCGAGCCCGGAGCTCTCCACTCCGGGCTCATCTATTTGCGTGTGAAGGACTCAAAGAGGCCCTTGATGGCCTCTGCACAGCTCCGCATCGAGTACCGCCGGCGAAAGACTTCGCTGGTGCGGGAAATCATCGCCCCGCGATCGGCTTCAGGAAGAGCGAGCCAGCGCGAAATCAGCTCCTCAGTTCCCGCGAGTGTGTCCGGTGCAACCAGCCCAACACCCTCCTGCTCGATTTCCGGCCAGATATTCACCTGGTTCGAGATCAGCACGGGGCGGCCGCACGCCAGAGACTCCGCCACCACCACCCCGAAGTTTTCCTGATGCGACGGAAGGATGAAGGCCTCGCAGTTGCGCACCGCACCCCACTTGGCGTCGCCGGTAAGCAGACCCGGCCAATGGACACGGCTCGCAATCCCTAGCTCCTCGGCCTGCTTCTGTAACTTCGCCTGCAAACCAACTTGGTCGGGACCGGCAATGACCAGATCGACTTCCGGATACTTCGTCGCCACGCGCGCGAACGCCTCAATCAGCAGGTCGCAGCCCTTCTTCTCGTGAATGCGGGAGAGAAAGAGCAGGTAGCGCCGCCCACGCAGTTCAGGAACCCTGCCGAACCACGCCTCAGTCTGCACCTCGATGTTTGGCGGCGGCTCGCCTGTTCCGTATGGCACGACAAAGCTCTTCCAGTGGTTTGGCCAGAAGCTTTGCGGCGCGAGATCGCGCTCGAGTGTGCTGGTAAACATCACCCTTTCAGCATTGCGCACCACCCAGTACTGGGCCGGCCAGTAAACATACTTCTTCATGTGCTTGGCCGGATACTGGCGCTTGAACCAGGGGTCGAGCATGCCGTGGGTGAAAACCACATAGGGCACTCGCCCACGGGCGGCGATCGCCGCCGCCAAACCGTGAAAGGTCCAGATGCCATTGATGACGACACCATCGAAACGCCCGACGTTCTGCTTCAGCCAGTCCAGCAGCTCGCTGGAATAAGCATAGGTGCTCTTCTTGGGGCCCGTAGCATGCACGGGCACCGAGAAGTTCGCCAGGTACGGAGCGGACGGATCGTCCTGAGTGGCGATCTCGACCTCGACCCCCGCCTCACCGTATGCCCTGGTCAGATGGCGCAAGGCTTCCGGGGGGCCTCCGGTAGAGGGCGACAGCGATTGAATTACGTGCAGTATCTTCACTTGGGGGGAGTGGCCGTCCGGTTCTTGTCGTTGGGAATGCTTCTTTAAGACTAGCAAACACAAAATTACGGAAATGGCGGTCGAACCTGGCAGCGCTGACCATGATGATTACGCAGCGATTGGTGTCAATGGGAAAAACGCACGCAAGGCATTCACTCTCCCGCAGGGAAAGCAAGGCGCCGAAGGCACATATCGCCGTGCGCGCGACCCCGTGTGCAGGGACTAGAACCCGAGGAGACATTGCCTGGACGGCCAGTCCTCAGATGCGCATGGGCATGATGATGTAGCGGTACTTGTACTCCTCGTCGGCATCTTCAGGACGCACCTGGCCGGCCGACTGCGCGTCCTTGAACTCAAGGCGTACTTCGCCGGAGTTACCGATCGCCTTCAGGAAATCAATCAGGTACGACGAGTTGAATCCCACCACCAGCGGATCGAAGCTGTAGGGTGTTTCGATGGTGTCTTCCGATTCACCAGAGTCCGTCGACGACGAGGATATCTTCATCTCGTTTTGCTCCAGCCGAAGCTTCACTGCGCCCGAGCGCTCATCGGCGAACTGCGCCACACGCTGGATCGACCCCATCAGATCCTCGCTGCGCACAACGACGAACTTGTTGTTGTCGCGCGGCATGACCGCCTCGTAGTTCGGAAACTGCCCGGTAAGCTTCCGGCTGGTCAGCACGCGGTGGCCGATGCGGAAGAAGAGCGTGTTGTCGTCATCGGCGAACTCAATGGTCTCAGAGTCCGTGTTTGCCAGCAGCGACTGCAATTCTGCCAGCGCCTTGCGCGGAATCAGTGTCTTCCGCTCGCCGCTGACATTGGACAGCGTCTCCCCGCTCTTCTCGATGTGCGATAGGCGATGGCCATCGGTGGCAACCATGGCCAAGGACTCCGCCTTCAGTATGAGCAGAGCCCCGTTCAGTGTGTAGCGCGACTCCTCGTTCGAGATGGCAAAGATCGTCTTCGCGATGCAGTTCTGCAGCGACGCCGCGGCGATGCTGGTCACGCTGGTCTGAGGAAACTCCGGCACCTGCGGGAAGTTCGCGCGCGCCATGCCCACCATCTTCGTGTTGGAGCGGCCGCAGCGGATCTGGATCCAGTGGTTATCCATCAGCTTGATGGAGATCTCTCCATCGGGCAGCAGCTTGATGTAGTCGTAAAGCTTGCGGGCCGGAATGGTGCAGGAACCGCCCTTCTTCACCTTCGCTGCACACGACGTCTTGATGCTCTGATCAAGGTCGGTCGCAGTGATGATGACCTTATCCCCTTCAGCCTCGATGAGGAAGTTCGACAGGATCGGGATCGTGGTCTTGCGTTCAACAACTCCTTGCGTCGCAGTGAGCTCACGTAGCAGGTCTTGGCGGCTGATGCTGATTTCCATGACGGATCCCTGACTCGAGGGTGACGCTGTGCCCGCTCCGGACTTTTCGTGCTCAACACTGATGCTTGCCATGCCCACCCCCAAATGCGATTGTGCCCACTGTACACCAGTCACCCGTAAAACTTCGACGGGCCGCGCGACACTCTTTTCGATGGCTACATTCTAGTAATAAAAGTGCACGTTGCGCTCTCTGGAAAACAGGACTTTTATCAGGGAAAGCCCGGAAACTCCAGCTCCCCGTTCAAACTGACAAGATGCAACACGCCGTGACTACTACGAAAAGCAACTTAAAGTAGATATTTACCCCGTAGCAGTAGTCGTTCGCGCTGGAAAAGTGGAAAGTTGGGGGGAAACCGCCACCAGAGCGTTCGAAAGCAGCACCCAAGTTTTAGAAAACCCGTCCCGCCGAATCGCAAAAGCAGGAAGACCGGATCAAAATCTCGGAAAACGGGAGGCGTTCTCCTCATTCTTCACAGAGCACATCCCTGACCGTGTGGAAACCACCCCGCACGGAGTGGAAAGCGTGGTCCGGGGCAGTCCAATCGCGCGTGCGAAGAATACCCACCTTCCACAGATGACGGCTTATCCAAAACTTCCACAGCGTATCCACTCGATGTGGAGATCTGGAAACCAATAGTTCGGGCGCTAAAACGTTTGACTGGCTTATTTCACGGTGATAGCTTCGCCTTCCAAGGCGAGCGGAGGAAAAAATGGACCGCCGTAAATTTGTTAGCACATCCATTGGTGCAGCGACCGGAGCTTTACTTGGTGCACGGAGATTTGCCGTGGCGGAAAGCCCTTCCACTCAGCAGGTGCCCGGTGCAGTGCCTGAGTCTCAAATCAGCGCGGCACGTTTTCCCGACGGCTTCCTTTGGGGAACTGCCACCGCCGCCTACCAGGTCGAAGGCGCATGGAAGGATGACGGCAAGGGCGAGTCCATCTGGGACAGGTTCACGCACACGCCGGGTAAGGTAAAGGGCGGAACGACGGGCGATGTTGCCTGCGACCAGTACCATCTCTACGCGCAGGACATGGCGCTGGCCAAACGCCTAAACCAGAAGAGCTACCGGTTCTCGATCTCATGGCCCCGCATTCAACCCTCTGGGACTGGTGCGCCGAACATGAAGGGCATCGACCACTACAGCCGGTTCGTGGATGTCATGCTCGAGAATGGCCTTCGTCCGTTTTGCACCATCTATCACTGGGACCTGCCGCAGGGGTTGGAAGATCGGGGAGGCTGGCCCAATCGCGACCTGGCTGGCTATTACGCTGACTACGCCGGAATTCTGGCCAAACATCTCGGCGATCGCATTACCGTCTGGGCTCCCTTCAACATGCCCTGGTCGTTCACCTACATGGGCTACGGCGTGGGAGCCTTTCCGCCCTGCCGCTCGAATTTCGGCGACTTTCTCAAAGCGGCCCACACCGTGACTCTTGCCCAGGCCGAGGCGCTTCGTTCGATCAAGGCGGCATCCTCGAAGGCCACCGTTGGAAGCGCGTATGGCATGTGTCCCGCATATCCCGCAACCGATACCGATGCCGACCGCGCCGCCGCTGCACGGTATCACGCCATGAACAACGTGTTCTTTCTCGACGCGGCCATGAAGGGCCGCTATCCCAAAGCGTTCGTGGGCGAGCCGCCATACGAGCAGATGGGCGTCAAGCCGGGCGACGAAAAGCTGATGCACGCGCCGCTCGACTGGGTGGGATTCCATTACTACACGCGCCGCATCGTTTCGGACGCAAGCCACGTGCAGCCCCTTGGAGGAGGAGGTTTCAGCGGCACGGAGATCGAGACAGACCCAGCGACGGGCCGCGACGCCTACACGCGCTTCCGTGCCGTCATGCCAACCGAGGGCCCGCTTACCGAATCCGGACTGGAAGTCTGGCCGCGCGGCATCTACGACCTCGTGATGAAGATCTCACGTGAGTACAACGGCCCGAGCATCGAGATCACTGAGAGCGGTTCCGGTTATCTTGACGTACCGTACGAGAAAGAGAATGGTCGAGTGCCCGACCCGAGGCGAATCGAATTTTTCCGGCAGGAGCTGGCCGAACTCGCGCGAGCCATCGCCGATGGCGCTAACGTTCGCTCCTTCCATGCCTGGAGCCTGCTCGACAATTTCGAGTGGGCGAATGGTCAAACGGAACGCTATGGGCTGATCTACGTCGATTACCGCGATCAGAAGCGCACCATCAAGGACTCGGGGTTGTGGTACGGCCGCGTCGCCGCGTCGAACCGGCTCGATGTCTAGCGAATCCTACGCTTGGCCGTTGCTGCTGTCGTCGTCGCTGTCACTTCCGTTGTCGGCGACCCCGGAGCTGTGACTCAGCGTTACGCCGCCGTTGGTGGTTTCGGCGTGAATGGTAGCTCCGCCGCCACCGAGATCGGTCGCAAGGTGGTGCTTGATCTCGCCCTGCACTGTGATCGGGAAGTTGACCTCGATGCCGCCGTTGACGGTCCCCGTCTCCAGGTGCGCCGCATAGTTCTCCGGGATATTGAGCGTAATGCCACCATTCGTGGTTTCCGCATCAAGACCCTTGCCATCCCAGCGATTGCCGGAGAGGGAGATGTCGAGGCCGCCATTCACCGTGCTCCCGTGGACGTTGCCTGCCAGGTCAACGAGGTCAACTCCGCCGTTGGTGGTATCGAACTTCAGGTCGCCGTTCAGATGCTCGAGGCCAATGCCGCCATTCATGGTCTTCAACTCGGCTGAGAGCTGCCGCGGTGCATGGATGACATAGTTGACACCGTAGCCCTGATGCCCCCAGTGAAAATTCGGACCCTTGTCGTGGATCGTGCCGCCGGCAGTTTCGATCTGAATCTCGCGCAGAATATCCGCCGCCTCCGAGGAACTGTTCGCCCAGGCCTCGATACGCGCTTCGATGTGCACGTCCGGCCGGTCTTCGCCCACCACATGAATGCCGCCATTCATGCTCGAGACGTTCAGGCTTCCAGGCTTGGCGATGGTGATCGAACGAACCTCGCAGGCATGCTCCTGGTGGTCTCCCCAGCCCCAGTTCGTGTGATTCTTGTCCGCACCTGAGCAATCGCTGATCGCCCATCCATCGGTTGTGGCGATTGCCTTGCCGTCTTTCTGGTCTGCATGCTTGGCATGGGGATGGAAACTGTTTAGGAATCCCCGCCAGCCACCTGGATTTCCACCGATGTTCCATGGTTGCGAGCCGACGCCGATGACAATGAGCAGGACGGCCGCAAAGATTGCGAATCTGCGCATGGGATGACCCTCTGTAGAACGGTACGGCGGCTGTGTCATGGGAGTTCCTCGCAACTTCAGCCATTGGCAGATGCACGCGGCGAGCCAAACGTCTGGGGAGATAACGACCTATGAATCAATCGTTTAACAAATTTTTACAATAGACTAAGGTGTCCAGCGATGACATGCGCTGTTCGCGAGCGGACAGTGATGCCCGCTCTTTCAGAGAGCTGCCTTCGAAGGCGACGCGGTGCTGGTAGACGATTCCCTAGACGGTGTCGCCGTCCTCGTGATGGTTGCCGTACTGGTCGCCGCCCTATTGGTAAAGGACTTCAGCATCAAGCCTGCACGGGAAGGGAGGCAGACGCACCAGGATTCCTTCGACGAGTTGGCCTTCCAGGGCTGGGAGCCTGCGACGACTACAACGAGCAGGACGGTTGCGAAAATTGCGAAGCGCCTCATGGGATGACCCTCTGAGGGACGATACGGAGGCTGTGTCATGGGAGTTCCCCAAAACTTCAAAAATAAAGATGCACGCCATGGGCCGAAAGCTGCGGCGCGTAACTGTCTTGAATCCGACGGATCGGCTGCGTCGTCAAGAAACGCAGTGTCCGATTCAGGCGTGACCTGTCCGCAAATGGACAACGGTCACACAATCAACGCTTCTTCTCCCAGAACTCCTCGTGGCGATCGTCGTGAAAGTGAATTCCCTTCACCTCGCCATCAGCATCCTTCTCGAAGGTCAGCCGGGTGGGGCTACCGGTGGGATAGAAAAAGGTTGTCGCGCTTTCCGGAAGCAGCTCGATCGTGTCGCCGACCCGATTCTTGCCGAAGAGGCGGTCACCTTGCCGGAAGATGGTCTCGACGATCGTTCCCGCGTCCTCGTAATCGCCGATGTAGTCATCGTAAATCTCCGGGCTGACCTTCGCCGGAACGGGATGCAGCGGCACGATGACCTCTTCCGCAACCGGCAGCAGCTTTCCATTCGTGCTCAGCCGGTGCGCCAGCAGCCATCGCGGCAGTTCAGGGTTCGCGTATGCCTTATCCCACGCGTTATGGCGCCAGCCGGCATACTCCCAGTAGCGCACATTGCCGCTCTCGGCCTTGAGTGCCTCGTACATGAACGTGGCTTGCTTCGCGCTGACCACATTATCGTCCGCCCCGTGAAAGATCCACAGCGGCGTCCGTCCGATCGCCCGCGCATATTCGCCGGGCAGGGTCGCGCTCTCCCGCCAGCGGTCGGGCTTGTAAGACCAGAAAACCCCTCCGCTCACCGGAACAATCGCCGCGAAGCGGTGCGGATTGAAGCGCGCAATCTCATACACGCCGTACCCGCCGAGCGAGAGGCCGGTGAGATAAGTGCGGTCGCGGTCGCCGTGAAACTCCTTCGTGTCCTGGTCGAGTGCCGCCAGCGCCATCTGCATCATGTCGGGATCGGTCCACCGGTGGTGGCTGAAGGGCACCTGGGGCATCACCACGACGAAGGGCCATCTGTCCGGATGCAGACGAATAGCCTGCGGCAGCCCGATCTGTGTCTCATCCATTCCCTCGGAGCCGCGCTCACCCGAGCCATGCAGAAAGAGGATGACGGGCCACAGCGAGTGCTCATTCCATTCTTCCGGCAGATATACCTGGTACCTGTAAGTGACTCCGTTAACGGTCACACTGCGATTGAGAAAGCCGGTGTCAATGTGGTGATGCGGAAAGGCGCGTGCCGTTGGTGGCGCGATGAGCAGTACAGCGGCGGCGATAAGCCATCCTGCATAGCGGGTCCCAATCATTGCCGCCCAGAATATCGTGAACGGCCGGTGAAACGCCTGCCGAATTCCGCCGTGTCACTCGAAGATCACGCTCAGCCCACACAATATGCCTGCTTGTCCGGCGGGCCGGCTCCGGAGCATACTGTTTGGACCGCAAACAATCGCACCGTCCCGAGGCACTCTCGATGAATCTCTCCCGCCGCGGCTTCAGCCGTCTCGCAGGTATGACCGCTCTCTCGTCCGTTCTGCCCGGTGCTGATTGGCTCGGGGCTCAGGCAAGGAAGCCGATCGGCTGGTGCGTAATCGCCCTTGGCCGCATCTCCATGGATCACTTCATGCCGGGCATGAAAATGTCGCAGACCGGCAAGATCGTTGCCCTGGTAAGTGGTCACCACGAGAAGGCCGAAAAGCAGGCGGCCATCTACGGTGTGCCATCCAGCGCAATCTACAGCTACGAGAACATGGATGCAATTCGCGATAACCACGAGATCGATGCCGTCTACATCGCACTCCCCAATAGCATGCATGCCGAGTTCACCATTCGCGCCGCGAAGGCCGGAAAGCATGTGCTCTGCGAGAAGCCCATGGCCACCAGCGTTGCCGACGCAAAATCGATGATCGACGCGTGCAAAGCGGCGAACAAAAAGCTGATGATCGCCTATCGTTGCCAATTCGATCCGGAACATTTGAAAGCGATAGAGATGATCCACAGCGGCCAGCTCGGCCAGGTGCAGGCCATCGAAAGCGCCTTCGGCTTCAACATTGCAGCCGGGGAGTGGCGACTCGACCGCAAGCTGGCCGGCGGCGGTCCTCTGATGGACGTGGGTGTCTACTGTCTGAACGCCTCGCGTTACCTCACCGGCGAAGAGCCGGCCGAAATCAAAGCCTATTCTTCCGTTATTGATCACGATGGCCGATTCGATACCGTAGAGGAGAACGTCTCCTGGACCATGAAATTCCCCTCCGGCATCGTCGCCGCCTGCAACACCACCTACGGCGCGAACATGATGGGTTTCTTCCGCGTGCATGGCGCCAAGGGCCAGCTCGAAATGGCTCCTGCCTTCAACTACGACGGCATGCACCTGACCGGGCAGATCGGCCGCGACCAGAAAATCGACGAGGTCTCGCCCATTCGTGATCCCATGGAATTCACGCGCCAGGCCGATCACTTCGCCGACTGCATCTGGAACAACAAAACTCCGAAGACTCCGGGCGAAGAAGGCCTGCGAGACCTGGAGCTGTTGTCACAGATCTACCAAGCAGCCGGACTGCCGGGGCTGTAAAGGATCGACTCGCGCAGGGTTGCAATGCAACAGCGCGCAACTGGAAATCTGAACGCTGTCACACACCTAAGTATTTTGCGCCGAAGGCGCGCCCGCCCGTGCGGCGAGCACTTCAGCCGTTCAGCGTTTCCTGCAGTTTGTTGATCGTGCTGTTCAGGCTCTTGTCCGTGCGGCGTTGCTCGTCGATCTTGCCGATCGAGTGCATCACCGTGGTGTGGTGCTTGCCGCCGAACTGCCGCCCGATCTCCGGCAGCGACGCCTCAGTCATCTGCTTGGCGAGATACATGGCGATCTGCCTCGGCACCACCACTGCACGCGAGTTGTTCTTCTGCTTGAGCTCGGCAATGCGCATGCCGAACTGCTCTGCCACTGCCCGCTGAATGGCCTCGATGGTGATCTTACGCACCTGGGTGTCAATAAATTGCTTCAGGCACTGTTGGGCAGTGGGCAGCGTGATCTCGACGCCGTTCAGGCTCGACCACGCGAAGAGCCGCGTGAGCGCGCCTTCCAGCTCGCGTACATTCGTCCGCACATTCGATGCGATGAAGAGCGCGACATCCGTCGGAATCGTGACGTGCTCGTTCTCCGCTTTCTTCTGGAGAATCGCGACCTTTGTCTCGAGGTCCGGCGGCTGAATGTCGGCGATCAGTCCCCACTCGAATCGTGAGCGCAGACGATCTTCGATCTCGGGCAGTTCCTTGGGCGGTCGGTCTGAAGCAATAACGATCTGCTTCATGTTCTCGTGCAGCGCGTTGAAGGTGTGGAAGAACTCTTCCTGGGTCCGCTCCTTCTGCGAGAGAAACTGGATGTCGTCGATCAGCAGCAGATCCACCGTGCGGAACTTGTCGCGAAATCCGGTCATCTTGTCGTAGCGGACCGAATTGATCATCTCGTTGGTGAATTTCTCAGCCGAGATGTAGCTGATGGACGCTGAGGGCTGACGCAATTTCACCTCGTGCCCGATGGCATGCATCAGATGCGTTTTGCCCATGCCCACGCCGCCGTACAAAAAGAGCGGGTTGTAGGCCTTCGAGGGTCGCTCGGCCACGGCTTCTGCGGCGGCTCGCGCAAACTGATTGCCGGAGCCGATAACAAACGCATCGAAGGTGTAACGCGGATTGAGTTGCGCTGCAGTCGACCAGTCAAAGCGGGCCTGCTGTGGAACCTGTGGTGCGGGACGCGATCCCGGATTGCGTTGGTGGTTGGCTGGCGCGTTTGGAGCATGCGTCGAAGCCGGCGCGAATCCGCCATCTTCGCGAACCCGCGGCAGCGTCGGATCTTCCTCAGGCGTGATGAATGTCACATCGTCGAACTCAAGCTTGAGCGTGTCGATCGCCTCCTGGATCAGGTCGGTGTACCGCTCCGCAATGTGCTGAAACTCCGGCGTCGGGATGCGCACGAAGAGCATGCGGTCCTTCGCATGGCTGAAGCGCGTGGGCTTGAACCAGGTGTCGAAAGATTGGCGGTTGACCTTCTTTTCTAATGCGCCCAGGATCCGCACCCATGGGTTGAGCACGGCGGCGGGGGTTGTGACAAAAGACATTGCGATTCCTTGCTTGATCGCTCGCGGGCAGGTCGAAGCCGGGCAAAAGTGAAATGCCCAAATTACGCTTGGCCCGAGGAAGGGAAGCGCTGGGGCATTTCTCGCTGGCCGGGAGGTGCATCGGATCGATGTGGCTCCGCTGCTTCGGTCGATCGACTGACGCCCGCGAGGCGTCAGGAAATTCTCTTCTAATCGATGCCGATACTAGCACAATCAGCTGGCGTCGAGGATGTGGTTTTGCGTCATTTTTCTCGAAAGTAATGAGGTTGCACCAGACATTGTGAAAATGCTGTCGTCATGCACCTTTTTTGCCGCAGATGGATGGATACGATATACTTAATCTTTGTCCGGATGTGGCATTTTTCTTAAGTGTGTCTGCCGGACAGCATCTTCCTTAGAAAAAGTTCAGGAGCGCAGTTCCATGCCGAAGCGCACATTTCAACCTAACCGCCGTCACCGCTCGAAGGTTCACGGCTTTCGCACCCGCATGAAGACCAAGAGCGGAGCCGCCGTGCTTTCGCGCCGCCGCGCCAAGGGCCGCAAGCGCGTATCCGTCAGCGCCGGCTATCGCGACTAGACCATTCCCTCCTTATTGATCTTCGCATCGACGAGTTTGTTTCCCATGCTGTTCCCTGCGTGGTGCGACGGCAGCGAGGCGAGGTCTGCTGCTGCGCTGTCGCCTGCGCACACACGGCGTGCGGAGCACCAGTGCAGGCTCAGGAGGACAGTCGCCGTCGGTTTCGTGGACAATGAGAATATGCCCGAAGGGTCGATAGATC
>Ga0210398_10002122_pt1 | contig 19603 bp, 18 predicted proteins | sample IncBWC4OmetaG_FD_161047 | JGI IMG/M metagenome (GOLD analysis project Ga0210398, IMG submission 161047) | Forest soil microbial communities from Barre Woods Harvard Forest LTER site, Petersham, Massachusetts, United States - Inc-BW-C-4-O | ecosystem: Environmental > Terrestrial > Soil >... | reverse complement strand
GTCCGCCGATTCCACCGCTGCCGGCCCCGCCGAAGCCGCTCCCGCCCATCATCGAGCCGCCCGAGATGCCGCCGCCGCTAAACGAACCTCCGCCAATACCGCTTCCTCCAAAGCCACCGCCAAATCCGCCGCCGCCCACTCCCCCGCCAAAGCCGCTGCCGCCGAGGCTGCTTCCGCCGCCGAAGCCGGAATTCATCGCTCCGCCACCACCGCTGCCCCGACCCAGCGAACCCTTGCCGGTGGTCGGCGACAGGCTGCCGACCCCGCCTCCACCGCCGATCAATCCTCCCAGCACCGCGACCATTTCGGTTACATCGGCATTTTTGAGCCGGTAGACGTGAATCCGTTGCATTGCGTCGGGCGAGCGGACGTCGAGCTTGGTCACCAGTTCGCGAATCGACTTCATCTGCAGCGGCCCGCCCGCCGCGATGATCGAATTAGTGCGCTCGTCGGCCAGCACCTTGAATTGCCCCATGGGAGCCTGTGCCGAGGGCGCCACTATGCCCTGCATCGGGCGCCCGGCCTGGCCGCCGGGTCCGCTGCTGGAGCCGCCGCCGAGCAGTTGGTCGATTTCGGGAGCAACCTCATCGGCAAAGGCATATTGCAGCGGTATCAGTTCGACGTTTCTGCGCTGGCCCTCGACATCGAGGCTCCCGACGATTTTCAGCAGCCGCTCCACGTTGTACGCGTCATCGGTGATGATGACCGTATTGTCGTCGGGAAATGCCGCCACCAGTCCGTCATGCGAAATCATCGGCTGGAGCACGCTGATCATCGAAGTCGCGTCCACGTTGCGCAGCTTCACCAAGCGGGTCACGTACTCGTCACCGCGCTGTTCGAAGGGCGCTTGCGATTCGGTCAGTTGAGCGGACTGGCGCACATCGCGCGAGGGAATAATTTTGATCACCTTACCCGCGATTTGGGTGGTGAATCCCTTAAGCTGCAGGACCGATTGGAAAATCTGGTAGGCCTGATCCGGGGTGACCTTGGAGGGCGAGATGATAGTGACCTTGCCGCGCACGCTTTCGTCGACCAGGAAATTCTTGCCGGTGATTTCGCTGATGAACTTGGCCAGCACGGGAATATCCACGTTCTGGAAGTTCATCGTAATTTCGGTTTCCGCCGGACCGGGATCGGCCCACGCCGGAAGCTTACCGGCGGAGCAGACCAAAAGCGCGCAGCAAATCGAAAGAAGGAGGGCGGTGCCCCAGGCCGCACTACGACGCCGCATCATTGATGACCCCCGTAAAAAATAGAGGTTGCCGCGAAGCTTATAAAGAGGCCGCCGCCGGAACAACTGAATTTCCCATCGGGTTCTTTACGATTGCGCCTCGACTTCGATTACACGGCTCGGTTCTAGTCGCCAACCGCTTATGCTTCATCATCGGTTGCCCCAGAAAATCGGTCGCATTTCTTTTCTCAGCGACCCGAACTGATCACGAGTGCGGTCGCGGAAGTCTAGCATGAAGGACGGTGCGCCCGGCCAAAAGTCGCGCCGGGGTCATCTTGAACCGGTGTCGAGGTGGTTTTCCTATGAATTTCGCTCCTGCCACCCCATATAGGAAAATCCCATGTATTGGCGAGAAATGGGCTCCGAATCTGTGCCTTTAGCGGCGGTGCGAGACAGGCGATCTCAGGATCGCTTTTCTCATTGGATGGGAAATTCTTTCCCTCGAGGCTCGTTCCTGCGAGGCTCGCAGGCGCTTGCAAGGTTGTCGCCCAGAAATGGGTGGCAGTTCGCCAACGACTCGCAGCGATTGCCCAATTGCGAAGATTTTCCGCATCCGCGAGATCGTTACAGGCGGTTTCACGAACCGCCTCTGTCCGGATCAGGCAACCATCATTCAAGAGCTTACGATCGCCGGACTCTCGAAGGCTCCACATCGTTGCAAATGCCGCATCGGTCAGAAAGCATAGTCGCGGCCACCCTCGATGCGTTTTGAATACCTCATTGGCATGCGCTACCTGCGCGCGCGACGCCGCGAACGCTTCGTCTCGCTGATCGCGATCATCTCGCTCGCGGGCGTCACCCTGGGCACCTTCGCGCTGACCGTGGCGCTCTCGGTGATGAGCGGATTCCAGGTCGACCTGCGCGCGCGCCTGCTCGCCTTTACCCCGCAAATCGTGGTCGAACGCTCCGACGGACAGGTATGGAATCCCGACGTGCTGCGCCGGCAGATTGCCGCGATGCCGGGCGTGCTCGCGGTCGCGCCGTTCGTCACCTCGCAGGTAATGGCGGTGGGATCGACGCCCAGCGGCGCGCCCTCGTACATGTCGGGCGGGTTGCTGCGCGGAGTTATCGCGCAAGACAATCCGGTGCTGACCGAATTGCAGAGTACGCTGGATTCGGGAAGCCTCGCCTCGCTGGGCGAGATGCATCCGGTAGAAGTGGTCGATAATGGCGCCAAGCGGCAGGTTGACCTGCCCGGCGTGATCCTCGGCCGCACGCTGTCGCAAGACCTTGGCGCGGTGCGTATCGGCGACATCGTTACGTTGATCTCACCCGCGAGCCTGGCCGGCGCGGCGGGCAGTCCGCGCCTCAAGCGTTTCGTCGTCAGCGGATTTTTCTATTCCGGCATGTATGATTTCGATTCGACGCTCATTTTCGTCGATCTCAAGGCCGGACGCGCGTTGCTGGCCGATGATCCGCAACTCGAAACCGGGCTCGAGGCACGCCTCAAAGATATGTTCGAAGCTCCCGCGATCGCGGCGCAGATTGCGGCAATCGCCGGACCCGGCTTCGAGGTGAAGGATTGGACCACCGAGAACGCCCCGCTGTTTTCGGCGCTGCAACTGGAGAAATTTACCTACTTCCTGGTCCTGATGCTGATCGTGCTGGTGGCGGCCTTCAACATCATCGCGACCCTGGTGATGGTGGTGATGGAGCGGCGCAAGGAAATCGCCATCCTGCGCGCGATGGGGGCGCGCGCGGGTTCGGTCGCCGCGATTTTTCTGACCGAAGGCGCGGTGCTGGGCGTGGTCGGCACCGTGCTCGGGACCGGCAGCGGTTTTGTGACCTCATGGGCGATCGGGAAATACCATTTGATAAAGTTGCCGGCCGACATGTTCATGATCAGCTACGTGCCGGTGCGAATATATCCGCTGAACTTTGTGCTGGTCGGGCTCGCCTCGATGCTGTTGTGCCTGGTGGCGGCGTTATACCCGGCGCTCAAGGCGCGCGCGCTCTCGCCGGTCGAGGTCATTCGCTATGAGTGACGCCGGCGCGAGCGTGATGGCGGCCCGGACCGCGGCGCATGCGGCGGATCCATTGATCGTCGCCACCGGAATCACCAAGAGTTTCCATGATGTCGATCGCGAGATCGAAGTGCTGCGCGATCTCTCGCTCACCGTGCAGGCCGGTGAATTGATCGCGGTGGTGGGGCAATCGGGGACCGGCAAATCGACGCTGCTCAACATCCTCGGCAGCCTCGAGCGTCCGAGCGCGGGCAAGGTTCTCTTCGAGGGGCTGGATCTGTTCGCCCTGGATGAACGCGGGCTGGCGGATTTTCGCAATCGGAAACTCGGCTTCGTGTTCCAGTTCCATTACCTGCTGGCCGATTTCAACGCGCTGGAAAACGTCATGATGCCCGCGCTGATTGGACGCGTGCCGGAGCAGGAGGCGCGCGAACGCGCCGAGCGGATGCTCGCGATGGTCGGGCTCGCCGACAAGTTGCATCGCCGGCCGGCCGAACTGTCCGGTGGCGAGCAGCAGCGGGTCGCGGTGGCACGTGCGGTGGTGCAGAATCCACGCCTGGTGCTGGCGGATGAACCGACCGGGAATCTGGACCCGCATACCGCGGATGAGGTTCACGCGCTGTTTCACAAATTAAATAGCGAGCTGGATGTGACCCTGATTGTCGCGACCCACAATGAGAGGCTGACCCGCAGCATGGGACGCGCGTTGCGCCTTAAAGACGGCAAGCTGTTCGATGAGCCGCGAAACTAGGGCGCGCGCGCAGCGTAATCAACCGCGTGCGAAGCAACTCAGGTTTACATACCAGGGATGATTGGTTAGGTTGGCCTGCGTTTGGGTGGATATTGGTGGCAATCGGAAGATGCAACGCGCGTTGGCTGTGCGCGCTCGGGGTACTGTTATCATTGTTGCTCGCGGTGGGCGGCAATCTCGCGCGCGCCCAGAACAACCCGTTAATTTCCGAGATTCAGATCGAAGGTAACCAGCGGGTCGAGAGCGACGCGATCCGCCTCCACATCACCCAGCACACCGGCGAAGCGCTCAATCGCGACGCAGTCAGCGCCGATATCAAGTCCATTTATCAGATGGGCTTTTTCCAGAACGTCACCGCCGATACGCGCGATGAGGGCGGCAAGGAAGTGCTGGTCTTCAAGGTCACGGAACGGCCCGAAGTCACCGATGTGAAAATCACCGGGATGAAGGCGATCCGGCCCTCCGACGACAAGATCATCGCGGCGATGAAGGTGCATCCGGGCTCGATTATGGATCCCACCCGGGTCAAGGAAACCGAAAAGGAAATCAAGGAAACATACGAGAGCAAGGGCTACTCCGACACCAGGGTGGACTATCAGGAAAAACTCGGCCCTAACAACACCGAGGAGGGAACGTTCGCCGTCACCGAAGGCCCCAAGACCTACATCCAGGAAATCGATTTCAGCGGTAACCATGCGTTTACGGCCCGCGAGTTGCGCGCGCAGATGGATACCGCCCACTACATTCCGCTCTTGAGTCTGGTCACCAGCGCCGGCGTGCTCGATAAAAAGAAACTGCGCGACGATACCGATCGCATCGCATCTTTCTACTACGACCACGGCTATCTGAACGTTCACGTCGGCGAGCCCATCATCAGTCGCGTCCCCAAGGGGCTCAAAGTGGTGATACCCATCGATGAGGGCCCCATCTATAAGATCGGCAGCATCGATGTCGCCGGCGATCTGAAATATCCGCGCAGCGAATTGGTCCCCCTCATCACCATCAAACCGGGTGAGGATTTCAGGGGATCGACCATGCAGCATGATGTGCTGACCTTGTCGGATTTCTATTCCGATCGCGGCTTCGCCTTCGTCGACGTGCAGCCCAAGACCTCGCTCGATGCGATCGCGCGCAAGGTCAATATCACCTTCAACATCAACCCGGGCCGCGAGGTGCTGGTCAACCGCATCAACATCACCGGCAACACCCGCACCTCAGACAAGGTAATTCGGCGCGAGATGCAGGTGCAGGAACAGGAACCCTACTCGGCCTCGGCGATTCGCGACTCGAAGCGGCGGCTCGATCAGCTCGGCTTTTTCAGCACCACTCGCATCACCACCGCGCCGTCGCAGCAGCCGGACAAGGTGGACCTGAACGTCGATGTGACCGAGCAGAGCACCGCGTCATTCCAGGTCGCGGGCGGCTTCGATAGCTACCAGTCGGTGTTCGGTCACTTCCAGCTCGGCAATACCAACCTGTTCGGCGGCGGCGAGGCGGTGCTGCTGAGCGCGCAAGTCGGCTTCCTGTTCCAAAACTATACTGCCAGTTACACCGAGCCCTGGTTTCTCGATATTCCACTAGCGGTGTCATTGTCGGTATTCGACAGTAAAACCGATCTCTTCACCTTCCATCAAAATGCCGCGGGCGGCGCCATCAACTCGAGCTATCCGCTGGTCGAGCTGGGCTTCAAGAACATCGGACCATTCTCGCTCAAGAACGTACGCGCCGGACTGGGCTACCAGTTCGAGAGCGTCGGCATCGGCGGCTTATCGCCAGACACCACGTACCAGATTGCCAAGTACAAAGGCTACACCAAGGTGTCCGAGATCATCCCGAACATCCGGCGCGCGACGGTGGATAATCCGATCGATCCGCGCAGTGGTTCGATCGAGAGCATTAACCTGGAACTTGCGGGAATCGGACCCGGCGTCGCGTTCCTTAAGATGCTTGCGCACGCGCGCTTCTACTACACTTTTCTGAAAAGTCCGACCTTCGGGCAATGGGTATTTTCGCCGGGCATCACTTACGGTATCGGGACGACACTCTCCTCGGGGCAGGGCAGCGAGCTTCCGCTGTATGAGCGATTCTTCCCCGGTGGCGTGGGCGGTCAGGGCGACGTTCGCGGCTATCAGCTCTATTCGCTAGGCCCGGAAGTATTGCTGTTGAATCAGAATGGCATTCCGCTGCAGATCGAGAACACCGGCGGCAGCAAAGAATTGCTCCTCGACGGCGAAATAACCTTCCCCATCCTCTCCGGATTGGGCATCCGCGGCGTCGTCTTCGCCGATGCGGGCCAGGCCTACAACATCAGCGACAACATCACGATCAACTCGTTGCAAGCAGCCTACGGTATCGGTATCCGATGGCGCTCGCCGTTCGGTCCGCTCGCAGTCGATATCGCGCGTCCGATCAATCCGCGTCCGCAGGATCAGAGTAATGTGTTCGAGATCGGCGGCGGTGCCCCCCTATAGCGTGCGGCATATGAAATTGGCTTAAATACTGCTCGATAGTTGCAACTCAAACAGCGCAGGTCGGACTCGCCTCGGACTCCCAGCCAAGGCCCGCGTTGCGATGATTCGCGCTCAGGGAGGATTCCAATTCAGATGAGAAATCGCTTGATGGCCGCTGTCACGCTGCTGGCACTCCTCGCCGCGGCTCCCGCACGAGCCCAGGTAAAGCTCGCCTATGTCGATGTTCAGCGCGCGCTCAACGAATGCCAGGCAGGCAAAGCCGCCAAGGCCGACTTCCGGGTCAAGGTACAAAGCGTCGAACAGAAGCTGCAAAGCGAAGAGAATGAGGTCGCCAGACTCAAGGACGAGCTCGAAAAGAAGGGCATGCTCATGAAGCCCGAGCAGCGCCAGGATCTTCAGGACGACTACGTCGCCAAGGCCAAGGACTTCGAGCGCAACTACAAAGACTCCAAGGACGAACTCGAGCACAAGGACCAGGAAATAACCGGCATGATTATCCATGACCTCGCCGAAGTGATCCGCAATGTCGGCGAGAAGGACGGCTACACCATGGTCTTTGAAAAAGGCTCCATTCTTTGGGGTACTCCGGGAATCGACATCACTGACCAGGTCATCCGCACCTACAATGGCATGCACGTCAAGATCGGCTCCCTCGGCGGCGGAGTGGGGGCGGTCGCGGGCGGACCCCCAGGCGGGGATCAGGACGATCAGCAGGCGGGCGCATCCTCGCCCGGCGATTTCGGCTCCAACGCCGCCAAGCATTCGTCGATCTCGAAGTAAAGCACGAGGTACGGGCATTTTGGCGGCCGATAAGAATCATCAGCTCGATCGTTTTCTGCGGATGCTGCCGCATCGGTATCCGTTCCTGATGGTGGATCGGGTGATCGAGATCGGGGACGGCAAGGCCCGCACGCTCAAGAATGTGAGCAACAACGAACCGTTCTTTGTGGGGCATTTTCCCGGTAATCCTGTTATGCCCGGAGTGCTCATAATCGAAGCGCTCGCGCAATCGGCCGCTATCCTCGCGCTGTCCGAGCTCAAATCCGAGAGCCAGCGCATGTTCGTGCTGACGGGGGTCGAGAAGGCGCGCTTTCGACGGCCGGTTGTCCCGGGCGATCAGCTGGAGATGGAAGTGAGCGTGGTTCGTAACCGCGGGCCGCTGTGGAAAATGCGCGCCGAAGCGCGCGTCGGCGGAGAAATCGCCGCCGAGGCCGAACTCTCCGCGATGGAAGTTCCCGAGGAGAAGCTGTCATAGCCGGCAAGATTCATTCTTCGGCGGTCATCGATAGCCGCGCCGAGCTGGATTCTTCGGTCGAGATTGGGCCCGGCGTGGTCATCGGTCCCCGGGTGCGCATCGGCGCAAATACCGTGGTGGGTCCGTACGCCGTGATCGAGAGCGACACCACCATCGGCGCGCGCAATCACATCTTTCAGTTCGCCTCGATCGGGGCGGAACCGCAGGATTTGAAATTCAAAGGCGAGCCTTCTGTCGTCGAGATCGGCGACGATAATTTGATTCGCGAGTTCTGCACCGTCCATCGCGGCACCGAGGGCGGCGGAATGCTGACGCGCATCGGCAATCACGTGCTGGCGATGAACTACGTGCACATCGCGCACGATTGCATCATCGGCGACTACTGCGTCCTGGCCAATTCGACCGAACTCGCAGGGCACATCATCTTCGAGGATCATGTTCGTGCGATGGGCGGCGTGCTCATCCAGCAATTCACCCGGATGGGCGCCTACTCGATGCTGGCCGCGGGCGCTCGCGTCGAACTCGATGTCCCGCCCTTTGCGATTGCCTCAGGAGACCGGGCGCGCCTGGTGGGCGTTCATGAAATCGGACTCCAGCGCGGCGGCTTCAGCGCCGAAACCATCGCGGTGATCAAGAACGCGATGCGCAAGCTGTTCTTTTCAAAACTGACGCGCGAAGAAGCGCTGAAGGAAATTCTGGCCGAAGCCGGCGGCGTTCCCGAAGTCGAGCAGTTGGTCAGCTTCATCCAGAATTCCAAGCGCGGCGTCGTCGGGCGCGAGCGTGAGTAGCCTCGGGCTAATCGCGGGCAACGGAGTCTTCCCCCTCGAAGTTGCCCTTGCCGCCCGCCGCCGCGGGATCAAGTTGATCGCGCTCGCGCATCAGGGTGAAACCAACCCGGAGCTCGAAGCGCAGGTCGATCAGCTCACCTGGATCAAGGTCGGCGAGCTGCAGAAAATCGTCGATGTGCTGAAAAGCGCCGGAGTCGAGCAAGCCGCGATGGCAGGCGGCATCTCGCGCGCACATTTGGCCGAGACCTTCGCCCCCGATGCCCGCGCGCTTAAGATGCTCGCCTCGATCACGCGCTGGAGCGACGACGCGGTGCTGCGCGCGATCGCCCGGGAAATCGAATTCGAAGGAATTCCGGTCATCGATCCGGTCCCGCTGATGGATGACGCGGTGGCGAAGGCGGCCCTGATGGCCGGGCCCGAGCCGGGCGAGAAACAACTCCGCGATGTCGCGCTCGCGTTCGCCATCGCGCGCAGCCTCGGCGCGTTCGACATCGGCCAAAGCGTCGCGGTCCGTGGCGGCGTCGTATATTCGGTCGAGGCGGCCGAGGGAACCGATCAGGCGCTGCGCCGCGCCGCCGCCATCGCAGGCAAGGGACTCATCGTGGCGAAGGTTTCCAAACCCGGACAGGACTTGCGCTTCGATCGGCCCGCGATCGGGCCGGCGACGATCGAATTGCTGAGGGAAATCGGCGCCGCGATGCTCGTTATCGAGGCCGGCAAATGCCTCATCCTCGAGCGCAAGCGCACCCTCGCGATGGCGCAATCCTCCAATCTCACGGTCTACGGCCATGAATGAGATCCGCGCGGCGGTAGTCGGCGCCGGCCGCCTGGGAAGTTTGCACGCGGCCAAGTATGCGGCGACTCCGGGGGTCTCTGTCACCCACATAGTCGACGTCGACGGGAATCGTGCAGCGCAACTCGCCGCATCATTCGGCGCCGCCTGGGCAACCGACTTTCGCGCACTCGATCATCGGGTCGACGTGGTCACTGTGGCTTCGCCCGGGGTGACTCATTTTGCAATCGCGTCACACCTTTTGCGCGCCGGATGCGACATCCTGCTGGAAAAGCCGATGGCGACCACCGTCGAAGATGCGCGCGCACTCACCGCGCTGGCCGAAAGCGGTGACCGTATTTTGCAGATCGGCCACCTCGAGCGCTTCAACCCGGTAGTGAACCATTTGCGCTCGATACTCAACCGGCCGCGCTTTGTCGAATGCCATCGCCTCGCGCCCTTCACCGAGCGCGGCACCGACGTCGACGTGGTGCTGGATCTCATGGTGCACGACCTCGATGTGTTGCTGTCGCTGACCGGGGCCGAGGCGACCTCGGTCGAGGCGCTGGGCGTTGCCGTGCTGACCGATCAAATCGACGTCGCCAACGCGCGCATTCGTTTCAGCAACGGCATGATCGCGAACGTGAACACCAGCAGGGTCGCGCCGCGGCGCGAACGCAAGATTCGCTTCTTCCAGCCCGACGCCTACATCTCGGTCGATTACGAGGCGCGCCGGGTGCAGATTTATCGCAAGAGCCCGCCGCCCGAGGGCACCACGTTTCCGGTTATTTCGGCGGAGCAGATCGAACTCGGGGTGGCCGATCCACTCGCCGACGAGGTGGCCTCGTTCATCGCGTCGGTGCGCGATCGCGGCACACCCGCGGTGACTGCGCGCGACGGGCTGCGAGCTATCGAATTGATCGAACGGATCCGCATTTGTATGGAGCAGTCGTGATGGGTTGGTTTTGTCTCCAGGTGCGCAAGGTTGCGATCGTCGCGACCATGATCTGCGTGTTCGCCCTCGCCGGATGCCGTCCGAGCGACGACGTCACCGGCTCGTTTCCGGCCGCCAACAAGAGCGACTGCCTGCCCGACCTCACGCTGCAGAATCAAAATGGGCAAAGCGTAAAGCTGAGTTCGCTGAAGGGCGACTACGTGCTCATCAATTTTATCTACACCTCCTGCGCGGGAACCTGCCCGATGCTGACCGCGAAAATGGCGCAGGTGGAGAAGAAGCTCGCGCCCGAACTCGCAAAAAAAGTGCGGCTGGTGTCGGTCACCCTGGATCCCGAGCACGATCACTCCGCGCAGCTCCTTAAATATGCCGACGAGCACGGCGCGAACGGCGCGGACTGGATTTTTCTTACCGGAACGCCGGCGCAAATCGACCATTATCTGGGAATTTTTTTAATCAAACGCACCCGCGAGGCCGATGGCTCGATCGACCACGTCACCACGAGCTTTCTGCTCGGCCCCGACGGGCGGCAGATTCGCCAGTACGACGGCATCGCGGTGACGCCGTCCACCATGGCTGAAGACGTCGATCGCGCGCTCTCGAATGGATGATATGACTCGCTGCACCGAACTTGTGCGAGGCGCGACGCTTGCCGCCGTCGCCATTATGATCTGCGCGTCATCCGCCCTCGCGCATTGCTTCCCCGATCAAATGATACCATCGGAGGCGAGCGCGTTGGCCGCGGCGCCACCGCAAGTGGTGATGCATTTTGACAACCAATTCAATCCGGCCGAATCCTCAGTCCGGGTGCTGAATGAAAAGGGCGACATCGTTTCCGGCCCGGGTACGCCGAGCGCGGATGCTCGGACGATAACCGCGCCGCTGAAGTGGCTCGCGCCCGGGCAATATTTCGTGAAGTGGCGCGCGACCTCCAAAGATGGCGACCACACGCTGGGCGCGTACAGCTTCACCGTCAAGGGTGCGCGCTGATCGCACCGCGTGCGGAAAACCTGGTGGCGGAATCGAGCGCAATCTTGAGCGAGCATCCGCGGCGCAACCGACGCATCATGATCGTCGCCGGCGAAGCTTCCGGCGATCTCCACGGCGGCGACCTCGCGCGCCAGATCCACGCGCTCGATCCGGCGTGTGAGTTGTTCGGCATCGCGGGCGCACAGATGCGCGCGGCCGGGGTGGAAGCGAAGGTGCGCATCGAAGATATCCATGGCCTCGGGCTGACCGAGTTGATCTCGACCATCGGGCTCTCGCTCGCGACGATGCGCGATCTGCGGCGGATTATCCGCACCGACCAACCCGATCTCGTCATCCTGATCGACTATGCGGAGTTCAACCTGGTGCTGGCCGGTATCGCCAGGCGTGCCGTGGTGCCGGTGCTCTACTACATCACGCCGCAGGTGTGGGCATGGCGGCGCGGGCGCATCAAAAAGATCGTCGAACGCTCGAGCCGGCTGGCTGTCGTCCTGCCATTTGAGAAGGAACTCTACGGCTTGGCCGGCGATCGGGTGAGTTTCGTCGGCCATCCGCTGCTCGATCGCGTCGCTCCCGCGCAGGGCCGCGAGGAAACCCTCGCGCGGCACGGGCTGCCTAAATATTCGAAGCTGCTGGCGCTGCTGCCCGGCAGCCGCCGTGCCGAGGTGCGCTACATCCTGCCGCCGATGGTGGCGGCCGCCCGCATCCTCGCGCGGGATCACCGGCTGGTGCCGGTCATCGCGCTGGCGCCGACGCTTACGCCGGAGCAGCTCGCGGAACAGGGAAAAATCGATCTCGAAGGGATGCGTATTATCCAGGGCGACACCTATAGTATCATTGCCGCCAGCGAGGTCGCGCTGGTGGCCTCGGGCACCGCGACGCTGGAAACCGCGCTGCTCGGTTGCCCGATGGTGATTGCCTACAAAGTGTCGCCTCTGACCTACATGCTGGGAAGGATGCTTATCACCGGGGTCAACTTCATCGGAATGCCGAACATACTGGCGGGAGAAAAAATCGTCCCCGAGCTGATTCAAGGCGAGCTGACGGCCACCAACTTGGTGCGCGCGGCGGAGCCGCTGCTGCACGATACGCTACGCAACCAGACCATCGCTAACCTCAATTCGCTGCGCGACCGCCTCGGCGCCCCAGGAGCCGCGGCGCGAGTAGCAGCCCTCGCGTTCTCGATGATGCCATGAAGCTGCTTACTCCGCTTAGCCGCCGCGTGCTGACCTACCTGCGCCCTTACACCTTTCCTTACATGGGGATGCTGGTGGTTGCGATGATTGTGAGCAGCACCACCGACGGCGCGATTCCGCTCCTCATCAAGCACTTCACCGATCAGATCTATCAGCTGAAAAGCGTGCAGCTGGAGGCGCTGCGAGTTGTCTCGCTCGAGTTGGTCGCGGTCTTTGTGTTGCGCTCGCTCTCCGGCTTCGGCGAGGACTATCTCAGCGCCTACATCGGACAGCACATCACGCTCGATATTCGCTCGGGCCTGAATCGCCGGCTGCAGCGGATGTCGCTGTCATTCTTCAATCGCACGCCCAGCGGCATGATGATGTCGCGCGTCGTCAACGATGTCAGCGTCATTTCCAACGGCATCACCGACGGCGCTTTTTCGGTTATCGGCGAAGGCGCGCGCTTGATCTTCGTGCTCGGCGCCGCATTCTGGATCGATTGGAAGCTGGCGTTGATTGCATTCGTGGTGTTCCCCTGCGCGGTCGGGCCGGTGCTCGCGTTCTCGCGGCGCATGCGCAAGCTCACCAAGAAAGCTCAGAAGCAAATGAGCGGAATCACCTCGCTGCTTCAGGAGGCCTACCAGGGCAATCGCGTCGTCAAAGCTTTCGGGATGGAAGAATACGAACGCGAACGCTTCGACGTCGAGTTGCGCCGCTTGTTCAAGTACTCGATGCGCGCGGCGGTCATCAAAGCTTCGACTGGGCCCATGATCGAGTCGATGTCGGCGGTCGCGATCCTGGTCGCGCTTTGGTATGGGGCCGCATCGGTCATCCACGGCACCCGCACGGTGGGGACTTTCGTCGCGTTCCTGGTCGCAATGCTGATCGTTTATGAGCCTTTCAAACGGCTCGCGCGCATCAATAACGCGGTCCAGCAGAGCCTCGGCGCGGCAGAGCGCGTGTTCGACATGATGGATCAGCCGGTCGAGATTCATGACGATCCGAACGCCGCGACGCTCGGACCCGGCAACCATAGCGTCCGCATGGAACATGTCAGTTTCAGCTATGCGAAGGATTGGGTGCTCAGCGACATCAACCTCGATATTCCCGCGGGCAACGTGGTCGCGCTGGTCGGCATGAGCGGCGGCGGAAAATCGACGCTGGCGGATCTGATCCCGCGCTTTCATGACCCGCAGGAAGGCCACATCACCGTCGACGGAATCAACGTGAAGGACATTCGGCTGGAGTCGCTGCGCGCGCAAATCGGCATCGTCACGCAGCATACCTTTCTGTTCAACGATACCATCGGCGCGAATATCGCTTACGGCAGTCAGGCGAAAACCCAGGCGCAGGTGATCGCGGCGGCGACTGCAGCCAACGCGCACCAGTTCATCACGCAATTACCCAAAGGTTACAACACGATGGTCGGCGAAATGGGCGTGCGTCTCTCGGGTGGTGAACGCCAGCGCATTGCTATCGCGCGCGCGCTGCTCAAGGATGCGCCGATCCTGATCCTCGATGAGGCAACCTCCTCGCTCGATTCGGAATCGGAGCGCGCCGTGCAGGATGCGCTGGAAACGCTGATGCGCAATCGCACCACACTGGTGATCGCGCATCGGCTCTCGACGGTGCGCCGGGCCGACAAGATAATCGTGCTGGTGCGCGGCCGCATCATCGAGGAGGGCACCCATGAGGAACTGTTCGCGCGCGGCCAGGAATATCGCAAGCTTTACGATTTGCAGTTTACGACCGCCCCCGAAGTCGAAAATGGCGAACCGGTCGTGATCAACTAAGCGACCATGGCCTGCCACCGTGGCCGACGCATATTGATGGTCTCCACGTGATACTTCACGCGCTTTACAACCTGCTCTGGTATCCGGCGTTGCCGTTCGCGCTGCTCGCCTCCAACGGCGCCGACGCGCAAGGCTCGCGTGAGCGCCTCGGCATTGCAGCGCAGCGATCGGAATCAAGCGCGCTGCGGATCTGGGCGCATGCGTCTTCGGTCGGCGAGATCGAGGCTATCCACAGCGTGATGATGCGCCTGATGCACGATGCTCCGGCCGCGACCGCCGTCATCACCGCGATGACGACCGCGGGACGCGATGTAGCGCGGCGGCGAATCCCGAAAGCCCGCGCACATCTGCTGGCGCCGCTCGATAATCCATCCGCGGTGCGCGCATTTCTGCGCCGGGTGCGGCCCGATCTGGTGCTGATCGCTGAAACCGAACTGTGGCCGAATTATTTCTGGGAGGCAAAAAAGTTCGGTGCGAAAATCGCGATCATCAATGGAAGAATTTCCGCGCGCTCACTGGCGCGATACAAACGTCTCGGCCAACTCTTCTGCCGCGCGATTCAATGCGCCGATCTGATCATGGCGCAGACCGCGCATGACGTGGATCGTTTCGCTGCGATGGGAGTCGATCGAAAGCGCATCGTCGTGACCGGTAACACCAAGTTCGATCCCGATGCGGCCGGCGAAATGCCGCTGCGCCGTGAGCTGCAGGAGTTCGCCGGCGAGCGGCCCATTTTGATCGCAGGCTCGACCGCGGCGGGCGAAGAGGAAATCGTACTCGATGCGTATGTCGAGTTGCGCAAGGAATTTCCCGCCCTCGCCCTGATTGTCGCACCGCGCCATCTGGTGCGCGTGCCGGAAGTGGAAAAAATCGTCAGCGACCGCTCGCTCAAGTATGTCCGCGCCAGTGCCGCGCGCTTCGATACCACCGCCGATGTGATGATCCTCGACACCATGGGCGAGTTGCGTCCGCTTTATCGGCGCGCCACCGTTGCGTTCGTCGGCGGCACCCTCAATGAAGTTCGCGGCGGGCAAAATCCGGCCGAACCCGCATCGGTCAGCGTGCCGGTGATGTTCGGTCCCTACTACGAGAATCAGCAGGAGACCGCCTCCGCGTTGATTGCGGCGGGCGGCGCGCGCGTGGTGAACAACGCCGAGGAAATCGTTCGGGTCACCGCGAAGTGGCTCGCCGGCGAAGAGGCGCGGCGCACCGCGGGCCGCGCCGCGCGCGATTGTATCGTGCAGTTGAGCGGCGGTGTCGGCACCTCGTTGATGCATTTGCGCACGCTGATTGCGCTCGACGGATAATGGCGGGCCGCGACACCATCCATCGTCGTCCACGCATCGAAGAGCTCTGGTTCGGCCCACTCCGTCTCAGGCACCGCGCGATGGTGACGGGGCTGCTCCCCGCCGCGCTGGTCTATCGCGCCGGGCTCAGCCTGCGAAACCTCTGGTGGCGCTTAGCGAAACGCCGCGGGCCGACTCGAATCATAAGCATCGGCAACTTGACTGTCGGTGGTAATGGAAAAACTCCCTTCACCTTGTTTCTCGCCTCCCGCCTGGCGGCTCATGGGATGTCCGTCGGAATCGTGAGCCGCGGTTTCGGCCGCGGCGGAAGGGACAGCGCGCCCGCCGCGCTGGTTTCCGACGGGACCGGCATCAAACTCTCCGCGGATGAGGCCGGGGATGAGCCGGCGATGATGGCGAGGTCGTTTCGCGGGCCAATCGTCGTCGCGCGCCGCCGCCTCGATGGAATTCGTCTGCTGGGCGAATTCGCGCATCCCGAGGTGATCGTCCTCGACGACGCGTTTCAACATCGCGCGCTGACGCGCGACGTCGACCTCGTGCTGATTAATCGGGAACGCGGCTTCGGCAATGGCCATCTGCTTCCGGCGGGACCGATGCGCGAGCCGCTGCGGGCGATCCGCCGCGCCGACGCGGCGATAATCGTGTCGAGTGGAATTCCTGATCGTCCCAGCGCGATCACCGCGCGCCAAATGAAAGCGATATCGCGCGTCATCACCTTGCATGCGACGCTACGCCCCAAGTCTTTGGTGCGTTATGAACAAGGCAACTGGAGCGAAGTCCCGATTGCGATGGCCGGCCGGCGCGCGCTCGCGGTGAGCGGCCTGGCCGATCCCAGCGGCTTTTATGCGATGCTGCGCGAAATCGAAACCGAGCTGGTCGGGGTGCTGGAATATCCCGACCATCATGTTTATAGCGCGGCCGATTGGCAGACCATCGTCAAGGCCGCACTCGCGGCCGACATCGTGCTGACGACCGAGAAAGACCTCGTGAAGCTGGAAAAGTTTCCGTTCCCGCGCGATTCTCTATACGCTTTGCGACTTGAGATAGTGATGAGCGCCCAGGACACGGCGCGGCTGGATGAAATCGTGATCGGCGCGCCGTCATCAAATATTGCCGCTGCCCTGTAGGTTAACGGAGGTTTTCGATGGCTATCAGTCAGGAGTTGCTCGACATTCTCGCCTGCCCCAAATGCAAGGGGGAACTTCAGTTGACCGAGAAACAGGACGGCCTCGCGTGCCAGGCCTGCAAGCTGGTGTACCCAATCCGCGAGGATATTCCGGTGATGCTGATCGATGAGGCCACGCCGCTTACGTGAGCCGCTCCGGCGCCGACGCGCGGCGAGCGGATCGGCTGCTCCAGCTCGCATGGATCGCGATCGGTGTTTATCTCGTTGCACTCGGCATCGCCGCAGTGCTTCGCGCGCAGGGAGACTTCAACCTCTACTATCGCGCCGGCGTGCGGGTCCTCAATGGCGAGCCGGTTTATCGCCTCGATGAAGCAAGCCATTTCCTCTATGCACCGATAGTCGCGATTGCGTTCGCTCCCTTCGCCGCGCTCCCACTGCGGGCCGCACAGCTCGCGTTCTACCTGGTGACCGCGGTTTCAATAGTTGCGTTGATTCTCGGTTCGCGGCGCATCCTGTTTGGGCGCGAGCGGCGGCTAACGCCGGTTCTGCTGCTGGTCCCGGTAATCCTGTGCGCGCGCTTTATCGATAACAACATCGAACACGGCCAGATAAACCTGCCCACCCTCGCATTCACGGTGTGGGCCATTATTTTCGGTGAAGAGGATCGGCCGGTCGCATCGGGGGCGGCGCTGGCGAGCGCGATTCTCATCAAACCATTCGCAGTACTCGCCGCCGTGTTCCTCCTGCTGGAAGGAAAATGGCGTCCGCTAGTTTTCTCGATCGCAGTTGGAGGGGCATTGATGATTGCGCCGCTGCTGCTGTTCGGCCCGCACCGCGCCCTCGACCAAACCGTCGCCTACCTGCAGGTGGTCAGCTCGATGACCGATCGCTATACCACGATGCTGACGAATCAGTCCGCCGCTTCGGCCGTGGCGCGGCTGATGAGCCTCGGCGCAAGCACCGGCACTCCGGCGTCGCATGCCGCGATGTATATCGGAACCGGCATCGAGCTGACGCTGGTGGCGGCGATTGTCGTGTGGTTTTTGCGCAACCCCGACTCTGAGTCGCGAGGCGGTTTGCTGCCGCATCGATTTGAGCTCGCGGCGCTATTTTGCATCATGCCGTCGCTGGTTCCGATTTCATGGAAAAGCTACTACGCGGCGTTGCTCATTCCATATTTGCTGTTGACGTTTGTGCTATGGGTGGAAAGGCCGTCCGGCTCGCCGACTCCGACGCTACCGCTCGCGCTGGTGGCCTTCTCGGTGCTGCTGAACTGGATTCCCGGCACCCGCCCGAATCACTACGCGCTCTTTTTCTCGGCGCACTTCATATCCTCGATCGTATTACTTGCGGCGATCGCGGTTGCCTCCTCATGGTGGGGAGAATCGGTGGAATGCAGACTTACCCCATCACGTACGGTAAATAGGTAAGCGTGAATCTCAACCAGGGTCCCGGGCCGGATTTTATCAAGAGCCAGGTGGGTCGCAAGGTCGCCTATCTCCATCGCGAAATCGCCGCGTTCGCTCCCGAGATATTGGTGGAAATCGATCGCACGCTGCGGTCCGGCAAAAAGGGCGCGGGCAATCGCGAAAGCGGGTATCCGATTAGCGTCGAGGGCGCGCCGAAATTGTTCGTGCGCCGCTCGATGCGCGGCGGCCTGATGCGCTTCCTCGGCGACCGCTACGTCGGCTTCGTTCCGCGCATGGTCTACGAGCTCAACCTGGTTACGGAGGCGCGCAATCGCGGGGTTTCGGTACCCGAGCCGATGGGCGCCATCGTGGAGAAGGTCTCCCCCGCGATCTATCGCGGCGCGGTCATCACCAAGGCCATCCCCGGTATGACGATGTGGGAATTCGTCAAGGTCGAGACCGACCCGCGCAGCCTCGGCCACGTGGTCAGGATGGCGCGCTACTCGATCGATACCATGCACGAGCAGGGACTGCTTCATGACGATCTCAACCTGCACAATCTGTACGTCTCGATGGCGGGTGACGGATTTACGGTGGTGATTCTCGACTTCGACAAGGCCAAACTATCGTCGCGCGAAGTGCCGCGCTTGCAGCGCAAGCGCAACCTCAAGCGGCTGGCGGAATCGATTCGCAAGCTCGATCCCACCCGGCGTTATCTGGATGACGCCGCGCTCAAGATCATGACCGCGATATCGTGAAATGGTTGATCGCTACGATCGGCGGGCGATCACCTCGATCTCGACCAGCGCACCGCGCGGAAGCGCCGCCACCTGGATCGTCGAGCGGGCGGGGAATCCTTCAGTGAAATGCTCGCCGTAGATTCGGTTGACGGTCTCGAAGTCGGCGAGGTTGACGAGGAAAATTGTGGTCTTCACGACGTCGCCAAAGCCCAGGCCCGCGGCGCGCAGAACCTCGCGGATGTTATCCATCACCTGGCGGGTCTCGGGTGCGATGCCACCTGCCACCAGCGATCCCAGGTTCGGATCGAGGCCAATCTGTCCCGACAGAAAGACCGTGTCGCCTGAATCGACCGCCTGCGAATAGGGACCAATCGCGGCGGGCGCCCCGCGCGTGTCGATGATTTTTGCCATGGTCTGATTTTCGCTGATGGTTTCGTGAATGACCAGTGCGCCGCCGTTTGCGTCGCTTCTTTCGCGAGCGCGCGAAGCCGCTGCGGCGGAACGAAGTGGAGTCGAGCGAAATTAGTCGTGGCTGGCGCGATGGTCGCTCTTCGGATTTGCGACCGGCGTGCCAGCCGGATGAGAGCCGGAGGGCGTCGGAGCCCGAACGGTGGTGAGCGCCACCGATTTCCGATCCTCAAGCATCTTTTTCGAAGTGCGTGATGCTCCACCACCGCGCGCGATGCGCGCGCGACTCTCACCCGGCTGTCACGGTTGGCGCGAAGAATCGGAGCGACCACTGTGACAATAACCCTCTCTCGCCATGCGAGAGAGGAGACAAAAAGCGGAGCTAGTCGCGCGCGCCGTTTTGCTGACCGAGGCGCGAGACACGCATCACGCCGTCGATCGCGGCGATCGAGCTCATCAGCGTGTTCA
>Ga0210398_10002120_pt1 | contig 19608 bp, 22 predicted proteins | sample IncBWC4OmetaG_FD_161047 | JGI IMG/M metagenome (GOLD analysis project Ga0210398, IMG submission 161047) | Forest soil microbial communities from Barre Woods Harvard Forest LTER site, Petersham, Massachusetts, United States - Inc-BW-C-4-O | ecosystem: Environmental > Terrestrial > Soil >... | reverse complement strand
GCTCTCCGTGCGGCGTATAGCTGATCGTTCTTACCATCGACACATCGCCCGCCTGCCGATCCACCGCAAGCAGTAAAAATCCGTTCCCCGACAAAGCCAGCGGCCCGGGCCCATCACCCACCTGCACCGTGTTCACCAGCTTCCCGTCGTCAATCGAGTAGGCAGCCACCGTGTTGTCTCCCGAATTGCTCACCCACAGCGTCGAATTGTCGGCGCTCACCACGCCGCCCATCGGCCCCGCCCCCACCACATACGCGCCGCCCACCTCATTGGCGCCCGTCGCGATTTCCGAAATCGTGTCTCCGCCAAAATTCGAGACAAAAATCTCGCCGCCATCCGGCTTCAGCGCCAGATGCACTGGCGCCGGCCCTACATCCAGAAACGCCAGCAGCCGATCCACGCGGTCTTCCGGATTCTGTCCCGCCGGATTCTGGCTCACCGCCCGCGCCAGGCCCACCGCCATCACCTGATGCCCGCCCGTGCACGCGACAAATGCCTTCGACGAGTCAGGAAGAATCACAGCGTCGGAAGCCTCCGGGCATCCGCTCAGCACCGTGCGCACCCGCATGTGCGCCGCGTCCACGATGCTCACGCTCCCGCCCCGCCGATTCGTCACCACCAGCGTCGCCCCGTCCGGAGAAACACGCACCACGCCTGGCGCCTCGCCCACCCCAACCGCGCCCATCTCCCGCCGCCGCTCCAGATCCAGCACCGAAACGTTGTTCGATCCGGAGTTGGCCACGTAGCCCCGCTCTCCCGCAGCATCCACACTGATCGACGCCGGCTCACGATGAACTGCAATCGTCGCGCTCACCTTATTCGTAACCGCGTCGATGACACTCACCGACCCGCTGCCCGTGTTCGCGACATACACTTCGTTGCGCGTCGGGCTCACCGCCACGTCGGTGGGATTCTCGCCGACAGGAATGGTCGCCGCTGTCTGCATGTGCACGAGGTCGAAGACCGTGACCGAGTTCCCGCCGCCATTCGTCACCCACGCGTATTCGCGAAAATCCGAGGGATAGTGCGGAAAGTGCTTTCTCCGGCACCCAGCCAACAGCAAAGGCAGCATCAGAAGAAGCACTCCGGTCTTCCTCGCTGCACCGAACGAGGCCTTTGTATCAGGGCACGACTTGAGTCGTGCCGATAGGGCACGCAAACTAAGCTGGGCTTTAGCCCCTGAGCGACTGTCCTGCGCCACCTTCGTGCCTGAATCCATGTGCGGGTTCAGAATACGCGGCCACGTTGCACGCGCAAAGCCACCAGCTTCGCCTCGTCCGCGCACCTTGCAGGGAAGGGAATTGTTACCGCGCCGCCGCCGCGCTCTCCTCGACATGGATCCCGCGCGGCACGCTGCGATGCAGCACCGTGGCAATCTGCGAGCACTCGTCCATCAGCTGCGCAAACTGCTCCGGCAGAATCGACTGCATCCCGTCCGACAGTGCCTTGTCCGGCTGGTGATGCACCTCGATAATCAGCCCGTCCGCGCCGACCGCAATGGCGGCCCGCGCCAGGGGCAATACCTTATTCCGCTTGCCCGTCCCGTGGCTCGGGTCCACGATGATCGGCAGATGGCTCTCCCGCTGCACGGCCGGCACAATGCTCAGGTCCAGGGTGTTGCGGGTGTGATCCGCAAACGTCCGCACCCCGCGCTCGCACAGGATCACCTCGTAGTTCCCCTCGCTCATGATGTACTCGGCGGCCATCAGAAATTCGTCCAGGGTCGCCGCCAGCCCGCGCTTCAGCAGCACCGGTTTCCGCTTCCGCCCCGCCGCCTTCAGCAGGGAATAATTCTGCATGTTGCGCGCGCCAATCTGGATCACGTCGGCGTATTCCGCCACCAGCTCCAGCGCCTCGTGGTCGATGGCCTCGGTCACGATCCGCAGCCCAAACCGTTCCCGAACCTCCGCCATAATTTTCAGCGCTTCTTCGCCCAGCCCCTGGAAAGCATAGGGTGAGGTCCGCGGCTTATACGCCCCGCCTCGCAAAAATTGCGCTCCGCTTAGCGCCACCTGCTCCGCAATCGCAAAGGCCTGCTCCCGCGACTCGATGGAACACGGCCCGGCGATCATCGCCAGCTTCGCCCCGCCAATCGTCGCGTCAGTTCCAGGGAAGCGGATGACGGTATCCTCTTCCTTGACGTCGCGGCTTACCAGTTTGTAGGGTTTCGAGACGCGGATGACCTCCGCGACGCCCGGCAGTTCCTCGATATTCCCGCGATCGACCTCGCCCTGGTTTCCGGTGATGCCAATGGCGGTGCGCTGCGCTCCTGGCAGCGGGTGGGCACGATAACCCAGCGCCTCAATATGCTCGCAGACTGCCTTAATCTCCTCGGGCGTGGCCATCGCCTTCATCACGACAAGCATCGTGGAATCCTCACTTGAGCTAGACTCCGGGCCCTCGGCAAGCCCGCTTTTGGCTTGTCAGGGTGGAAACCCAAGTGTAGTCGATAGGGTGCGGAAAGGCGAAAGGAAGTGGAAGGCGGGCGTTACGAAAGCGACAGTGTCAGATGACTATTCGTGCAGGTCCCGGCCGCTCCGCGCCGCAATCACGGCGGGCGTCAGAACCATGGCAACAAACAGGATGACAACGAGGGCGTTGAGCATAAGGGCTTTCGGGTCCCGGAGTGCGGGTTCGCCGGGACTACCCCAGTCTTTCCTGGACGGGCCCCGAACTAAATAGCACTTCGGCGTATCGGCATGAGGCCGAAGTGGCACGGCCATCCCCCGAATCTCTCTCATTTCGGGCGATTTGAAAAATTATCTGCTCGCCGTAACAACTTTGAACCCCCCAGAGGGTCTCAACTAAGCGTGAGGGGTCCCGGCGGGCTTCTCACACAGCAACTCTCCTCGGACAACGAGGCCTCCTTGCCAGCAGTTGGTTGGGCGGCCTCGTTGATTTTTTTACGCCGCCTTCCTCTCCTCGCCTTGACCAGGTGAATCCACAGCCGCGTCCTCACGCAAAAGCCTGGCTGGGTCCGGAATGCTGCTCATAGTTCCCCGCATGTCTCCTGAAATGGATGCACCGGCCCGTTGGCCGCCCGAATCCCGCCGCTCCGATGTTTACCTTCGCCCAACCTCTGGTTGCTTACAATAAACAAAACCCATGTCGACCCCCGCGACCGCAGCCGGCGGCGCGCCTCCCCCTCGTATCTTCGGCAAGGCGCGCCTCGTCTTTCTCCTCGCCCTGGTGGCGCTTCTGGTGCTGTGTCTGATCCTCTCCTGGGTCACCCGCGGGGCGATGGCCAACCTCGCTTTTCTACGCGCGCACAAAGGCGCGGCCAACCAATCCCTCGTCGACCTGGGTCCGTGGCAAACCGCACAAACCCTGGCGTCGCTGGCCGTCACCGCCGAAGAGACCGGCTACGCGCGCGAAGCCGAGCGTCTCGCCGACCATGAGGTCGACCAGGCGTTTGCCGCCGCGCTCCGCACCGCTCAGCGCCAGTCGTGCCGTCGCGTCCTTACCGGCGAAGCCCTCACGCTGTCGCAAAAAGTCGCGCAGCTCCAGCAGCAGATTGCCCAGGACAAGCTTCTCGTCGATCAGTTGAAGGGAAAGCCGGGCTCTGCGCCCGCCACGGCGCAGAATGCCGCCCATCAGGCGGAGGGCAGCGATGCCCTGCAGGTGGCCACCGCCCAGCTGGGGCTGGACTCCGACGAGCTCGCGGATGTGCAGAGCGACCTGGATCGCGCCACCGGCGACCTCAGCGTCCGCATCCAGAATGAATTGGCCGCGCACGAAGCCGCCATGCGCAAGTACGACGCCGAGCAGCGCAGCGGAGGCGAGATTGCCGTCGTTTCCGCCAACAGCCACCACACCCTCGCAGCGCGGCTGAAATCCTGGTTCGACCAGCACGCCCGGTATCAGTCCATCCAGCAGGCGCAGGCTCAGGCACAGGACGATGCGCGCACCCTCGGTGTCGAGCACAACACCCTGGAATCGAAAGCCAGCGCCAGCGCGGCGGCAGCCGCGGGCGGCACTCTGGCCGGTATTCAGGATCGCAGCCTCCTCCGCCAGATCCTCTCCATCGACGACGACCGCATCCAAACCGATCAGCAACTCGCCACGGTCTATGGCAAATGGGGCGATCAGGTGCTCCTGCAGCATCGCATCGTGCTGCATCTCATCCTGCAGTCGCTGGCGCTGATCCTCTTCATCGCGCTGTGCATGATGGTGGGCGATACCCTGGTGCGCCGCCTCATGGCCCATGCCCCCTTCGACCGCCGCCAGGCTGAGACCCTGCGCACCATCCTTGAAGTGGGAGTGCAGGTCGTTGGAGCCCTGCTCATCGTGCTCGTCATCTTTGGCACGCCCCAACAGACCGCCACCATCCTGGGACTCGCCACCGCTGCGATCACCATCACCCTCCAGGATTACCTCCTTGCCTTCCTGGGCTGGTTCTTCCTCGTGGGCCGCAACGGAATCCGCGTCGGCGATCTGGTCGAGATTAACAGCGTCTGCGGCGAGGTCATCGAAGTCGGCCTGATGAGTACCACGCTGCTCGAAACCACCAGCCTCACCGAGCGAGGCGAGCCCACCGGCCGCCGCGTTTCCTTCCTCAACAGCTTTGCCATTCGCGGCCAGTACTTCAATTTCTCCAGCGAAGGCCAGTGGATGTGGGACGAGATCACCGTCAGCATTCCCGCCGGCGAAGACATCTACGCCATTGCCACCACCGTTGAAGCGGCGGTCCGCGAAGAAACGGCGGAGAGCGCGCGTCTGGCCGAAGAGGAATGGAAACACAGCGTGCGCGCTCCCGGCCGGACCCACCTCAGCGGAGCGCCCATGGTCATGCTCCACCCCTCAGGCCCGGTCACCGACCAGATGCCGAGCGTCGACCTCAAGGTCCGCTATGTGACTCGTGCCTCCAGCCGTTTCGAGGTGCGCGATCGCCTCTACCGGCACGTGATTCACGTACTCCAGGGAAAGAGCTGGCTGGCCCAGCCCCCGCCAGCCCCCGGCCAGTCAGCAACCGCTTCGGCATGACGCCGCCGGCGACGCCGGTTCGTCGCCTGGCTTGCCATTGATGCCCTAACCCGTAATGAAACTCCTGCAAAGACCAGGCCACCTGGCCCTCCCTGCCGGACGGCCAGGTTCACCCCACAGCAAGAAGCAAACTCGCCTGCTCCCCAATCGTCAAAACCTTTGCCTCAGTTCTGCAGTCGACGGTACCGTCCTCGAAATTTCCGAAGGCCTTTTTGGGGAAATTGCCTTTTCCCGCAAGCTGTTCGGCCGTCCCGTAAAATCTCAGGAAGAAAGCCGGGCTTCAGCCCCAACGCACCTTCCTTCCTGATGAGGAGACAAAGAAGGATCCCCCCTGGCGCGCACCGCCCTGTTCCCGCTATTCTTCCTGCGCATGAAAACCCACCTTCGTACCACCCTCCTCGCCGCCCTTCTGTCCCTCGCCTTTGTCTCCGTCGCCGCGCATGCCCAGGACTGGGCCAAAGCGCGCCTCGACGCCTCACCCCGCCATCACGAATATGTGGCCCTGCACCATGACTCCCGCACCGTGCAGGCCCTGGTGGTCTACCCCGAGGTCAAAGGCAAGGCTCCGGTCGTGGTCATGATTCATGAAATTTTCGGATTCAGCGACTGGGCCAAAGAAATGGCCGACGAGGTCGCTGCCGAGGGTTTCATCGTCGTTGAGCCCGACCTGCTCAGCGGCTTCGGACCCAACGGCGGCGGCTCCGACGCTTTTGCCACTCAGGACGACCGCGTCAAAGCCGTCTCCGCCCTCGATCCTGCCGGCGTGATGGCCGATCTCGACGCTGCGGCCGACTACGGTAAGAAACTCCCTGCCGCCGACGGCAAGCTGGCGATCGTCGGCTTCTGCTGGGGAGGCACGAAGTCCTTCGCATTCGCTGCCCACCGCAAAGACCTGAGCGCGGCGTTCGTCTTCTACGGCAGCGGTCCTGCCGATGTCACTCCCATCGTCGCGCCCGTCTATGGTTTTTACGGCGGCAATGACGCGCGCATCGGAGCCACCATTCCCGCAACCACCGAAGCGATGAAAGCCGCCGGCAAATTCTACGAGCCCGTCACCTACGACGGCGCCGGCCACGGATTCATGCGCGCCGGCGAAGACCCCGGCAACACCAACCCCGCCAACAAAACGGCCCGCGACCAGGCCTTCGCTCGCCTGACGAAACTGCTCCACGAGATGGGACCAGCGAAAGCCTCCAGCACCGGCGAGTGAACGAGCTCTCCCGTGCTGGGTTGCCAGTACCCAGGAACGCATCCTGTTGCGCTGCGTTCCTGCGGATCTTAATTCGGCTCAGGCGTACGTTGGGTTGAGTTCGCCCGCTGCCTCTGCCGCTTCGCTTTGCCCACATCTCTGTAGCCAGGATGAATGCCGGGGCTGAGTCCCTGGCGGTCGGCGATTTTCTGCAACAGCGACTCCAGCTGCGCGCGTTCGGTTGAGCTGAGCCCGGCGCACATCAGTTCGTTATGCTGCCGCGCGAGCTCACCGATCGTCCGCAGAACCTCGTTGCCCTTCGACGTGAGCTTCAGAGAGTAAAGCCGACGGTCGGTGGCGTGCGGCTCACGCACCACCAGCCCACCCTCCTCCAGAGCATCGATCACCGCCACCAGGCGGCTCGCGTGCATATGCAGGGCCTTCGCGAGATTCTGCTGGCTGATCCCCTCGGAGTGTCGCAGCAGGCGCAGAATGCCGGCATCGGCTGGCGTCAGCTCGAGCGGCGCGAGTAGCCGCGCAAATTCCTGTGCCGAGCGGCCGCCTGTCTGCGACAACAGAAAAGCAACCCGAGGCGGCGCGTTTTCACTGGGGTTATGGGCCATTGCCGATGATTATTCCATAGCGAAATCATTGCCTCCTCAAACGAACCGGCGAGGCCTGACCCACGGTCTCCCGCATCGCGCCAGGCTCCCGGGGCGCCGCGTGCCTTACGGCTGTGCCGCGCGACTCCTGATGCGCAGCCAGCTCTCCACGACAATCCAGTTGATGGAAAAGCCGATCCAAAACGCGATCCCAAAAAACTGGCGCGGACCCAGATGTGTCAACCGGCTCGTCGCAAAGAACACGCCCATCACCGGCCGCGTGGTCGCGATTCCCAGAAGAACCACCACCGCTCGCACCAGCCATCGCCTCTTCTTCTCTGGCTGCCCCCGCACTCGATAGACCCATGCCCTCGCAAGCGAGAACAGAAAGAGGCTGTTGAAGAAGAGCACCGCGCTGCGTTCGATCCAGCCGCCAACCGAATACACGCTCATCGCATACGCGGTAATTCCGACAATGCCTCCCAGCGGAAACAACCACCGTTCCGGCCATGCAAGGCCGGAGAAGCGGCGAAAGAGCGCGAACGGCGTCACCAGCACGAAGGCCAGAGCCGGCAGAATGTGCGCGAGCGTCAAAGCCGCATGACTGGCAAACGTCCGATCCAACCCCGCCAGTTCCGGCGGCGCCGAAGGTGAGGGAAAGGCCAGCGCTACAATCCGCCGCGCGACCACCGCGACCGCAATCACCGTGCACACCCAGAATCCAATGCGGAGCCACAGCGGTGTCGAGACTCCGTTCGTCGCGTGCGAACTACCGTCGTTGGAACTTCTGCTCAAGGGTTTCTCCCGCTGCAATCTCTACACAGAATTGCGCGCCGGTGCCACTTCCGCTGTCCTGCGGTTTTTCGTCAGAGCCACAGCGGCAAAAATCATCCAGATGTAGCCCACGAATCGAGTAATGGGAATGAAGAAATTCGCCGGATACGCGATCAGGCTCAACGACGATAGCTCGCCCGCGATCGCGACCACCATGCCCAGGGCCGCCAGCCAGCGCGGAACAAGCCGCATGAAGTAGCAGGTGACCGACACCCCCGCGGCCAGCAATCCAAAGCCGACTGCGTACAACACTCCGCCAGCCAGGAAGTTGAGAAACACGACGGCCTTTACCGTTGGTGCCGAGGCGGCCACTTCAGGCACCGACAAAATCCAGCCCGCCATACCCGAAACAAATAAGGCGATCGCTGCGGTCAGGCCGCCGAAAAGAGCGATGTTTGTGCCCGCGGCGCGCACGCGCAGGAAACGCAGTCGGCTGACCACAGTGACCGCGAAAATCCCCATAGGCACCGCCGAGCCAAACAGGAAGAAGTTGCTCACGCGCACCGCCGTTGGGTTTTGTGCAACAAACGAGCGCAGTTGCTCGGCTGGCGCAAAGGGGGTGACAAACGCCGCTCCATGCCGGAGCGCCGCTCCGGCTGCAACGCCGGCCGCGAAGATCAGAATGTGAACGATCGCCAGCAGGATCACGGAGGGCCCACGGAATCGAGGAGTCGGTTCAGTCATGTAATCATTACTAACATAAACGAATGAACCATGCAACGGTCGTTTTTCCCGATCACGCGTGGACCGCCAGGCGAATCTTCGACCGCCAGCCAGGACATACTTGATTTCGGATTCTCCGCGAACCCACACGAGGATTCACGCCCCATCCATTCCGCATCGAAGCCCTGAGAGGAGCGACACGAAGATGACGTCTGCTGTCGTGGAGACAAGTTGCTGTGTTGTGGGCGGCGGCCCTGCAGGCATGATGCTCGGCTATCTGCTGGCGCGGCAGGGGGTCGAGGTCACCGTGCTCGAAAAGCATGGGGACTTCTTCCGCGATTTTCGCGGCGATACCGTCCATCCGTCGACGCTCGAGGTTCTCAGGGAACTCGGCCTCCTCGAGGAATTCCTCCGCCTGCCCCACCAGCAAGTGGAGTCGCTGGGAGTGGTCATCGGTGATTCCACCTTTCAAGTGGCCGACTTTCGCCACGTGCCGGCGCACTGCAAATTTGTCGCGCTCATGCCCCAATGGGATTTCCTCAACTTCCTTTCCAGTCATGCAAAGAAGCTCCCGACCTTTCAACTCCTGATGCAGCACGAAGCGGTGGACCTGCGCAGAGAGGGCAAGCGTACCGCAGGCGTGGTGGCCCGGAACGATGGGCGAGAGGTGCAGGTTCGCGCGGATCTCGTGGTGGGCTGCGACGGTCGCCATTCCGTTACCCGCCGCGCGGCTGGACTGGAAGTGATCGAGCATGGCGTGCCCATCGATGTCTTGTGGTTTCGCATCAGCCGTAATACGGGCGACCCGGCGCAAGTGCTCGGTTATGTCAATTACGGAAAAGGCCTGATCCTCATCGATCGCGCCGACTATTTTCAGGCCGGCCTCATCATCCCCAAAGGCTCCTTCGACAGCACCAAAGCCCGCGGCATCGACGCATTCCGCAGTGGCATTCGGCAACTCGCGCCCTGGCTCGGCGATCGCGTGAACGAGCTGCACGACTGGGAACAGATCAAAATCCTGACCGTCCAGATCAATCGCCTGCGGCGCTGGCATCGCCCAGGATTGCTCTGCATCGGCGATGCTGCGCATGCCATGTCGCCCGCCGGCGGTGTGGGCATTAATCTCGCCATCCAGGATGGCATCGCTTCCGCCAACCTGCTCGCCGGACCGTTGCTGGCAGGCGAGCTCCGCGAGGCTGACCTGGCAGCGGTCGAACGGCGGCGAACCTTCCCCACCCGCGTGACCCAGGGCATCCAGTTAATCGCTCATCGGGGCATCGCTCGCGTCTTTGAAAACCCCGGCCCGATCCACGCTCCCTGGCCAATGAAAGCGGTGCAGCGAATCCCCGGAATTCACCGCGCCCTGGGCTATGCGGTCGGGATCGGTGCGCGCCCGGAGCATGTCCGCAGCGACGCTCCGGCGCAACCGCGACGCGGGTGCGTGCCTAAATTCATCTGCGCGGGAATCGGCCTCGCGACTGCGGCAGCGATCGGCGGCTGGGCGGCGTGGAAGGTTTGGAACAAAGTCGCACGCCAGACCAGCTGAACGCCCACCCTACTTCTTCTTCGCCGCCCGTTGCGCCAGCACTGCGGCGTTCGCCGTCACCGCGGCGCGGATCAGCTGCTGAAACGCAGCTTCGTCGACCTTGTCCCCCTCGCGGACGTCGATCGCACGCCGCACGTTCCCTTCGAGGCTCGAATTGAAGAGCTTTTTCGGGTCTTTGATGGAGGCTCCCCGAGCAAAGGTGAGCTTCACCACCTGTTTGTACGTTTCCCCCGTGCAGATGATCCCGTCATGGGACCAGACCGGCGTGCCGGCCGACCCAGGCTTCACCCATTTCCACTCCTCCTCAATGCCGGGATCGGCGTCGTGGATGAGCTGACGGAGATAGGCGAGGGTCTTCCCACGCCAGTCACCCAGTTGGTTGATCTTCGCATCGATCGATGCGGATGCAGATTCCGCTGGCGATTTCATAGACAGCTCCAATCTCGCAGCCAATGTAGCTGCGCCTGCGCGTGACCCGCTACTTTACCTCAGCCTTTCCACATCAGCTGCGTCACCTGCAGCAGATTGCCGCAGGTGTCCTTCACCATCGCAATCTTTGATGCCGTCACATCCGTGGGCGGCATGGTGAACTCGGCTCCGTGCGCCTGCATCCGCTCGTAATCACCCTGCAGATCTTCGGTGAAGAACATCGCCGCCGGCTGGTTCTGCTGGAACAGCGCCTGCTGGTAAGTTTTCGCCGCCGGGTTGTTGTTGAGCGCCAGCTGCAGTTCCGTGCCGTTCGGGTCCTCGGCGGAAGCCACCGTGAGCCACCGGTACGGCCCCTGGCTGAAGTCGTTTTTCTTCACAAAACCCAGCACCTCGGTATAGAAGCGCAGAGCCTTCTCCTGGTCGTCGACGAATACGCTCGTCAGTTTGATTTTCATTGCGTTTCTCCTCTGTGAGTCCTTTTGTGAGTTCGCGGTTTCAGCCGCGTGGCCCTTTTACCGCAAGCGCCGCAGACTCTCGACCGAAGGCACGAAGTAATACGAACCGGTCAGCGGCTGAGTAAAGCGTGTCAGCGCATCGCGCGTCCCAGTCATCAGCCCGGCCATACTCTCCAGCATTCTCGAAAGCCGCGTCTGGTCTGCGCTGAATCCAACGAACATGGTTCCGTGGTCCTCGACGTTGCCGTACGGCATGTTGCGGCGAAAGATGTTTCCAAATTCGTCCTGATCGGTGCGAGCCACGTGCGAGTCCGATGGCTTGTTCTTGAGCTCGATGCTGTCGAGCTTGGTGCGCCCAATGATTTGCTCCTGCTGATCGACCGGCACCGCTTCCCACTGCGCTACGTCGTGCTTCCACTTCTGCAGCAACAGCACGGAGCCGGCCGCACCGGGAACTCCTTCGGGCAGCAGCGCTGCCGTGGGAGCGTCGAGCAGCGTCGGATTCTCCGAGCCATCGACAAAGCCGGTCAGGTCGCGATCGTGCCGGTAAGGCCAACTCGAGGTCTCCTCTCCTAAACTCGCCAGCCCAGCGAGGTCCTGCATCACCGACCGGGCCATATCGAACAGAACGTCATACGAACTGCCGGACAGCCATACCAGCGCATCATGCTGCGTCGCCGGCATGACGAATCCATCGGTCCCCTGCATCTCCTTGTTGAAGCCCTCCACGTTGGCGGGAGCGTCCTCCGGAACAATCGCGCGCCACAGTTCGGGCCGAAAACCGATCACGAAATTCACCCCTCCCGTTGTGGTCCGCGGTTCGCGGATTGCGGAGATCGCAGAAGCGAAATCCCTGCGCTTCTGCGCCTCCAGCAGGTCAAACTCCAGGTACGTATGCGACGATGTCCCGAGTGCGAAAATTCCAGCCTGAGCCGTGTTCATGCGCGGATTATAGCGGGCGCCGCGTTACGCCGATCTCCTCACTATCAGTCGTCGAACCACATGCCCTTTCCACATCCACAATCCCGTAAGCACCATGAGAGGAAAGAAAATGTATCGTGCCGGGAATGCGTACTGGGGAAGCTTGTCGAACGGGCTGTAGATATAGCCGTAGATCGGAATAGCCAAAATGATGTGAATCCAGCGAAAAATGGAACGTGTAGGGACGGTCATGGTGAAGTCTCCTTTTCCGATGTCGATGTCATGCAAGCCCAGCTACCACTTTTTCAAGACCGGCGATCATGCTCTGCCAGCCGTACTGCGCGCCCTTATAGTTGGCCTCCCGATCGGCAGGGAAGCCGGACTGCTCCATGCGCACACGAGTACCTGCGGCGGTCGGGGTCAGCGTCCATGTCACGACGGTCTCGAGGCCCAACGTACCCCAGGTGTAAGAAAGGGTCCGGCCGGGTTCCACCGCGAGCACCTGGCAGTCGATCACGCCGTTCCAGTTCTGCACCGGCTCCCTGTGCAGAGTGAACGCGCGGCCCGCTACCGGCTGAAAATCGTTCTTCATCAGCCACTGCTCCAGCAAAGAAGTCTCCGTAAGCGCCCGCCACACTTTCTCCGGCGGATGAGGAAACTCTTTTTCCACGATCACAGAACGGGTGGAAGGTTCGGGCGTTGTCATGGTTCCATCCTCTTGAGCAACTCTTCGAGTTGGTCGAATTTGCTCTGCCAGAATCCGCTGTAATAGCTCATCCAGTCCACCAGCGGCTCCAGCGCTTCCGGCCTTGCCTGATAGTGGGTCTCGCGCCCGTGGCGCCGATGCCGTACCAGCCGCGCGCGCCTGAGCGCCGAGAGATGCTTCGAAACCATCGGCTGCGATACACCGGCGTGCGCCGTCAATGCGTGAACCGTCTGGTCGCCGTCGCGCGCCAGCCGTTCGAAAATGGCGCGCCGCGTCGGATCGGCCAGGGCCCTGAAAAGACTGTTGGCGGCGCTCGGCATGTTTAAACCATAACCAAACGGTTATGGTTTGTCAAGAGAAATCCATAATATTTTGGTTATGGGTTTCCCGCAGGAAATTCTGTCCCGTCCCGCACTCTGTATCTCTCACCGCCCTGGCGCAACCCCCTCCCGACCCGCTATCCTGCTCCGTCACCCCATCGCCGGAGCGCATCGCCCGTGAATAGAGCCCTCAGCCTGTGAATAAAGTCTTCCCGTCCGCCGCAGCCGCCGTCGGCGACATTCCCTCCGGCGCCACCCTCATGCTTGGCGGATTCGGCCTCTGCGGCATCCCCGAAAATCTTATCCACGCCCTGGTCGAAGAGAACCGCCGCCGCGGCGTCAGCGGCCTCCACACCATCTCCAACAACATGGGCATCGACGGATTCGGCATGGGCCTCATGCTCGAAGCCGGCATGATTGCCTCCCACACCGGCAGCTACGTCGGCGAAAACAAGCTCCTCGAAGAAAAAGTCATCAAAGGCGAGCTGGACCTTCGCCTCATGCCCCAGGGCACGTTGGCGGAGAGAATCCGCGCCGGCGGCGCAGGCATCCCCGCCTTCTTCACCCCGGCTGGAGCCGGCACGCTGGTCGCCGAAGGCAAAGAGTCGCGCGATTTCGAAGGCCGCACCTACCTTCTCGAATCGTGGCTCCGCGCCGACTACGCCCTCGTTAAAGCCTGGAAAGGCGACCGCAGCGGCAACCTTATCTATAAAAAGACCGCGCGCAATTTCAATCCCATGATGGCCGCCGCTGCCCGCATCACCATCGCCGAGGTCGAGGAGCTGGTCGATACCGGCAGCCTCGATCCCGACCACATCGTGACCCCCGGCATTTATGTGAAGCGCATCCTCCAGGGTCCCGCTTACGAGAAACACATCGAGCGCCGCACCGTCCGCCAGCAGGTTTAGCGTGGCCGAGTGCGCGTCGCATTCCCCGAACCCTGAACCTGTCCGCTGAACTCGAGTGGTATTCTGACGCCGCATCTTCGGAGGACCCGGTGAAAGTTCGCTGTCACTCCCTTCTGCCCCTCGCTTTTCTCGCCATCGCGGTTGTGCCGTTCGCCCGCGCTGAAGACACCGGCGCTTTGCAGAGCCAACTCAAGAAGGCCGCCGACCTCAGCACGCCCAACGATGCCGCGCTCAAGCCCTGGCACGCGAAACTTTCCATCCAGCTCTACGACCTCAAAGGCAATCCCACCGGCACCGGCACCGCCGAGGAGTGGTGGATGGCCCCCAACAACGAGAAGCGCGTCTTCGCCTTCCCCAGCTATCAGGGCACCGAGATCATCACCAGCGACGGCATCTACCGCTCCGCCAACCTCGTCTCCGAACCCATGCTGGTCGCGACCGTTCTCAACCAGTTCATCAATCCCATGGCCGCCGAAGACAAGACCGGCGGGTTTAAGCCCACCGGCCGCACCCTGCAACTGGCCGGCGTCACTCTGCCCTGTGTCATGCTCGCCAAATCCAACAGCCGCGTTGCCAACCAGCCCATCGGCTTCTATCCCTCCTGGTGTACCGAGCCGGGCAAAGATGCCCTGCGCGTCTTCGTCGACGATGGTGGCATCGCGACAATCCGCAACGGCATCAGCAGCTTCCAGGGCAAAGACATTCCCGTCGACGTGGGAGTCAGCTTCAACGGCATCGTCCTCGCCAACGGCCATCTCGAAGACATCTCCCTCGAAGGCATGCCCACCGCGCCCTTCGCCCCCGACCGCGATATGGTCAAAGCTCTGCCCAGGCCCGTCGAGCTCAAAGGCAAGAAGCTGGAGAGTCAGGCCGACAAACGCACCGAGCCCGACTTCACCCAGTCGGCCGGCGTGCGCGACCAGTCCACCCGCAACATCAACGGCGCCCTCCAGGGCGACATCGAGATCCGTCTCTGGGTCGGTGAGGACGGCCAGATTCGCGACATGCTCCTCCTCTCCTACCCCGCTCCCGGCGTCGCCCAAACCGCCTTCGACGCCCTCCGCCAGTGGACCTTCCATCCTTATATGGTGGAAGGCCGCGCCGTCCCCTTCACCGGCACCGTCGACTTCGAGATCAACAAGGGCTTCGACATCCAGGGCGTCCGCCGTTGACGCGCGCCATCCAGCCTCCGTGCAGCAGTCACCCTGAACGGACCGGCCATCCCGGTAGACTCAAAGCTGCATGAGCGAAAAGATCCTCGCACTGCTTGTAAGCCTGATCGCGAGCGGCGGCTACGCCGCGGTTGTGCTGCTGATGGCCATCCAGTCCGCCTGCATCCCCATCCCCTCTGAGGTCATCATGCCGCTGGCCGGCTACGCGCTGGCGCACACGCAGATGCAACTGGTTCTGCTGGCCACGGTTGCTTCGCTGGCATCCAACCTCGGCTCCATCCCCGCATACTGGGTCGGTGCGAAGGGCGGCCGCCCCATGGTCGAACGCTATGGAAGCTGGATGCTGCTGAGCCGCCGCGATCTCGACCGCGTCGACCACTTCTTCGCGCGCTATGGCTCGATCACCGTGCTCATCGGCCGCATGTTGCCCATCATCCGCACCTTCATCGCCTTTCCCGCAGGCGTCGCCCGGATGAATCAGACGCGCTTCCACCTCTACACCTTTGTCGGCTCCTGGCCCTGGTGCTATGTCCTTGCGTATGTCGGCATGAAGCTGGGCGCGTCGTTCAACAGCAACCCGCGCTTCCAGGCCGTCTACCACCGCTTCCATCTCGGCGTCGAAATCCTCCTCCTCCTCGCCATCGTATGGTTCCTCTGGACCCACTGGCGCAACCGCATTCGCCCGGAAGGCCAACTGTCATCCTGAGCGAAGCGCGGCGACCAATCGCCATCCTGAGCGAAGCGCCGGGAAGGACCCATCCAGCGGTGCAGGGTGCCGGGCGGCGCGAAGTTGAAGGACCCCCCGTAGCCGCCAGCACCGCACCAGCGTAAACTCCCAGCGCGGAGGGGAATCGGTCGCGCAGCGGCCGACCCAAACGCAAGCGGTATTCGTCCTGTACGCTGAACCCTGATCGCTGAACGCTGTTCCTCCCCATTCACCCCATCCAAACCCCCGTTCAACCTTCCGTAATTTGCACTTTCGTTACTCTGGCGAGAGACTATCCGTTTGGACTTCCTACTTTTTCTCCCCCTGAAAGGCAGCACGAACAATGGCATCGTCTGAAAAGAAGCCGGCCATCCAGCCGGCGAAGGGCAAGCTCGGAGTCATGACCGTCGGCATGGGCGCCGTCGCCACTACCCTCATCGCCGGCGTCGAGGCCGTCCGCAAAGGCCTCGCCAAGCCCATCGGCTCCGTTACTCAGATGGGCACCATCCGCCTCGGCAAGCGCACTGACAACCGCACCCCCCTCATCCGCGACTTCGTCCCCCTCGCCGCCCTCGACGACATCGTCTTCACCGGCTGGGACATCTTCCCGGAAAACATGTTCGAAGCCGCCAGCCACGCCGCCGTGCTCGACAAGGACCACCTCGCCAGCATCAAGCCCTTCCTCCAGGCCATCCAGCCCGTGCCGGCCGTCTTCGACCAGTACTACGTCAAGCGCCTCCACGGCACCCACGTCAAAACCGGCAAGAGCAAGTGCGACCTCGCCCAGCAGCTCCGCTCCGACATCCAGAAATTCAAGTCCCAGGTCGATCGCGTCGTCGTCATCTGGTGCGGCTCCACGGAAATCTTCCTCGAGCCCACCGCCGTCCACGCCACCGTCGAGTCCTTCGAAAAAGGCCTGGTCGACAACGACCCCGCCATCGCCCCCTCGCAGATCTACGCCTACGCCGCTCTCAAAGAAGGCGTCCCCTTCGCCAACGGCGCGCCCAATCTCACCGTCGACCTGCCCTGCATGATCGAGCTCTCCCGCCAGACCGGCGCGCCCATCTGCGGCAAGGACTTCAAGACCGGCCAGACCCTCCTCAAGACCGTCCTCGCCCCCGCCTTCAAAGCCCGCATGTTAGGAGTCGCCGGCTGGTACTCCACCAACATCCTCGGCAACCGCGACGGCGAAGTCCTCGACGACCCCGAGTCCTTCAAGACCAAGGAAGAATCGAAGCTCGGCGTGCTGGAATACATCCTCCAGCCCGATAAGTACCCTGAGCTCTACGGCAACATCTACCACAAGGTCCGGATCAACTACTATCCGCCCCGCGGCGACAACAAAGAAGGCTGGGATAACATCGACATCTTCGGCTGGCTGGGCTATCCCATGCAGATCAAGGTCGACTTCCTCTGCCGCGACTCCATCCTCGCCGCCCCCATCGCTCTCGACCTGGTCCTCTTCCTCGACTTAGCCCAGCGTACCCCCGAACTCCGTCACATCGGCATCCAGGAGTGGCTCAGCTTTTTCTTCAAGAGCCCGCAATCCGCCCCCGGCCTCTACCCGGAACACGACCTCTTCATCCAGTCCATGAAGCTGAAGAACACGCTAAGGCACGTCATGGGCGAAGACCTCATCACCCACCTGGGCCTGGAATACTACGACTAACGATTTGTCATCGAGGCGGCCGCGCCTTCGGCGCAAAAGCAACGGCAGAATAGAGGCTCCCTCGGGAGCCTCTTTCATTCACGTCCGACGTATTCGACAAGCCAATGTCTTGCCAGGCGACTGGGCCCGCACCCCATCGCCCGAAGGGCGACGGTAAAAGAGCCAGGCTTAAGCCTGGCGCCACACGGCACGGGAAAAGGGGCCTTCAGGTCCGGAGATACGCCGGAACCGCATCGACCCCCACACCGCGGGCCGATGAATACTCGAAGTCTCCGGCCTTCTCACAAAGAAACTTACGCACCGGGTTCGCATGGATGTAATCGCAATGCGACGCAAAATCCCGCGCATCCTTCACGCGCTCCCACGCAAAGCTCTCCTGCCAAACCTTCGTCTTTGACTTCAACCGGAACGAAAAGCCACCCTTAATGAACTGCATCGCTTTCTCCAGCGACACCTCGGGCGCAGGCGTCAGGATCAAATGAATATGATCCGGCATGATCACATACGCATGGACTTCATACCGGCCTCTCGCACGATCCTCTTTGAGAAGGCCGAGGAGCAACTCCGCGTTTGCGGAAACCTGAAAGAGGCGACGCTTCCTCGCCGTGTTGGTCGTGACAAAGAAAGTACGATCTGCAGCCGAATCCATGGACCGACCCCATCTCCATCTGTGTAGCAATGAAAGATCACTTTCGTTCGGGCCGCGCCGGACATCACGCGGAGCCCGGCGCCATGCCGGGCCGTCCCTCATCGCGCTGCAGCGCGACGGTAAAAGAGCCCGGCTTTAGCCTGGCGTGCCGGGCCGTCCCTCATCGCGCGCAGTGCGACGGTAAAAGAGCCAGGCTTTAGCCTGGCGTGCCGGGCCGTCCCTCATCGCGCGCAGCGCGACGGTAAAAGAGCCCGGCCTTAGCCTGGCGTGCCGGGCCGTCCCTCATCGCGCGCAGCGCGACGGTAAAAGAGCCAGGCTTTAGCCTGGCGTCAAGCCGCCTCGAAGATGTGGCCTTTAGGCCCGGCCGTCACTTCTCTTGGCACCAGCGTGGTGATAACGTCTCCGCCATAAGCGAAAAGGTGTCAGCAGGTGAGTCACACGATCTTCTTCTCCTGGCAAAGTGACAGACCAACATCCGTTTGCCGGAACTTCATCGATCGCGCGCTGAAAGACCAGCTTCTCAAACGTGGGGCGACGCAGGAAACGCGTCCCCAAAGACGGCCCCCGACCCCAAATAGCTCCTGGCTTTAAACAGGTAAGGCAAATCGGTATAAAATGTAAGGCAGCCATGCCCCGCAAAACCACCCCCGCGGTCATCGAGGCGACCGTCACCTCCAAGGGACAGATCACCCTCCCCAGCGCGCTGCGCAGCCGCCTCGGCATCCACACCGGCAGCCGCATTCGCTTCACCCTGCCTCTGACCGGCGGTTTCGAGGCCCATCCCGTCCTCTGCGAACTCGAAGACCTGTGGGCGACAGCCGACCAGGCCGGCAAGCCCGCCCCGACCATGTCCTTCGACGAGATGAATCGAGCCAAAGCCCGCAGAGCCTCCCGGTGATCGTCGCCGACACCAACGTCTGGGCGCGTGCCTTCCTCAACGACGACGCGGCCCAGGCGCAGCGAGCACGCCGCGCCCTGGCCGAGGCGCGGTCCAAAGGCGGCGTCTTCCTGCCCCTCATCGTCCTTGCCGAGCTTTCCTGGGTCCTTCGCTCCCGCTGGAGCGCCGAACGAGTCTTCGATACCCTCGAAAGCCTGCTCCGCACCCGCGGCGTCACCGTCGAAGCTCCCGACGTCGCCCGCCAGGCCTGCAGGTCTACGCGCGCGGCTGGCGGCGGTTTCGCCGATCATCTGATTGCCCAGGTCGGCTTCGCCAACGGCGCGACTCAGGTCATTACCTTCGACGAAAGGTTCGCCCGAACCGCCAAAGTCCGACTCCTCAAGTAGGAGCTGGCACGCCGCAGCGCTTTCAGCGAACTGCTTTCCTGTACCGTCTACCCTGCACCCGGTACCCTGACCCCATGGTCACCCTCGAAACCGTCTGGCAAACCGGCCTGACCTTCCCCTACGTAGAAAAATCCACAACCTGGGGAGCCCCGGCCCTCAAGAGCCTGCCCTGAGCGAATGTCGAGCACCGCGAGACGAGTCGAATGGGTCAACGGCCAAGTGATGGCCTGCTTCCCCACCAATTAAGCCGCCGAGCCCAACACCCGGGGTCCCCGGCGAGCCGCTTTTGCTCGCGGGGGTGGCAACTCGCTCCTCATCCGCATCGATCGCCGTGACCGCCCCGCCCTTCTCGCCGAGTCGCCCGACCTCTACTACGCCGCCGACCACGACCTCGGATACGACGGCGTCCTCGTCCGCCTCCAGCACCTCACGCCCGCAATCCTCCACGACCTCCTCGCCATGGCCCACAAATTCGCGACCCGCAAGCCCTCCGCCCAACGCAGGAAGTAGCCTTTGAATCCAGGCGATCGGGCCCGCAGCGACCGGAGCCCACTCGCATTCCTGTCGTTCTG
>Ga0210398_10002118_pt1 | contig 19612 bp, 22 predicted proteins | sample IncBWC4OmetaG_FD_161047 | JGI IMG/M metagenome (GOLD analysis project Ga0210398, IMG submission 161047) | Forest soil microbial communities from Barre Woods Harvard Forest LTER site, Petersham, Massachusetts, United States - Inc-BW-C-4-O | ecosystem: Environmental > Terrestrial > Soil >... | reverse complement strand
GGTTTCAACCGGTTGGACATCATTGTGCCGCTCGGGAACCGGTCGAGTCAGCGCGTCGCGGAAAAAGTGGGAGCCAAGCAGGAAGGGATATTGAGAAACCGGCTGGTGCTTCAGGGCAAGCCGCTGGACGCGGTGCTTTATTCGCTGGTGGCGGAGGATTTGGATAGCGAAAGGCAGGCGGTGGCCCAACTGGCGCTGGTTTGATTTGGACCGGGGACGAGGCGCGAATTACAAGGCGTGGATTTCAAAATTGTCCGACTTCCACGCCTCAAAACCGCCGGTCATTTCAATGACCTGGCAGCCATTGCCGGTGAAGGTCCGGGCGGCGCGGGCCGCGAGATGGCAGCGTCCGGAATAGCCATAAATGATGTTCAAGGCATCTTCACCCAGGAGCGCGAAATCCTGCCACCGGCCGGGGGGCACATTGAGCGCCCCGGGCACATGCCCCCGTTCGTAATCCTCGGTTTCACGCACGTCCACGACGATGATGTCTTCATTTCTGCGGAGCATCAAATTCAGTTCGGCCGGATTCGTGGCGGGAACTCCCCAACCGGCAAAACCGCCGGCGAGTTTTGAAAGGGATGCGCTGGCAGTCATCATAACATGAGGGGCTCCGGTTGGATTTCCATTTTGACCGCAATGGCGTGGTTTCGCGCGGCCAGTGAGCCAACAGCGATGCGGCCAAGGACCTCACCGGCCATTTCTTCGTTTCCATTGCAGGCAGCCAGCTCACCGAGGGAGATGATGCCGACGAGCCGCTTTTCGCGGTTGAGCACGGGCAACCGGCGGACCTCATGCTCCCGCATGATTTGCGCGGCCTCGTCCGCCTCCTGGTCGTCGAAACAATAAATTGGGTCCTCGGTCATCACCTCGCCGATGGGTGTGTGTTTCGCATCGCAACCTCCGGCGACCGCGCGAATGGCGATGTCGCGGTCGGTTACGGTGCCCACCAGCCCGTCGTGCTCGCAAACCGGAAGCATGCTGGCGTCGAGTATTTTCATCGTCTGGGCGGCTTCCAGCACGGTGGTGCGGGGTGACACGCATACGGGTTCCTGGGAAATGATTTCGTTGATTTTCATTTTGTTATCTTCCGGCGCGCAGGCGGGCGCGGGTTTGCGCCGCCTTGCGAGCGATGGTCGAACGTCTGGCCGCACTTTTTCGACGGGCGCTCCGCCGCGCTTGTTGCGCGAGTGCGCGGCTGGAGGCGGCGACGCGATTTTCCCGACGCAATGCACGGAGGGTCGCGCGAGAGCGGGCCGTCGAAATGGTGTGCGCGGCCTTGTTTTTTCCGGCCGCGAGGTCCTTTTGCGCCTGGTGACGCACGCGTTCCGAGGCCCGGCCGCCTGCCGGAGGAGGGAGTTTCACACCCGCGCGGCGCGCCCGGGACAAGCCGATGGCGATGGCCTGGCTGGTTGAGCGCGCTCCGTGTTTGCCCTGGCGAATGTGCCGAATTTCCTCGCGAACAAATTCTCCCGCCTGAGTGGACGGTGATTTTCCTTCCAGCCGGTCCCTTCGTGCGAGTGAATTGGCTCCGGGTTCGGGCATACGCAACAGGGGCAACTAATTGTTGAGGGACAATCCGGACTTGAGGTTTTCGTCAAGGGATTCCGCCATGGACAAATGCTCCTGGATCATGGGGACCATGTTTGCGGCGAAGGCCTTGAGGTCCGGGTCCTGGACTTCCTCGGCGGCGCGCTTAAATTCCTTCAAATCGGCTTTGTGGGCGCGAACCATGGAGCTTACGTAGGAGCGGTCGAAGTCGGAACCGGACAGGAGGCTGAGGCTGTCAACTTGCTTTTGTTGTTCGTCAGTAATGCCGGCCGGCAAGGTGGCGCCCTTTTTGGCGGCGAGATCGCTCAATTGTTTGCCGGCCTTGCCGTGGTCATCGATCATGCGCTGGCCGAACTGGTTCACGGCGTGGGTGGTCGATTTTTGCGCGAGGTTGCCAAGGGCCACTTCCAGTGTGCCGCCGTGGGCCGCAAGAGCGGCAAACTTGTAATCGGCGGCCGAGAGCTGTCCTTGATTCATGGAGGCATCTGCAGCGCGCGCGGAAACAAGAGTGTATTGCGCCATCACAAGCAGCCCCAACGCCAGGGACAATGTACTCAGGACGGGGATCGGTTTTAGCATGTTTGTTTTCATAAACATCCTTTCAGTAACATAATTTTTACTTTTCTTTTCCCATGGGCGGCGTCACGCCTTTGGGCTTCCCGTTGGCGACGCCGCTCAAACTGTCCGGCTAAAATTCAAAACGGAAGGCAAGGCATCTGAGCCGGTCCGGCTGTCTTCGTGTCCTGGTTGCCCATTGTATCCTGTCAGCCTTCCCGATCTCCGCACTTACCTTCCATCTGTACTTTAGCTTTCCACGTGCCAAATTGTTTCGAGGGCTACTCCCCTTGATATTCTTGGACTTGTGAATGCGCGGGCAACGTGGTCCACCCGGAACGAAGGGAATTTGCGGCGGGTGACTCGCAATTTGCATCTCCCGAATGCATCACCCATTCCTTGAACTCATGATATCGAACAACTCAACGTCGCCATCCAGAACGCAGCAGCTTGACGGACGTGAAAGCTCCCCGGGTCACCATTGTCATTTCTTCCCGCCCCGTCAGATCCTAGCGCGGTTCCCGGCGAAATGACTGAGAGTCAGATTCTGCCGAGCAGCACGAGAATCAAAAGAATGATCAGAACCGTTCCCAGCATTCCGCTCGGCGCGTATCCCCATGACTGGCTGTGCGGCCAGGCAGGAAGGGCGCCAATCAAGATCACCAGCAGGACTATCAACAATATCCATTCAACGCTCATAAAACCTCCTTTTCCCGTTATGCACCGTGAGATTATTTTTTTCTGTGCTGCCTGCGATCCTGCAACAAAATCGTCATCAACAGAAAAAATCCGCCCCCGGCGGCGCCCAGAAAACAAAGAATGGCGAGGCCCGGGTAGCCGAAAATGCGGAAATCAGTCTGCACGCGCATCAACAACGCCGCCCCCACAATCAGCGCGGCGAGGATGATGCCTGCGGTGATGCGGTTGGCGACCTTTTGAATTCCTTCCACCACCACTCCTGCATCCATGGTTTTCACCTTCACTTCAAATTCCGCGTTGGCGAGAGAATCCATTATCTTCGTCAGATGCGCCGGAAGCGCCGTCATGAATTGCTTGGTATTGATCAAGGAATGCAGGACGCCGGCGGGGGTGGTGTTTTTGCGCATTCTTTGGGACACCAACCCAAATATGTTGCGGCGGACGGAGGCGTTGGGATCGAAGGCGGGGTCGAGAATTCTGCCGACTTCGTCCAATTGGAGGAGCGTTTTGCCCAGGAGCGCGAGTTCGCTTGGAATAAACAACCCGTTGTCGGCCGCGCTCCGGCTTACTTCGAGCAGCGACTTGCCGATGTCGAGTTGTTGCAAGCCGCCGTTTTGCTGGGCCGCCATCACCTGCCGGACCAGGCGGATGAATTCCATCCGGTCAAATTCGTCCCGTTGCTGGCTGATGCGCACGACGACATCCGCCGCCGTTTCGCTGTCGTTGTCCGCAATGGCCAGGAGCAGCTTGAGCAGATTTTCCTGCATGGCCGGCGTGGTATGGCCCACCATGCCCAGATCCAACAAGGCGATGCGGTTGTCCTCGGTCAAGAACACATTTCCCGGATGTGGGTCGGCATGAAACACGCCGTCCACCAGCACCTGCTTCAAATAAGCCGTGAACAGTTCTTCCGCGAGGGAATGCCCCTCCAAATCCAGCCGCACCAGCGGGCTCAAGGCGGTAATTTTTCGTCCCTCAATGTAGTCCATGGTGAGGACCCGGTGCGTGCTGTAATCGGAAACTGGCCGCGGGATTTGAATCCGTTCGAAATCCTTCAGATTTTCGCCGAGCACGCGCAGGTTTTCGGCTTCGCGCGCGTAATCAAGCTCCTGCTGGATGGCGATTTTAAATTCTTCCAAAACGGTCAAGAAACGGTGCCGTCGGCCGGTCTCGGTGTGCGCGTCTAGGAATCCGGCAATGCTGGCGAGGACTTCAAAGTCCTGGGCTATTTGATCCTGGATGTCCGGGCGCTGGACTTTGACGACGACGGGCCGCCCGTCCCGCAGCCGGGCCAGATGGACCTGCCCGAGGGATGCAGCCGCAATCGGCTTCCTTTCAAAAAATGAAAACGCCTTCGAAAGCCTCACCCCCAGTTCGGCGGTGATCACCTTTTCCACTTCTTCGAAGGAAAATGGTTTGACGTTGTCCTGCAGTCTTGCCAAGGCCACCAGGTACTTTTCAGGAACAAGGTCGGGCCGGCTGGCCAGGATTTGCGCGAGCTTGATATAGGTCGGGCCCATGGCCTCCAAGTCATCGGCCAATTGTTCCGGGATTGGTTCTACACCCTCGACATTTTCCGGTTCGGGCCGCTCCGGGCCTTCGTCGGCATTCAGTTGACGGACAAGGTCGGAACGGCCGTACTTCCACAAGAGACGGACAATTTCCTTATAGCGCTTGATCTGGCTGGCCGCGATTTTCATCAGCTTCTCCGGTTGAAAAGACCGCCGCCAGCTTCACTTGCGAAACAATTTCGCAACCATGAAAATCAACAGGGCTCCGCCAAAGCCCCCGCCCAGCAGAAGATAAATCAGCGCGTATCCTATTGCTCCAATGATCGGTGTCATGATGTTCCTTCAGTTTTGATTTTTCAATTTCATCAGATTTACCAGACTTGCCCGCCGGCAAGGCCCCGCTTCAAAGGCTTTCGCGAATGATTACTTCAACCTCCGCCCGGGTGCGGCCGGTGAGTTTCTGAAGGCGCCCGACCAGCTCCTCCTCCTGTCCTTCCGCAAAACGAAGGTCGTTGTCGGTCAGTTTCGCGAATTTTTGTTTCAATCTGCCCTTGATGATGTTCCAGTCCCCTTTTACTTCGAGCTTGTTCATAACTTTCCTTGGTTCATGGTTTTTGGTCTGCCCGCCAATAAATAATATTGTTCTGTTTTGCAAACGAGTTCAGCCATGTCGTTTGAAGTATTGGACCGCGCGTTCATGCTTTTCGGCTTTTGCGCGGCTGGAAAAGGTGCCCAAGTTGCGACGCTTCCCTGTGCTCTTGTTCCGCTTCCGGGAGTAGAGCCGGAATTCACCTGTTTTCAATTTTCTTATCATGTGCGGCCTGGGTTGACGTAACAGTCAAGCATGACATTTATTTCGTTGTTTTATTCTTTAGCCTCAAACGTGCCAACGAACCGGTCAGGCCGTGTATTCTACTCACCGGTGCCATTTAGGCCCGATTTCAAACCTCAGCCGGTGAATTGTTTACTACAAATCGCCGCCCGGAAAATGAATGCTTCCTTTTTGGAAGCATTTTGCGGCGGGGAGCAGGGGCTATTCGCAGATTGCGGCATGGACAGGAGGAGCAGGCGCAGGACGCCGAACGCAAAGCCATGTTGTTCATTGGTTAAGAAAAAACTCCATTCCGGGTATGCGACTAGCTAACTGAGGCAGGTATAGAAGACCACGCAACCGGAATATCCGGCTGCCGTTTTACAAATTATCAAACAAACGAAAACGAAAATCATGAAAACACTTAGAGATCTATTTCTGGAGGAATTGGCGGACATCTATGACGCCGAGCATCGCATGGTGAAGTCATTACCCAATCTCATTGAGGCGGCGACCTGCGGTGAATTGAAGTCGGCCCTGGAGTCCCACCTTCATGAAACCGAAGGCCAGGTGGAAAAACTGGAAAGGGTATTTGCCGCCTTCGGCGAGAAGCCCGAAAAAAACAAGTGCCCGGCGATGGCGGGCCTGGTGGACGAGGCGGACGACATCGTGTCCGAGAACAAGAAATCGCCGAGCATCAACGCGGCAATCATCGCCGCCGCGCAGAAAGTTGAACATTACGAGATCGCGTCCTACGGCTGCCTGCAGGCGTGGGCCGCGTTGCTGGGAAATCGCGAGGCCGCGGACATTCTGGAGGAAATTCTGGGGGAAGAAAAAGCAGCGGACAAGACGCTCAACGAGCTGTCCGTCGCCAAGAACGAGGAAGCCCTGGAAGAAGCCATTGGAGGGTGAAAGGGGCGTCATCCCGGCCGGGAACCGGCCGGGGAGATGATCGAGCTGAAGCGGCCGGCAGGCGCCAACTTTGACAGTTCCCGCCTGCCGGTCGGTTTCGGTCAATGCCCGTCATTTGAATAATGCAGAAGAAAACCCCATCGTTGCGCGACCGTCGGCGCAGGATTTTCCGGCGCACGCGCACGCTGGTGCTGGTTGTGGTGGCGGTGCTGGTGGGCATCCGGCTGTGCCTGCCATTTGCAGTGGAGAGCTATGTCAACCGCCAGTTGAACCAGTCCCGCGAATATGGCGGGCGGATCGGGCACGTGGATCTGCAATTATGGCGGGGGCAGTATCGGATCCACGCCATTGAAATCGTCAAACGGGCCAACGGGGGACAGACGCCATTCTTTGCGGCGACCAGGGTGAACTTCTCATTGGAATGGCGGGAACTTTTTCACGGAGCGATTGTGGGCCAGGCCACCATGCTGAACCCCCGGCTGAACTTTGAGGAAACGCAGACCGGAACGAACGAGAGCTGGGACAAGATTCTCAACAACCTGTCTCCATTCAAGCTGAATCGAATCGAAATCATGGGCGGCGAGGTTCATTTCCGCAGTCCGAATTCAACCCCGCCGGTGGACATTTTTTTGCGTGATGTCTCGATCACCGCGACCAACTTGAGCAATTCGCGCGAAATCAAGGACGAGCTGCCCGCCGGGGTCATTGCCCGGGGCTCAACCGTGGGCGGGGGCGGGCTGGACCTGCGGTTGCAACTCAACCCCATGCGGGAATCTCCCACCTACCAACTGACCGCCCAGTTGACCAATGTAACGATGACGGCGCTGAATGATTTCTTCAAGGCGTACGGGAAATTTGACGTGGACAATGGAATGTTTGCCTTGTACGCCTCCGTCGCGGCCAAGGACGGAAGTTATGACGGATATCTCAAGGTGTTCTTTGAACATCTGCGGGTATTCGAGTGGGAAAAGGAACGCAAAAAAAACGCCCTCGAAATTTTCTGGCAGGCAATCGTCGGGAGCACAGCGACGGTCCTGAAAAACCAGTTCAAAGATCAACTGGCAACCAAGGTGCCCATTTCCGGAAGCTATCACGACAACAGCATCGGCGTCTGGCGGGCCATCGGGACGTTACTTCGCAACGCGTTCGTCAGATCCTTGCTTCCCAAACTGGACGAACCGGTGACCATCCAACAGGTCGAAAAAAAGGCCGAAAAAGCCGAACGTTTCCGGACGGAAACCAACGATCCGCCCGACAAGGGGTCGGTGGAATTACTCAAGAAATAAGACCGCAGTTTGTGCCCCTTTTGCGAGTAAATCGCCGCAGAATGCGGCGTCAGCGGGTATTGCGAGACTTCATGGCGGAATTCTTCAAACATGCGTAAAGCGGCCTGCATGAAGGGAATCCGATTCGCCGGATTCCAAGGCTGCATGAGCAAAAGCCGCGAATCCGACCATGGCACGAGTTGAGCTAAAAGTAGTTGGTTAATGCATCGCGAAGAACGAAGTGATTGCGCCATGGCAGCCTCGGCGCGCGGGCAATGCGACAAACAATCTTAGTTACATGCAAACGAAATCAAATACCGAAAGCCATGTTTTGGACGGAAAAAAAATTGCGATCCTGGTCGCGGACGGCTTTGAACAAGTCGAATTGATCTCGCCCCGGAGGGCGTTGGAAGAGGCCGGCGCGGAAACCGAAATCATATCGCCCTCACAGACCAAGGTGAAGGGGTGGAACCATACCGATTGGGGCACGGAAGTGGACGTGGATATTCCGTTGGATTCGGCTGATCCAGACGACTACGACGCGCTGGTGCTGCCCGGCGGGGTGATGAATCCCGACCATCTGCGCCGCAACACCCTGGCGCTGGAGTTTGTGAAGGCATTCTTCGAAGCCGGCAAGCCGGTGGGCGCGATTTGTCATGGCGCGTGGACGTTGATTGACGCCGAGGTGATTCGCGGGCGGTCCGTCACCTCCTATGAATCCATTCAGAGTGATCTTAAGAACGCGGGCGCGATCTGGAAGGACCAGGAAGTCATGGTTGACAATGGCCTGGTGACCAGCCGGAAACCCGATGACCTGCCGGCGTTCAATCGCAAGTTGATCCAGGAAGTGGCCGAAGGCGCGCATACAGTCAGCATGGGATGATTTGCCGGGAAGGCATGTGCTGATTCCCGGTCGGAGAGGTTTGGCGCGGCGGGAAGGCGTCAAACCCAGGGAAAGAAGCGGGGCATGGCGAGGACGAGCGATGGAACACGATGCAGACCGAATAGTCGCCTGTGAAACATGCGGTCTGGTGCAACGGGCCGGCCGGGTGCCGGAAGGCTCGCTCGCCAAGTGCGCGCGTTGTCACTTCCGATTGTTCGCGCGCCGTCCGGACAGCCGCACGCGCACCATCGCATTCTCGCTCGCGGCCTTGTTCCTTTATTTCCCGTCGAACATTTATCCGATTGTGACGACGGAATATCACGGGCTGCATTCGTCGACGACCATCCTCCAGGGAATCAAATCGCTCTTCACGCATCAGCAATACTTCATCGGTTCGCTGGTGTTCTGCACCAGCATCCTGAGCCCGGCGTTTAAAATTGCCGGGCTGCTGTTCATTCCGCTGACCGTGGGCCATCCGCGCTGGAAACGGGCGCGCACCTGGGCCTACAAAATAATCCGGGTGGTTGATCCGTGGAACATGCTCGAGGTTTTTTTGCTGGCGATCGCGGTATCGATGATTGAGATGGGCCGCGTGGCGACAGTTCATCCCGGCGCGGGTGTCTTTTCATTCGCGGCGGTGGTGGCATTAACCCTCATGGCCACGCTCAGCTTCGATCCCCGCCTCCTTTGGGACGGAACCAACCATGTCAACCAGCCCGCATAAAACAACGGATCACGCCGCAGCGCCCGCGAGGCTGCCCTCGGCTCTCATCGTGAAAAGCCGCACGGCGTGGCTGCTGTGGCTGGTGCCATTTGGCGCGGCATGCCTGTGCGCGTGGTTTGCGTACCGTGATTTTGTCTCAACCGGGCCGACGATCACCATTTATTTTGAAAACGCGGACGGACTGGAGGAGAAGAACACGCAGTTGAAATTTCGGGGGGCGAATGTGGGCGAGGTGACGGGGATTGCCCTGACCAAGGACAACCAAAAGGTGAGGGTCAGGACGCAGTTGACGGGCTCGGCCCGCGGCCTGGCCCGCGCGGGGTCGGTGTTCTGGATTGTTAGGCCGGAACTGAAGGTGGGGTCAATCAGCGGATTGAGAACGATTATTTCCGGCGAGTACATTGCGGTGAAGCCCGGGACCGGGCCGCCCACGAACTCATTTGCCGGCGTGGAGAAGGAGCCGGTTGACGAGCAGCCCGATGCGCTCCAAATCAGCCTGGTTGCGACGCATCTCGGGTCCGTGCAGGAACAAACACCCGTGTATTACCGGGGAATCCAAGTCGGCGAAGTGCTCTACTATCAATTGGCCGCCAACGGCCGCGAAGTGGTGATTCATGCGTGCGTTTGGGCGGAATACGCCCCGCTGGTGCGCATGGAATCCAAGTTTTGGAATGCCGGCGAATTGAGCCTGCATGCCGGTCTTTTCAAGGGAATCGACATCAGCGCGGACTCGCCCAAAACGATCATCAGCGGGGGAATTGAATTCGCGACGCCGCCCGATGCGCAAAATCCCGCGACGAACGGCGCCACGTTTGTCTTCAACGAAACAGCGGATGACAAATGGAAAACCTGGTCGCCCACGGCCGTCATTCTGCATCTGCCCGAGGAGGCAACTCATTCCAACACAGTGCCGGAGGCAGGCGTGGGCCAGTTGTCGGTCAAGGGTGATTAAACGGGGGGATTTTTATTAGGAACTCAGGAAATCAGGAACGGACTTTTGACAGGATTAACGGAATGAAGAGGAATTTCTCGCGGGGAACGCAAAGGGGAAAGATGAGCAAGACGCGAATTGCGCGAATTGTCACGAAGCAGGCGGCATCCGTCGTGGTTATTTTTCCGGGTTGACAAAGTGCCGGCTTGTGAGAAAACCGGGGCATGAGGAAATACTTCGTTCAAGGCGCATGCGTATTGGCTTTTCTGACGGGATTCTGCCAGTGCGGGCAGGCCGCGCAGATTTATCTCGCCAACCCGAACCTGGTCCAGGATGGCAACTTCGCCACGTTGTTCGGGGGGCCTTGGAACGGCACTTTTGGCTTTCCCAACACCTTCTACGGCGACGCCGATGGCAACGGCAAATATGTTACTCTGTTTCAGGGCGAGCCGGACATGTACCAGACCATCACCACCGCGGTGGGCACGACTTACCAGTTAACTTTCGCCTCCCGAATCCCGCAACCTGGTGAATTCACCGGCAACACCGGGCCGAACGGCCAGCCCGTTGGGCCGTGGTCGGTTGGGGTTCAACTCTCCCCTTACTCCTCGGCAGGGAGCTTCACGGACAACAGCGATACGGTCTGGAGTTTCTTCAGCCTGGATTTTACGGCGACCAGCACTTCGACCTATCTGGGTTTCTATGCTTCGGGAGGGGGCAATCCGGAGATCGATGCCATCAGCGTGTATGCCACGCCGGAGCCGGGGACGTTGGGGTTGCTGGCAGTCGGGGCGGGTGCGCTGTTCTTCCGCCAACGGAAGGCACGCATTCAAAGGTAGGGGTGCTGCGCTGCGGCGCCCGGCCGAACGGTCATCGCAGCGCGATGACCCTACCAACTACAGGAAGCGGAGCCCGCGCCCACGGACATTATTTTTTGCGCTTATTTACTTGAAGCAAGTATATGAAAAGAACATTAAAAATTCTCCGGCATGCCAGCGCTAAAGTCAGCGTTTCTTACGCGCTTCGAGCTCGCCAACGCGCTGCACCAGTTCCAAAACCAGAAAATGCAACCCGGCGATCTTCTGGATTGCCCAGCCCTCGAAAATGATTCTGTCATCTGTCAATTTTGGGTTGTGGGAGCGGCATTCGTTCGCGTGCGCCTCAAGCTCGTCCTGTAATCGCTCTGAAATGGCGTCAATGCGCGGCCCGATGGGTAGTGTAATGATATTGCTCATGGTATTTTGATGATAATGAACGCCTTAGATAAAATCAAGCGGGTCCGCCCAGGGACTCCCAGGCGGAACTTGGTTCGCGGAATTTCGGGCACGGCCAAGTGTAGTGCAATGTGCGCCCATGTGGGCACTTTAGTCGCCGCCCTGGATGCGTTGCGAGCGTTTGAGACTGAGCAGAAGGTCTTGCGCCGCCGTTATCGTCATCTGGCGCAATGGTTCGCTGTCAATTTCTCCCCCGCACGCGGGACATTTAAAATCGTATCGCTGAAACCACGGAAGTTTGTGCGTATAGCTCTTGCCGCAGCCGAGGCATTTGGTGGTAAGGGAGATGCCAGCAGCGGCTCGTTTGCCATCGGCAAGAACCTTTCGGGCGGGGTTCTTATAACGCATAAGCAGAGAAGTATTAAGCAGCCAATTCTTTGAAGCTCACATGATTACCGCCCAACAATTTAAGCAGCGTATCGCGGAACAGGTCCTCATTGTCCCGGTTGTTGAACTTGAAGGCGATTTCATCCAAGTAAGCGGGCAGGTGCTTGGTGCTGACCTTGTGGTAGGAGCCAATCAGACTGCGTTTGAGCAGGCTCCAGACGTTCTCGATGGTGTTGGTGTGGTCCTGACTGGTAGCTTCTCCCGCCTTCTTGTTGATTTTCTTGTGTGGCGCGATGCCCTTCACGCGGTTGTAGCCGGGGTGTGCGTCGGTTATGACCATTTTGACATTCATGCCCAAGTGACTCTCGATGAACTTGGTGAGCGTGCCCTGGCTGACATGGCTAAGAGCCTCCAATTGCACCTTGCCGCCGCGCTCGACCATCCCGGCCACCGGAGCCTTGTCCGCCGGGCCGCTTCCCACGCCACGTCCCTTGCCGCCCAAATAGGCTTCGTCCACTTCGATCACGCCATTCAAGCGGGTCGTTTCCTGCATGGCATTGCGGATGCGATGGCTGAGATACCACGCTGTCTTGTACGAAACGCTAATCGTGCGCTTGAGTTGATTGGCCGAGGTGCCTTTTTTGGCCTCGCACATGATATACACGGCCAAAAACCATTTCCACAAGGGCAGGTGGGTATCGTGGAAAGCGTTGTTGGAGGTAACGGAGAACTGGTAGCGGCAGGCATTGCAGTCGTGTTGGCTGCGCTCCACAATCTTCGATACACTCTTGGACTGGCAGCGCGGACAACACACCCCGTCTGGCCAGCGCAACGCCTCCAAGTAATCGCGGCATTTGTCCTCGCTCCCGAACTCCTCAATCAGTTTAACCAGGTTCATGTCCATATATGAAAAAAGTTAAGAGTTTAACCAAGCAACCCGCGCACAAAGTGATTCGCAAACTGTTTCCAGCGGCAGTTGTAAAAACTGTGGAACAATCAATGAAATCAGACGTTTCTCGCGTATCACGTGGGCAATCTAAATGAAGACGCACCCTGTGTCAAGTAAATAATCGCATTATTTTTTATCCTGAATCGGCCGGAGCTTGATGTTCCGGAAGGACACGGAACCGTGATCGCCCTGGAGCGCGATGAACCCCGCGTCCGCCTTCGCAAAATTGGGCATGGTCCGGAACTTGGACCTGGCCACGCGGGCGTTGAAGTCGTCGCTGCCGAGGACATATTCAAAATATTTCACCCCGTTGATGTCGTGCTCGCATTTGTCCGGACTGATGAGCAGGCGGATGTGGTTCCATTCGCCGACGGGCTTGGTGGCATCCAGCGGCCTGCCGGTCGTGGGGTCGTCCGGGGGCTGATAAAGCTGGTAAAGCCAGCCGCAACGAATGTGGTCCGCCGCCTTCTCATTGTCCTCCAATTGAAACTCGGGACCGGTCTCGTAGGTGGCCCGGCCGTCTTCGGTGACATGATACATGATGCCGCTGTTGCCGGCCTCGGAGATGTTGTAATCGAGCTGCAATTCAAACCAGCCGTACGTGTTGGAGGTGACAATATCGCCGGCTTCCCTGGGGTTGACGACGACCATCGCGCCGTCCTGGATTTGCCAGCCGGGCCGGACGCCGTCCTTCTTGAAGTTGTGCCAGCCGTTGAAGTCTTGGCCATTGAACAGCAGGATCCAGCCGGCGGCCTTTTCCTCGGGGGTGAGGGTGTTGATCGGCGCGTCCCCGGCCGCGGAAACACGGGCGGCGGCGGTCACGAGGACGAGGGCGGCTCCAAGGGCAAGGATGGATTTCATGTGCGCGAATGTTTCCCGCGATCTGCGCCAGCCGTCAAGCCGGTTCTTCGGAGGAAGCGAGACGCGAATTGCACGAATTTTCACGAAGCGGGCAAGACCTGCCAGCGGTTGCGGGAGAGATGGCGGAGGAAACCGCGGTCTCGGAGAATCTGCAATTGCTGGCGGATTTTGTCGCGGATGTGCCGGTTGCCGGGATGCAGGGTTTCGAGTTCGCGTTCAAAGGCGTAAATGTCTTGATTGGTGAATTCCCTGCCTGGGTGGCACAGGCCACTGGCCTGTACTGTCCGGCGACTCGCCGGACGGGGGGAGGGGATTTCGGCCGGCAAGTTGCCCTGCGCGGGGAACACACTGCTTCCGGTCGGCAAGTTGCCGACCGTGACGGGCGGGTCGCCCGTTCCACCCTCCGGAGTCCGAATCCTTCCTGTCGGGGTTCCACCCTCGGGCCCCAAGCCATGCGCCTCAAGCCTCCTCACGATAGTGAGCACATCCAGGGTCCAGCCGCGTTCGGTGACGGAGAGTTCGGAGAGGGGTTTGACTTTGCGGAAGCGGTCGCGGACTTCGCCGGCGGGGGCAATGATTTGGTCGCGAACAATGGTGATGCGGGCGTCAATGGGAATGCGGTCAAGGGCGAAGTTGCAGCCGACCCAGCCGTGACGACGCGCCGTCGCGGACAAGGGTTTGCGTTTGATGATGGCCGAGGGCGGAAAGGCGAAATGGGGGACGAGCAGGAGATTGACGATGCGCCACGTCGCCAGTTCGTACTGCATGAAATAGAAATTGGGCGTCCGGTCATGGCGGATGGCGTCCATCATGGATTCATACGCGCCGTCGGTGATGGAACTGCGGATGGGCGTTTTCTGGCCCTTGAGCTGGTACCAAAACTTGCACCTCGGGCAGGAAAAATCACTGGCCTTGGTGTTGTGCTCCAGGCGGTTAAGCTTTGGGGATGAGCAGTTTGGGCAGTAAAGATTTTGCTCGCCCCAGGATTCCGTGACCACGCGGGCGCGTTGCGAGCCGCTCGTGTAAGTGGCGGCCAAGGTGCCGGTCATGGAAAGGTTCACGCCGCGATTAGATCATTAGCAGGAGAGACACGCAAGTAAGCCCGGTTTGGTCCACCGAACGCGTGTTGGGTTATAAAAAAGAGGCGCAGCGAACTGCTGCGCCTCAATTAGTTATCAGCTTGTTTTAGCCGCGCTTTTGTGCGGAGCCAGGTTCGTATTTCAGCCGCATATAAGCAGCATCAACAAGGGCCATGCTGGAGGTCCAAGCCGACTTGTTTTTACCAACGGCGTTGAGGTTCTTCTTCTCGCTGATGGTAATGTCGTAAATGTTCTCCATCAATTTGGGGCCAATGGAATCCGCAAGTTTATACAGGAAATTTTCATCCTGTTCCTGTTGGAACGCGATTGTAAAGCCGTAGACAATCGGCATTAGCCAAGATTTGGCGACACGGTAATTTTGCGTCCTTCGCAGGAATACCAGTTGATGAGGGTTCTTCTTATTGGAGAGCTGAACCCCGCAGAGTCCACCAAACCTGCCGTTTTCCCCCTGGTCGCTCTTATTTTGCTTCCACCACTCTTCCATTGAGTTGTGGACGTAGTCGACCAACCGCATCCACTTTGCGGCCTTTCCTTGGACGGCGGTTTTCAATTCAGCCATCATTGGCGTGGGCTGGCTCCCGCCTGAGCGGAGGCCCTTGATTAAACTACCCGCCCCAACGTAGCAACGCGTTTTGTCGGTCACCGCTGGATTCAGCAATGACAGATAAGCCAAGACTTCTTCGCCCGTAACGTCCCGTTCAGGCGCAAATTGCCGCCACGCAATTCGCTGGTTTGTTCCGTCCTTTTCAAACTCCTGAATAAGCCAATCCAGCTCGTCGTTCAGTACGGCCAAGCTTAAGTCCTTCACCGAGACGCTCGTGTTGCGCGCGCCGGCAATGAAGCTCAGTTCTTCGAACGGAACGCCCGTCAGGACTTCCAAGTTCACCCATTGACGCTCCTTGGGGTCTTCGAAGTTTTGCCAGAGTTCGACTTTGATTTTTTGGATAATCACCGCCTGCGTATGGCCACCATCCATGTTCCCGCCGAGGCTGTCACCCCAGGGATTCTTCATATCCCTGTCAAGTTCAAGCCGGAGTTCGCCCGTTTTATTATCGTACTCCGCGTCCTGGGCGTTCATCAAAATGCCCTTGTTCGCGTATTGAAACCAAGCGGGGCGAGAAATCAGCGTGTCTTGAATAGCTTCGACGACGCGGGTTCCCATGTCTTGGTTTCTTGGGTTAGGCCCAAACTCGATGCTTGCTCTCGCAATCTCTTCAACCGGAACCTGTAAAACAAACCGTTTACGGCCGAGTTGATTTGGGTCGCGGAAGGACTTGATGTCTTCGGGTTGAACCTTGATGGAAATGGTCACATTGCGTGACCCCGTTTTATTTGGAGTATTCATGTTATCTAACGACCTATTTAGTAAGCTATCAGGCTTCGGTCAACACACTGAAAGCTAGTATGCGGAAAACCCGCATGACTCCACTTACGATAGGAAAAATTTACGCCGCTGTCAATCCTTTTCTGGAAAAACCGTCCGGCGCTCACAACTTCACCCTCAAAATCTCGGTCTCGCAGCGGACGATGTGGGTGGTTTCGCGTTTTTTGCCGGTCGGGGCGTGGGCCCAGGCTTCGGTGAGGCTGATGTCAACGGTGGTGTGCACGACGCTCGCGGACGCGACGACGGCGCAGGAGAGAAAGACGAACTTCGTCTCGTGAAAAATGCGTTCGCTCTGAGGTTCCGGTTTCTCTGACACCAGCGCGGATCGATCGATCAGATTTGAAAAGAGATCAAGATCATTTTTATCTTCGAGGTAGGGCGCGCACTCCGTTGCGCGCCGCGGATCCCGGCCCAAGCGTTTGGCGGGCAGCGGAGTGCCCGCCCTACCCGCCACACTAATTGTTACGCGCACGCGGAAGTGGCGGAGCCAGAGGGTGATGATTTCGGCATCGGCGCGATGGATGGCGAGGGTGAGATACGATAAATCCAGTTCGACGCCGACGAAGTTGCGTCGGAGCCGGATGCAGGCGACGGCGGTTGTTCCGCCGCCGAGGAAGGGGTCGAGGATGAGGTCGCCGGGGTTGGTGGAGGCGAGGATGCAGCGTTCGACAAGGGCGACGGGTTTTTGGGTGGGGTGTTTGCCGTGGGATTTTTCGGCGTTGCCGGGGGCGGTCATGGTCCAAATCGGGGTTAACAACGAAGTAACCAACGGAACCAAGTCCGGATTTTCCTCTTTGTTTTCCTGGTTGCTTGGTTGTTCAAACTCTTGTTTCCTCCAAACCGTCTTCATCTGCTTCCCCGTCACCTTCCGCATGTCCTGGTAGTTGAAGAGGTGCTTGCTCTTTTCGTTTTTCGCGGCCCAAAGGATGGTTTCGGTGGAGTGGGTGAAGTAACGGCAGCTCAGGTTGGGCGGCGGGTTGGGTTTTTCCCAGGCGATGTCGTTGAGGATTTTGAACCCGAGTTGTTGCAGGGCGAAGCCGACGGAGAAGATGACGTGATGGGTGCCGGTGACCCAGAGGGTGCCGTTGGGTTTGAGGACGCGCTGGCAGCGTCGCAGCCATTCGGTGTTGAACTCGTGGTTCCATTCCCAGCCGCGGGACTGGTCCCAATCGCCCTTGTGGACGCTGACCATCTTGCCGGCGTGGCAGGTGATGCCGCCGTTGGAGAGGAAATAGGGCGGGTCGGCGAAAATCATGTCGAAGCGGCCCTCGGGGTAACGGGCAAAGATGGCGTCGAGGACTTCGAGGCAGTTGTTGTGATACAACCACACTCCCGGAGCTGAATAAAAGGGAACCAAGGGCGCGGGGCGCGAGGCGTGGGGCTCGGGGTCGGAATGGGAACCCGGAAGCTCGGAAGCCCCTCTCTCTCCGCCTACGCCTGGCTTCGGCGTGACAAGCGGAAGGGAGGGGTCCGGAGGCGCGTCGTGGAGCGTGATGCCGTCGAGGGGGTTGATTTGTTCGGGCGGGTGTTCTGGGTAGCGGACAGCCGATGAAGGACGGGAGGCGGCGGGATTTTTGGTTCGACGGGCGGATTTTTTGGACTTCGGCATCGGGTCGGATCGATCGATCAGAAGCCCCGAAAGATCAAGGGAATTTCACCGCGGAGGCGCAAAGGGAAGGAGGGAATTGCCACAAAAGAACGCAAAGAACACAAAGGGGGACTTTTATAAGGAACTCAGGAAAACAGGAAGGAAGGAGGGGGAATTTTGCCGGCTTATCGCCGGCGACGGCGGAGGAGGTGCGCGGCGGCGCCGATGGCGAGCAGTCCGAGGGTCGCCGGTTCGGGTGTGGGTTGCACGGCCAGAAAGGTCGGATCGGCATTGAAGGCGAGGGTGGTTCTCACTCCGTCGGGGGTGAATTTATAGATGTCGCCAGTGGCGTAATCTGCCACAAACACATCGTCGGCGCTGTCAACGCCCAGTCCTTCCGGAACCCGCAGTCCGGTGGCAAACGTGCTGGGCACCCCGGTGGGGGTGAATTTGGTGATGGTGCCGCTCCCGTATTGCGACACAAACAGGTCGCCCATGCCGTCGAGTGTCAGCCCAAAAGGGCCGCTCAGACCGGCCGCAAAGTTTATTTGCGCACCGGCGGGCGTGATTTCGATAATTTTGCCGTCGCCAAAATCCGCTTCAAACACGTCGCCGGCGGTGTTGACGGCGAGTCCATAAGGTTGATTCAAGCCGGAAGCGAACGTGCTCTGCGCGCCGCCGGGCTTGATTTCAGTGATGATGCCGGTGAGGTAACAGCCCACGAACAGGTCGCCCGCGCCGTCGATGGCCAGCCCTTCGGGATAAGACACGGCGGCATAGGTGGTCCGGCCGCCGCCCGGCGTAAATTCATAGATGTTGCCGCTGCCGAAATCCGCCTCGAACAAATCGCCGGCGGTGTCAAAGGCCAGTCCGCCGGGATAAGACAGTCCGGAGGCGAAGGTGCTGGTCGCGCCGGCAGGGCTGGTTTCGGTGATGACGCCGGGGTTGTATTGGCTCACAAACAGATTCTGCGCCTGGGCGCCGGAGGAGACGATGAAAACTGCGGCGCAGACGGACGCTCGGGTGGCGTGAATCGCCGGATGAATGAAAGATTTGAAGTTGATTTTTATGGGAGCTTTCATTTTGTCTGAAACGCCCGGGAACTCCACGGAGTGAAACGGTTTTCCCATGAAAATCAAACAAATTCAGCAGGGTGCTAGCACACGGCCATTAAGCCTGCACCCATAAGGGGAACGGATGATTAGCCACAGATTTCACCGATTTCACGGAAGGGAAATTTTTAATCTGTGGCATCTGTGCAATCTGTGGCAAAATCCGCCCCTGTCCTCCTCGTTTCCTGAGTTCCTTATAAAAATTCCTCCTTCCCTCCGCAACTCTTTCGGGGTAGCGGGGTTGTAATGACATATTACCGGGATTTTGATATGGTGACGGGATGAGAACATTGATTGTCGGGATTGACAGCGGGACGCAATCGACGAAGGCGCTGGTGATGGACGCGAACACGGGGAAGGTGCTGGCGTCGGGCGCGCAGGCTTACGGGCTGATACCGGACCTGCCGCCGGGGGCGAAGGAACAGCATCCGCACACGTGGCGGGACGCGGCGGCGAGCGCGATGCGCCAGGCGCTGCGGCAGGCGCGGGCATCGGCGGCGGAGGTCAAGGCCATCGGCGTAAGCGGCCAGCAGCATGGGTTTGTGCCGTTGGACGCGGCGGGCGAGGTGATCCGGCCGGCGAAGTTGTGGTGCGACACGACGACGGAAGCGGAGTGCGAGGAATTGACGAAGAAGCTGGGCGGGTTGAAGGCGGTGATCAAGGCGACGGGCAATGCGATGTTGCCGGGTTACACGGCGCCGAAGATTTTGTGGTTGAAGAAGCATGAACCGAAGCATTATCAGCGGCTGGCGACGGTGTTGTTGCCGCATGATTATTTGAATTACTGGCTGACGGGCGAGAAGGTGATGGAATACGGGGACGCGAGCGGCACGGCGCTGCTGGATGTGCGGAAGCGGAAGTGGTCGAAGGCGGCGCTGGACGCGATTGACGGGGAGCTGGCGGAGAAGCTGCCGCCGCTGATTTCGAGCGACCGTCCGGCGGGCCGGCTGCGGGCGGCGACGGCGCGGACGCTGGACCTGGGCGCGGACGTGCTGGTGAGCGCGGGCGGCGGGGACAACATGATGGGGGCCATCGGCACGGGCAACGTGCGGGCCGGGGTCATCACGGCGAGTTTCGGGACGAGCGGGACGATTTATGCGTGCGCGGAAAAGCCGGTGGTGGACGGGCAGGGGGAGATTGCGGCGTTTTGCGATTCGACGAACCGCTGGCTGCCG